>Ga0265295_1008896_pt1 | contig 10988 bp, 7 predicted proteins | sample Munlansysbiofilm_FD_192503 | JGI IMG/M metagenome (GOLD analysis project Ga0265295, IMG submission 192503) | Leachate microbial communities from a municipal landfill in Southern Ontario, Canada - Methane capture system biofilm | ecosystem: Engineered > Solid waste > Landfill > Unclassified ... | reverse complement strand
CGCACGAGCCAACGCTCCAACCAAAGGCTTGCAAAAGAGCTTCCGCCTCTCCAGCCCAAGCAACCGCCTTTCAGGACGGTTTTAGGATTGTCCACGCTCAAAAAAACAAAATAAATTTGTGCTTCGTTGATAGGTTGGTGCAGATTGATAATGACAAGAAAATAAAGCTAAACAAATGACATACAGACAGATATGAATGAACACCAGTTGCCAACATCGTATATAAAACATTTGGCAGTCAGTGCGTTATTAAGCATTTCAGCTCGTATTATAGGCACTTGTAACTTGACAGGAAAGTGCTTCGAAATGCCAAACGTTTCATATACGTGACCGTTGTATGCAAGTGTTAAGCCCCAAAACGATACGTCCTTACAAACAATAATTATTCAAGAAATAAAAGACAGATAGCAGAAATTATCCTGAAGAAAAAGGATTTTGAGATATAGGAAGAAATTTTGTTTTTCTCCCCCCGCACAAAGAAAAAGAAAAAGCAACCCCACCGCACATTGCACCACTTTTGCAAGCCGCTCAATCCGCCACACATCCCAAGACTTGCAAAACAGGTGCAATTTTGCCAACGCTCGCTAATAATTACGATACTGCTTTTTCAAAGGATTGTGGTACTATATTTGTTGAAATTAAATTCTTATCATTATCTTTCTTCAAAACATAAATTGCTAATATTTTTGCAATGAATAAAAAAGTAATCTCTAGTTTTCTTTTTTTACTAATTTTCTCATTAGGTAGTTCTGCTCAAACCATTCAAGAAATCAGAACCTCAGGCAACTACAACTGGGGTATTGGCGTAGGCTCAAACTACTCCCATGCACGTAGAAATGCCCTTGAAAGCCTAACCGAAAGCATATCGGTTCATATTAAAAGTGAGTTTGAACACATTATCAAAGAAACCAACGACAATGTGGACGAATATGCCAAAAGTGTTGTTACCAGCTACTCATCGGCTGTTATTAACCAGTACGAGGAACGGGTACTTAAAGAGGAGCAAGGAAATGTAGAGGTTCTAGTATTTATCACTAAGAAGAACCTACAGGAGGTTTTCAAGCAGCGCGAACAGATTATTGGCGACTTTATTTTACAAGGTGTACGAGCCGAAAGCGAGTTCAGAATTTCCGACGCCCTACGCTACTACTACTGGGCGCTTGTGCTAACCCGAAGCCATCCCGATAACTCCAAGCTAAGGCATAACTTCTCTAGCCAACAGGATGAACCTGTAATGATTGGGCTCTACGATAGAATCAACAGAATATTTTCCCTGTTAAAGTTCGATGTAATTTCCATAACCGAACAGCAAGAACCCAAACAGAAGCAGTTTCATCTAAACATAACATATAGAAATAACCCTGTTACTGACCTCGATTACACCTATTGGGTAGGCGATGGCTACTCCAGCCAAATTAGCATTAGAGATGGAAGGGGTATTGCCATTATCGATGGGCAGGCTGCAAGGGAAATTTCAAATCTAAGGCTCCGAGTTGAATACCAGTACAACAATAAGGCGCATTTGGAACCAGAGGTAAAACTGATGATGGAGAGTGTAACATTGCCCTACTTCGAAAGAGCCGAGGTTAGAATCCCTTTGTCCGATATCCCAAAAGCTAAAGAAGCAGCTACTGGTAGCAGGGGCTTCACTTACATTGAATCCAATATGCCCGAGTATGGCATATTTGAGGATGCCCTGAAAGAAGTATCCACAGCCATACGTACCCGAAACCACCAGATGGCAAAGCCATTGTTCACTAGCGAAGGTTTTGAAATTTACACCAAGTTAATAAACAACGGTAGGGTAAGCATACTCGACCAGCAGCTCGACACCCTCAAGATTATTCGTTTTGGCAAGGAAACTATGGTTCGCTTTGTGCCTATCCTTTTCTCTTTCCACAACAACCGCAACAGATTTATTGAGAATGTGGTTTTTACATTTAACTCCGATAATAAAATTAGCAACATATCATTTGCCCTAAGCCAAATTGCAATCAACGACATACTTAAAAAGCCAACTGGTTTTGGAACGCTGGAAGAGAAGTTCTTTCTTATCCAGTTTATGGAGAACTACAAAACAGCTTATACGCTAAAGCGCATTGATTACCTAGAGGCAATCTTCGACGAGAATGCTCTTATTATTGTTGGCAATGTGGTTAAACGCTCCCCAGAATCCTCTGATAAGGTTAGGCTAATGTATGGCAATCTATCCGAGGAAGAGGTTAAATATATGGTATTTTCCAAAAAGGAATACATTGAAAGGCTAAGCGGAATATTTAAACGAAATGAGTTTGTTAACCTGCATTTTGAGGATAATCAGGTACGCAAAACACAGCGCGACGATAAGATTTACGGCATACAGATAGCCCAGCACTACTACTCCTCAAACTATGCCGATAAGGGCTATCTTTTCCTTATGATTGATTTGAACGACACGCTCCAACCCAAAATTTATGTAAGGTCGTGGCAACCACAAAAGAACCCCGATGGTAGTATATACGGTTTAGAAGATTTTAGATTTTAACACTCGTATTTTATATGAAGCAACTTATAATAAGCTCACTGATAATTCTCTGCACAATACCAATTTTTGCACAGGAATTTGATGTAAGAGAATTCAAAGCCGACCCTAGCGACTTAGCAGCTAGGCGAAATGAGAAACGAAGCGTAAACGACGAACCCTGTGCATTAATAAAAATCACCACCAATATCCGTGGTATGCAGTTTGACTCCAACGTTGGTATTGTGGATGTGGTGCATCAACCCGATGGCTATTGGGTTTATGTTGCCCCTCGCGAAAGGCGGATAAAACTTATGGCCGATGGTTTTATATCCTTAGATGTTGATATGCCCGAACCAGCAAGCTCCAATATGGTTTACCATTTAACAGTTGCTCCCAAGGGTATTTACCACACATCCGATTTGGTAAGGGTAACCTTTAGGATGAACCAGAGCAATGTGTATGTTCAGTCGGGGGAGAGTGCGCCTGTAATATCACTAAGCAATAATGCTGTTTTTAACGTGCCAAAAGGAGAACGGATCTTCCGTTTCATTAAGGATGGATTTTCTGAAGAGGTAAAAACTATAAATATTGAAAAGGAGGAAGTTGTTGACATAACACTAAAGGTTGGTGCATCATCTACAAAATTAGCTCTTAGCGGACACATTATTGTATCTAGCGAACCCTCTGGAGCTGAGGTTTACCTTAACGAGCAAAGGGTAGGCAGCACAAACTACCAGAATAGACATTTGGCAGGAAAATATACGCTTAGGTTACAACTACCAAACTATTACGAACACGTTGAACAATTCGAGTTAAAGGAAGGTGCAACGGTAGAAATACCAAGAGTTAACCTAAAGCCTCGTTTTGGTTACTGGCAAGTAACTTCAACCCCATCTGGTGCTGATGTTTTACTAAACGGGAGAAGCGTTGGGGTAACACCCATCAAGAAACAAGTTATTCAAAGTGGTTTTCACGAGGTAACTGTTCGCAAAACGAACTATCACGAGCATAAAGAAACTTTTAAATTATCTGATGGCGATGAGAAAACGCTAAACATTAAACTTAAAGGTGCTTTTGGTGACTTGCAGATTACATCTGAACCCTCTGATGCAAGGGTTTTTATTGACAACAGGGAGGTGGGTAAAACCCCTTATCGTAATCCAGAAATGCCATCGGGAACATATAGTTTAAGGGTTACAAAAGAGCTTTATGCCGATGCAAACGAAGTGATTACAATAGCTGATGGGGCAAAGACTGAGAGATATATTGCACTAACAAAAAACTACGGCACGCTAAAAATCAGTTCACAAGGCTCACAAATATCTATTAACGGTAAAACTGTTGCCACCAATAGCTATTCAGCAAATTTAGCCCCTGGCGAATACAGAGTAAAGGCAACCAAGGATAAGCATAGGGACGATGAGAGAACTGCTTTTATAATGCTTGGGCAAACCGAAGACATTACTCTTACGCCCAAACCAAGAGAGGGTGCAGTAAGCATAACAACTTCACCATTTGAAACAAGAGGAGCCGAAATATTTATTGATGGCATTAAGCAGAAGCAAACTACCCCAGCAACAATACCTCTACTTATCGGCAGCTACAACATCACAATAAAAAAAACTGGTTATATTGATGTATCGCAAAATGTTAGCATTGCAGAGGGCAAAGAGGAATCATTATCACTAAAGATGATTACATACGCAGGCAGCCAACTACAGCAAGCAAAAAAACATCGAATTTCTAAAGCCCTTTATGGTACTGCGGCTATAGCTGCTGCTGGAACTGGGGCTTATTATCGATATTCAGTCATATCACTTACTAACGATTATGCTACTGCAACAGGTAATGCAGCAGACATATATAGTAAAATTGACAATCACGACCTTTACTCTTGGGTTGCTTTTGGAACTGCTATACCTCTTGGAGTAATGTCGCTGGTAAAGTCTTATCAGTATAAATCGAAAGTTGAGCAAAATATGAGAGTTGATATTTGCCGTAGTGATAAGTACTTTTATGGTGCAGCAACAATAATATCATTAGGTATAGGTGGTTACTACCGCTATTCTATGCACAACCTTAGCAATGACTATAATAATGCAACAACCGATGCTACCTCTATTTATGGTAAGATTGAGCAACACGTATTTATTTCGAATGCGGCACTTGCAGCGGCAGTTCCATTTGCTGTAATGACAATTGTAAACTCGGTACAGCAAAGCCGCTCGTTTAAAAATATTAGAGCAGGCGCAATGCCTACCAAAAACGGTGTGGTGTTTGGCTTAAATTATCAGTTTTAGAATTACTACAAAGAATTATGGATATGTTCAATAAATTGTTTTTCAATCGCTTGAGAGTTTTCTCTCTTATCGTTTTAACAACGATACTTACCACCTGTAAGCCCGAAAGGGCTAACCCTTGGGATATGCTGGCAGATATCTCTCCCAACGAATGGGCGCCCAATAACCTATCAATAGAAGATGTTAATATTCTGGAAAAAAGAATTAGTTGGAACTACGCAGGGGACAACAGGATTGAGGGTTTTAAACTCGACAGAAAGGTTGGTAATGATAATTGGGAGGTTGCGCATCAAGCATTTGACAAAAGCACCAAAAGTTGGAATGATACTGATATTACTCCCGATACTACCATAACATATTCTTATCGTTTATACTCATTTGCAGGAGAAAATAAATCCGCTGAAGCAACAATTACTAGTAAGCCAGTTTTCCTAGCCCCAACTAATCTCCATATAGAAAAAGTTAACGATATTAAATACAAGCTTACTTGGAATGATAATTCAGTAGGCGAACAGGGGTTTAAAATTGACCGTAGAACAGACAATGGTGAGTGGATTATCGCCCACGGCATTATTGACGCTAACCAAACGAATTACATTGATACTAATGTCTTTGTTGCAAAATCATCTATAAATGTTGAGTATAGGATTTATGCCTATTATCAATCGTATGAAACAACAAAAACCTTAGCAAATACAAATGCAGCATTAACACCACCCACTAATTTACAGATTACGCAGAATAGTATCACCTCTGTAACCCTAAATTGGGAAGATAATAGCACAGGCGAAGAGGGGTTTAAAATTGAGAGAAAATTTGGGGAAAACAGTTGGGTACTATTAACAACTACAAAAAACACAACCATAGAAGACAGCACTTTTGAATTGAACACTCAGGTGTACTACAGGATTTCAGCATACATAGGTGGTTACAATTCATCTTACGTTGAAAATAGTTTTAACTCAACCATACCTAGTCCAACAAACCTAAGTGTTTCTGTTAATTCTGCAACTTCGGTTACACTTAACTGGAACTACGAAAATAACGGACACGATGGTTTCATAATTGACAGGAAACCAATTGATGGTAGCTGGCAAAACGAGTTTGCACAAGTTGGTCCAACTCAATTTGCATATACCGATAATAGTGTAAATCTTGAATCGAATGGCTACTCATTTAGAATTTATGCTTTTGTAGGCTCATATAATTCTGAAAAAACGGAGATTAGCATTTCAAAACCAACGATTACAACAGCAAACATAACGGACATTACTGGAACAACTGCAGCGGGTGGTGGTAGTGTTACATCTGATGGTGGTTTAGACATAACTTCACGTGGTGTGTGCTGGAGCACATCCGAAAACCCCACTATTTCTGATAGTCATACTACTGATGGAGCAGGCACAGGTTCGTTTACCAGTAGTATTACAGGGTTGCAACCTGGGACAACCTATTATGTAAGGGCTTATGCAACTAATACGCTAGGTATCTCGTACGGTGAGAGCTTAGAGTTTACTGCTTCTATAATTCTTCCTACGGTTACAACTTCCGCCATTACAAACATTACTGGTAATTCAGCTACGAGTGGTGGCAATGTTACTTATAATGGTGGTGGTGTAATAACTCAAAGAGGGGTTGTTTGGAGTATTGCACAAACCCCCACATTAGATAATAACAACGGCTACTCTACCGATGGAAGTGGTTTAGGTGCATTTACAAGTAATATTGCTCCGCTTCTAGAAACTACACAATATTACGTTCGCGCTTATGCAACAAATGAAACAGGAACGAGTTATGGAATCCAATTGTCGTTTATTACCCTTTCACCTTGGACGCAGATGGCAACTTTAGGTGGTGTAAAACGCTCTAATGCTGTTGGTTTTACGATAACTGATAAGGGGTATATTGGTACAGGAGTAAATTCAACTGGTGATAGACTTTCTGATTTCTGGGAATATAATCAATCAACAAATACTTGGACTCAAAAAGCAAATTTTAGCGGAGCGGCTAGAGAAGGAGCCGCCGGTTTTGCTGTTAAAGGTTATGGTTATATCGGAGTTGGTTGGTCAACAGGTACTCAAGCAGACTTCTTTAAGTACAATCCTGTTAGTAACAGTTGGGTCAGTATTACAGACCGATCTGCGTTTAGAAATTCTGCAAGTTTTAATATTGGAGACTTTGGTTACTTTGGCACTGGTAATAATGATTATTATTTTTCTGGATTTACACTTTTGACTGGATTTCATAAATATAACCCAGAAACAAATAGTTGGTCTTCTGTATCAAATTTTGGAGGTGCTGCAAGGGAATTTGCTGTTGGGTTCTCAATTGGAGAGAAAGGATATGTTGCAACAGGAAGGACAAATGCCACATCTTTCCGTAATGACTTTTGGGAATACGACCCCGTTTCAAATGGATGGACTCAAAAAGCGGACTTTGGTGGTACTCCCCGTTATGGTGCAGTAGGTTTCTCTATGAATGGAAAGGGATACATTGGATTAGGGCAAGATAGCCAAGGTTTCAAGAACGACTTTTGGGAGTATGACCCAGCAACAAATTCCTGGACTCAAAAGTCGAATTTTGGGGGTACTGCAAGAATAAATGCTGTAGGCTTCACTATTGGAAATAAAGGCTATATTGGAACGGGGAATAATGGTGATGAATACTTTAATGACTTTTGGGAGTATAATCCTGAGTTGGATTAATTGTTTCACTAAAAAACAATGAATATGAAAAATTACTGGGAGGATGAACCTAAGTATATTGAGGACATAAGCCTTGTTGTGGCTTTTTGGAAAACCATTGAGCATTTAAACTTTGTAGTTATTAATAAGTCGCTGAGTAAAGAGTTAGATAACAAATTCAATGCTTATCAAGTAAACATTGCAAGACAACCTAAGAACACCAATTGGGATATTGCACACAAATATTTCTTTTATGAAGACATTGAATTTCTTTTAGAACTTGTTAATTGCGAACTAAGTAAAACAAGATATATACGAATGCAATACCCAGAGTACCACAATAAAGAAATCAGACAGGCGAAACTTGTTGATTTCTTTAAATCAAAGTATTACTGGTTAAATTATGTTTAGTATGAAAAAGAATGTAATAATAGTAGTCCAGTTTATAACAATACTATTTCTAGTTGGACTGCTTATATGGCCAAATATCCCAAAAAAGCAAACCCAAGAAACTAATGAGGTTGATAGTTCTCAACTAAATAGCCAATACAAAGATGCTAGTATCACTTTTGAATTTATTGTAGCCGAAAGTAATACGTGGGGCTATAGAATTTTAATTGAGGGCAGTCCAGTGATTATACAGCCCAACAAGCCAGGCTTGCCAGGCAATGAAGGTTTTAAAACACAACAACAAGCAGAAAAAGTAGCTAAACTGGTAATCTCTAAAATTCGTAATGGCGAAATGCCTCCAACTGTTACCATTGATGAGTTGAAGGGGTTAGGGGTTTTGTGAATTATTTAAACAGTAAAAAATTGAATAATACTAATTAAACAAATAAATATGCAAAGTATCAGTAAAACAACATGGCGTTGTGTGAAAATTCTTATATTTTCTGTTGTTGCAATATTTGTTATTATTGGAATTATTTATTTTCACAATCATTATATATCAAAGGATATTTCATATTGGAGTGATTTTGGTGTTTTTTATTGGGGCGTCTTCAGTATAATTGTTTCATCCTTAAACCTATATTTCTTTATTTTCTTGACTAAAAGCGTATCAAAGATTCAAGAAAAATGGAATTATGTAAATTTTACTGGGGAACAAAGAAGGTTTTTAACTGAATACAGGCATAAAGCAATTAATAGTATAACAAAAACTTTGTCCATTTTTTATTCTAAAGTTATTAATCACACTCAAGTAAATAAAAACACAATTGACTTTCCTTTCATTCATTATGAAATAATTATGTTTGAAGAAGAACTCCGTAGTTTAATTGTTTTAAACTCATACCTTTTTAATAACTTACTCAACCATTTCGAAGAAATATTTATCATTACTAAAAGGATTAAGAATAATATCGATAATAAAAAAATACTTGACTCCGATTTAAATGATTTAAGGAGTAAATTTTATTTATCCATTTCTTCATTACAAAAATATAACGTTGATATGTTTTTTAGTGGTTCACAAAACAATTCTGTCTATTAAAATGCCATCGCAAATCTTAAGCACATATGCAAGCATATTTCGGAATAGGCGCAATCCCTCTTTTGGCGGCGGTTGCACCGCCGTCTTAATACTTATTGCAGGCTTTGCCTGCATATAGCAATTTCCAGTAGCTACATATATAAAGGCAAATATTATTTATTGGGGTTTGAGGAGTGGAAATTATAAGAAAAAAAACAAACCCCGCTAATTACTTCTAATCGAATTTTGGATTTTTAATGCCAAGTTGCTAAATTAGTTTTAATGTTTACCAAATAGCCAAACTAAAGCTATGTCGTTTAGCCTTACTTAGGCGAGGAGCAACAGGGGTGTAACCCGAAGCAAGGGAAGAGTAAACAGAAGCAACCCAAATGTAACGCGAAGCAACCCAAATGCAGGTCGAAGCAGAGCAATTGTAAGTGGAAGCAACCCAAATGTAAGTCGAAGCAATGCAATTGCAGATCGAAGCAACCCAAATGTAAGTAGAAGCAGAGCACATGTAAGTCGAAGCAAACAATATGTAACATTACTTAACCCGTTTGCCCCAATGGCAAACCTTAAAATCAAAAACCTATGGCAACAAGACCAAAAAATTCAGAAGCCGACACGTTAGAGCTTTATCGTGTAGCGCTAGAAAATGCAGAAACACAACCCGAAATCGCATCAGTTATGGCCGAGTTAGGCTACGACTCCGCAAAAATCAACGAGGGGAAGAACCTTTTAGCCGAAACCCGTTCATCCTACGATTTCAACAAGACCGAAGATGACGAAACCTCGGCTGCATCGGCTGCATTCTCCGATAAAAAAGCAGAATTGGAGAAGGTATTTAAAACGCAACGCAAAAAAGCAAAGGTGATATTCCGTAACGACAGCTTAACAGCCGATAAATTGGCCATTTCGGGAGAATTTCCACGGACTTACATAAAATGGATAGAAGCTGCAAAGAAATTCTATAGCGTGGCAACCACCGATACAGCCATCCAAGCCAAGTTGGCACGATTAGCAATTACCGCCGATTCCCTAACAGCAGCAAACACCTTGATAACCGAGGTAGAAGCTGCCAGAGCAGAATACCTAAAAGAAGTTGGAGAATCACAAGATGCAACAAAAACAAAAGATGCTGCCTTCGCCAAGATGGACGACTGGATGAGCGAGTTCTACGCCGTGGCACGGATAGGATTGGAAGACAATCCTCAGCTGCTCGAAGCATTGGGCAAGGTGGTAAGGTAACAACGGGTAAGCCCACCCCACTTGTAAGCACTTTGGCAAGCCACACGAGCCATGCTCAAACCAAAGCTTGCCAAAGAGCTTACAAGTCCAGCCCAGCTAACCGCCTTTAAGGGCGGTTTAAGGATTTGCCCACGCACAAAAACAAAATTAGGGCTGTTACGTCATCGGGTCGAAAGATACGGCATTCCAAACGCCACCTTTCACTCTGTGGACATGAAACACCAGCATACAACATGGGGTGTAGCTAATGGGGGATATAAAAGTACACGTAACGGTTTCGCCCGCACCGTTTCGTTTTCGTCACGGGACGAAAACGCAGGCTACGCACTCCCCCACTAGCCACAACCCCCAGCCGTTAGCAAACATAATGAAACAAAAAACAGATGATTGCCGTATTTTCATTAAATTCAAATATTACTCACAAAAAATTGAAACCATGAAAGAGAAGTTATCATACCTAAAAGTGGTGCTACTAGCACTAGTGGTTGTACTTGCTAGCTGTGAAAAGAAGGATGAAATAGCGGAGCTACAATGTGATGTCACATCGACAAATGTAACATCCTTTGGGGCTGATGATGGAACAATTACCGTTACTGTAAAAAAAGGTAATGGTGGTTATGAATTTTATCTAAATGATGAATATCATGTAGACGGAAATTTTACAGAATTGGAAGCTGGTACGTATAATGTAAAAGTTACTGATAATGAAGATCAAATGTTTACAAAATCTGTAACTATTACAGAACCTAATCCTAATACGTTAGATGTTGAAGTTTCATCAA
>Ga0265295_1008894_pt1 | contig 10993 bp, 20 predicted proteins | sample Munlansysbiofilm_FD_192503 | JGI IMG/M metagenome (GOLD analysis project Ga0265295, IMG submission 192503) | Leachate microbial communities from a municipal landfill in Southern Ontario, Canada - Methane capture system biofilm | ecosystem: Engineered > Solid waste > Landfill > Unclassified ... | reverse complement strand
CATAATTGAGATATTTTAATTTTAACAAATTTATAAAAAAACCGACGGTTTAGGCCGTCGGTTTTAAATTATTTTTGTATTCCCATTGCCTTAAACATGGCAATGGCGCTATCCTCGTCGGGCATTAGGTCCTCAAGCATCGAGAGGGCAAAGAATATATCCTCTTTATACAGTAACGCCTCATCAACATTCTTAACCAGGCTAATTAGCCCACGCACCCGGTTGAGCCAGTCCTCACCCGTAAAGTGCGGCGGAAACTCCACTATAAAGCGGCCATCATCCTTAGCAACGGTAATCATAGCGCACCCCCTTTCTGCTGGGCGGTGCACCCCTTGCATTTAATAATAACCTTTACCAGCTCGCCACCCTTTACGCATAGCACCGCGCTACGGCGGTTGCTGGGGTAACGGCACTGGCAACGGGTGCGGGTGCGGTAGGTTTCAAATCCTTGGGCGGTGGCGGCATCCATCTGCTGGGTAAGCTCGCTCTTTAGGTTTACGTATATGGTTTCCATTAGGCCAAGGATTTATGGTTGGTGAACTGTAATTCTATCTGGCGAACCTTACCCCTCTCGTTCATTAAGGTGGCAAGGCGTGGCGATAGGCACGCAACCCTTAGGATATGGAAGTTATCCTGTGGGTAACGCTTCTTCAGTCTATAGGCGTTGCCGCTGTTGTAGCTGTAGCCGCTTGCTTGAAGTATCTCCTTGCGTGGGTAGCCAATTACACCGTTTTGAATAATTGGCCACACACCAGCAATGGGTTCTGCCACCACTGCGTTACGGGTTAGCAACTTTATTAATATTTCATCAACTGAAATACTGAATTCTGGACTTAACCACTGAGCATAACGCATAGCAATCCTATAATCTCCTGCCCATGTGCCTTGATTTTTTCCTCCTTGTTTAACGTGCAGTAAATCAGCCGTGGCACTTTTTAGTGCCACGGCTAGTGCATTTATGTAATCTTTTGATTCTTGGGTTTTTAACCAAACCTGCGGCCTTTTTGATCTCCCGAAAAGTTTGGACATTTCGGTGAGGTTAACTTTAACATTACCGTTGACTAATTCTACGGCAAACTTTCGGTGGTCGATCTCCACCAGTTGCAGTTCATTTTTTCTTTTCATAATTTAGTGTGTTTTAGACTTGGGGCTAAAAAAAACGGCAGCCCACTTCCCGTTGTCTAGTCCACACAGGGGCTTGGCCGTCCATTAGGATGGGCCACGGGGTTAGGCTGCCGCGTATCGGTTGGGGCATAAAAAAATGCCCGCGCAGTGTTCGGGCAGCAAAACTACCCTGTGTGAAACTAGACACCGCAATGATACGATTTTTTTTCAGGCAAGTCAAGTTTTTGGTTAAAAAAGATTTAGCTGCTTACTGGCGTTTTCATCAAGCCGCTTTAGCTCCGCCTTGGCGTTGGTTCCCAAATAGGCGTAGTAGCACGAGCGGGAAATGCGGTAGGTGGGGAACACAATGTTGTTGTAAACCCACTCCTGGGTAACGCCTCTATCGGTATGCTCAAGGGTCACGGTTTGTATGTCAATAATTCGTTTCAAAATATTTCGCCTGTTATACGCCATTGTGCAGGTTTTTGGTTAATTTTGCAGTACCCCTACCGCTTTTCACCCCTGCCCTGCGTATGCGGGGCTTTTTTTATGGTATATCGTTAAACTTAAACTTGGTTAGCCTCCGCATTCCGTACTTTTTGCGCAGGCGGTCGCGGGCAATGGTATCGTTTCGCTTAGCGTGTATGCGGTTAACCAGCTCAGTATCCCACGCAATGCGGGGCGTATGCCCATTTTTAAAGCGGTATACCTCGCTGCCCGGTATTACAAACCCTTTGCCCATTTGGCTTGGGTTGTGCTTGCGCTTGGCGTGGGCTCGGCGGCCACGCTCTTTGCCAGTAATGGTGTGGAAGTTCTCAACCTTCTCAAGCCCCAACTCCCGCGCCTTGCGTACCACGCTGCGCCAGCTCACGCCCAGGCTGGCGGCAATATCCTTATTAAACTCGGTGGGGAAACGCCTGGTAAGCTCATCGAGCATGGCGGGTGTCCACTCTATCTTTATGCCCTGGTTGCCACTGCGCTTGGTTGGGGCCGTGGTTGGTGGTATGGGGGGTAGTCGTAATTCCATTTCACTTATAAGTTAATTTTAAAATTACGCCATATCGGCAAAAAGCGCCGAAACGGCTCGCTAACTTGCGGTAACAGTTATTGCAAAAAAAGCGCAACACCTGTTACCTTTCAGTTATGCTTCATGCTGCCATCGCACGAAGAAACTTCAATGCTTTACGGATAGCCTTCTCTTTGTCAATGTGCCCATCCGTGTAAAATATCTTTTCGTAATTCGACTGATAGCCTCTATATATTTCAACCGAGTAGTCGTTAATACGCTGGTAAGTAATTGAGCAGTTATAATTTCTGCTAATACATTCGTCAAATAATTGTGTTTCTAATTTCATTTTGATTTTCGTTTGCCCGCCCGCAAAGCACGAAAGCATAACAAGCGGTATAGTTTATAAGCCTTTTGAAAGTTTATTGTTAGATTGAAGCGGTGTGGCAGGCTTACAAAACCATACCGCCAGTCCGTTAGCCGTAATAGCTACGAGATTATACTATCAGCCGTGCTGCCGCACTTTACTATATTGCCTCGAAAAACGGCGTATATATCAAAGTAAACGCCTTGCTGTTTTGCCCGCTGGGCAAACTCGTTGGCCTTTTTGGCATCGCTAAACGCCACGGCATCGCGCTGGGGGTGGGCAAGTATGTAGCCATCGTTAAATAGGCTGGTTGAGGGTCCCTTATATCGCCTGTTGAGGCAGTAAGCGCCCCAAAGCGACAACCCAATTATTGCCGCTACGATAATTACCATGGGTACAATTGATAGTATTGTTGTCATGTCGATTTTTTTAGAAAATCACAAAATTTAATTACATCGCCAAAGCTCGTTATGGTTAGCATAACGCTAGTATCTTCAACCACTAGCATAACGTAGTTGTCTAGCAGTTTAAAAGCCTCGGGGCTCTCGGCTCTGTAGCCAAAAACCACCTCTACCTTTAGCTCTTTGGTAAGCGCACGGGTGTAGGTTTCAATTTTCACGTTGTCGAACTCGGATAGGTCCATATCATAATCTATCTCCAAGGTAAATCCGGCGGCAATCATTGCAGATTTGGGCGTGTTGCGCAGCCCGCACCTTTCTGGATGCACCCTAAGCAACATTGATGGGCGGTGGCACACGGGGCACGAGCTAGAGAGCCTTACATCGTACTCCTCATGGCAGGTTACGCAAATTTCTGTTATCTCGTGGTTAGCCATTGTTTTTCCTCCTTTCCTCAATTAGCTTAAGTAGGTCAACATTGTCTTTTGGTTCGGTTTCCATCTCGCTCTCCCACATACGCTCGTGCAGAAACGTTGAGGCAAGCGGTTGGAATTCCTTTTTGGGACCACGGTAACGCGCTGCATAATGTTTAAGCATGCGCATTATGTCCTCGCGATCGGTTACGGTAATGGGGCGGCGGTTAAGGGTTCGCTTTTCGCCATCCCAGTACTGCATTGCCCTAATCTTACTGCCTCGTTTCTGGTTGTACGTTTTCCAAAAGTTTTCAAAAGAAGTATCGGCAGCTAGCTGGGTAATTTTAACCGTTGTAGTGTTCTTGCGGTACCAATTTAAAACGCTTTCGTGTAATGGAAAGATAGTTGCCATATGCCGAGCCGCATCCACATTAATAACCTCGGGCATTATGGCCTCGGCTAGGTGGCCGTTGTCGTGGTACTTTAGGCGTATTTCGCCCTCCCACTTGGGTGATTGTAGTGTGTATTCCATTTACCTGTTTATTATTAGGGTTGATGTAATAACGCCAGCCAAACCGCCTAGCATTGCCCCGGTGGCGTAAGCCATGCGCTCGGGAAACGAGCTGGCCGATATGCTTTTAACGTTCAGCGTCCATATATAGCTAATGCCAAACCCACAGGCGGCAATACCTACCCATACCAGCCTGCTAATAAAGTAGGTGTTGGCACTTACCAAAAACACCTGCAGGAAGGCGGTAATGAATAGTTTCTTTTTATTTCCTCGCCTTGGGGTAAGCGATTTAACTGGCGTTGAATTCTCGTTTAAAATATGCTCCATCGTTTTATTCATCTTGCACAGTTTCGGGTGAGTATACAAAGGGGTAAAACTCGGTTAGCTGAAATCTGTCCCACTCCGGGGCAACTACCAACCTTGTTGCCAGCGCAAAAAGCCCCGCAAAGGTTGGGTTGGTTTCTACCATGTTATTGCAAGCTGCTACCGAGTTTAAAACGGTGGCGTGTGTTTTTAGTTTGAAAAACTTAGCAATAGCGGTAAGCGATAAGCTCGTTTCGCTACGGCAGAGCGAAATGGCGGCAAAGCGGGCAAACACCACTCTGTCTGCCCTGTCTTTGCGAGTTTTTTGGCGCACATCATCTACCGGCACGCCAAGCACATTGCACACTATGTCGGTTATTTCGCAGGCTGTCATTTGGCATCGGTGTATTTTAGCGCAACGCGGCGCATCTTGTTGCCCTCCTTAACATCCACATAAAAAAGGCGGTTGCCTGGCTCTGTGCGTATGGCCTTATCAAACAGGTCAACGGCCTCCACAAACATTTGCCACCCGTGAAACTTGAGTCGCTCGGCGGTTGCTTTATGCGAGCGTATCTCATTCACGCTGGTTTGGTCTAGGTCGCCACCGCTTTTGTAAAGCAATGAGTTTACTAGCTCGCGCAAAAATGCCATACGTGGGCTGTTCTTTTCGTCCTTATCGAAAGCCGAAAAGAACTCCTCAAACTTCGATTTAATTACGTCCACCATCGTTTTGTCAAACATTAGTCGCCTGGTTGTTTTAATGTCAACAAGCACCGTTTTGTCGAATGCCGAAAAGGTAAGGCTACTGGGTTTTGGCATGCGCTTGTAATCCTTAATTTGCGCATCAATCATTTTTGCCTCAAACACCTCGTCCTGTGCCTTATCAATTGCCTCGTTCAATGCTTGCAACGCCTTTTCTGCTCTTAGCGCGTGTGTAGCCACTCGCTGTGCGTGCTTCTCTTCAACTCGCAACACTGGGTTTATTGCCCAGGTGTCGAGCTTACGCCCTTCGGCGTTTATCCATACTTTACCTTTTTGTTTCATTACTGTAGTTTTAGATTGGTTTCAATGTCGTTTAATTCGTCTTTAAGCTCTTTTAGTCGGATCCCCATTTCTATGGTATCTCGCCTTACTGCCTCGTAGGTGCTTAGCTGCTTATTAATTGGGTCGTTAAGCCAGCTGTTACGACGCTTGGTCAGCGTTTCTAGCGATAGCACTTCGCCCTCTACTATCTCGGCTGTGCGCTGGTTTTGAGAAATCGTTTTTGTTGTCATTTCTTAAAATTGTTAGGGTTTACACTTGCCACCGAGTAGTGTATCTCGGGGCTTGGTTTACTAAACTTTTTATTCATAATGCGGCTAATGGCATCCTTGGTGGCCATCTTTTTATAAAAAAGCTCGTTATTGCGGCTACGCAGTTCCATAAAATCGGCAATCGTTGCCTTTTGCATTCTTTCTGCATTCTGCTCTATTCGCAGGTCAAGCGATTTCAACTTCTCCTTGAGATGTTGAAGGTCTTTTTTTGTTGCTTTTTCCACTCTAGTTATTAATTGCCGTTTCACGTTCCTGTTCGCGCTTTACCATATCCTTATAAAGTATGTTTTCGAGCTTGGGTATAAGCGCGGTCATCTCGTCGATACTTAAATCGTATAGCCTTTTGCCAGCAACTCTCGGCTGTTCTAAAAACTTGTTTACAATAGGCCAACTGGTAGTATCAATGCCGTATTTTTGCATACGGTACAGTATGGCTGAGCGTAACCGCTTTATTTCCTTCTCGCGATAGCGGCGTGGGTTGGCCTTTTCGGCCAGCACCTGCATCTCGGCAAGCATACGCTTATAGTCGTCGGGTTTTTGCGCAGCAAACTCCTTTAGCGAGGTGGTAAGCATGTTGCTATACTGCCAAACCAGCTGTTCTTTAAACTCGTCCTTATCGGGGTGAGGTATTTGGTTTAGCAGTGCAAAAAATCGGTCGTAAGCTCCTTTTTTCATAACTATTCCTCCTTTTGATTAATTTGCGTTCCCCAATACAGCATACTTTTGCTCTCGTCAATTGTTAGCACGCCGCCCGGGCAGCGACCATACACCTGGCACGTTAATCCCTTAATGTGTACAATGATTTTTGCAAGCTTATGCGCCAGCTTGGCCACGGCGGTGTATGGTTCGTTACGCTCCTCGTGGGCCAGAAGTATAAAGAGCTTGTCGGGGTAGTTTTGCATTAGCCTGTAAAGGCCATTCCCTTTCAAATCGTCTTTATAAATGGTGAGATTGTCAATTAAAATTATGCGCTCGCTCCGGCGGCGACTAAGGCGCTCCTCTAGTGCCTCAATGGGCTCGTATGCTATGGCGTGAAATCGCCTGTTGTCGCTATCCAAACCAACGCGCAGGCACGTATCACGAAAAGCCTTGGCAATGCCCTCCTCGGCCGATATGTACAGCACCCGCTCCTCCTTGCTAAGCTCGTCGGCTAGCTTAAGGGCGAACCACGTTTTGCCGTTCTTATCCTTACCGTACAACAGCCAGATGCCATTATGCTCAGGCTCGCCCATCACCTCGCGCCACTCGTTTTGTAAGTTGAGGGTTTTGTACTTCTTATCGTAAATGTTCTTTAGCGTAAGTGCGCGTGCCATACTACTCTTGGTTTAGTATTAACAATGACTCGGCACGTCGAAGGCCGCCAATATCGCCATTGTCCATAGTTAGGCATCGCTTCACAATGGTGTTGATGCTCGAGGTGTCCTCCATATTAGCAAGCAGCACGTCAGTAATCAGCTTCTTGTAAAAAGCCAAGCGAGGCTCTTTGCCCACTGGTACGGCATAGGTAAAGCGTTCGGAAAGGCGGCTAAACATTTCACGATATCCAACCTTGCGGCTGTTTATACCACGCTCAATCTTGCGGCGCAGCCCATCGGCACCAATTAAGTACCAGGCACAAGCATTTTCAGTGCCGTTCCACAACTCTTTGAGGTCCATAAACGCACCGTACTCCAAATCGCCAGCCTCGTCAATTATTACAATGGGCTCGGGCAGCGTACTTAGGTAGTACTTTACGTTTGCCTTAATATTGTCGTACTTGTCGTTTGTGTCAATGCCTATTGAGCGAGCCACCAGCTTAATGAATGCGCGCTTGTTCTTACCTTGCGAAGCATCGACATAAAAGCAATTTTTGAGCGTGCGAGAGAGGTACTTGGCGGTATAGGTTTTGCCTATTCCGCAATCATCCACACATATACGGCTTTTGCTAAACTTTTTGCAGAAAAGCACGTCCTCTTCAATTATTTTAAACACCTCGGTTTTTGCGGTATTCCACTTGCGCTCGTTGGCGTTTACGCCAAGCTGCCTGCCCATATTAAGCCACTGGGTTTCTTTTATAAGGCCTGTTATTTCGCCCTTTTTTATGCGCGAAAATACTGAGCCGTTCATTTCCCACTGCTTGGCGAACATGGCATCGGAACCGCCAAAGTTTTGGCGAATCTCAGTTAGGCGGGCAACTACTTTACGTTTAAAATCATCACTTAAGTTTATCATAACTGTTGTTTTTTGGGTGAATACTAAAATCTGTCTTTTAAACTCTGTTTATATGGTGTTTCAATTGATATTAAATCAATATCGTCGTCTGGTGCATCGGGTAGTATCTCTACGCCGTTGTGGGTTTGGTTTGGCTCAAAGTTGTTAGGGGTTTCCTCAATGGGATCAACATCAACCGTATTCTTGCCATTTATGCGGAATACCATTTTAGGACCAGCAGGCTTTTTGTCGGCATCGTAAATGTGTAGCCTGTCAATGGTTTTCTTTTGCTCTTTTCTGTACCCTTCAATGGTGGCAACGTACCGGCTCATTAGTTCGCGGCTTTCAAAGTCCTCTGGGGTTTGCTCAATGCGGGCGCGGTTGTAGGTTGGTTTTTTAACTATCTCGCAAATAAGCCTATCGCCCTGGTAAGCGTATGCCACAAACACCTCGCCGTCGTTATCGTCAAACCAGTAGACCTCTATGGGCTTGCCCTCGGTTTGGTTCATCAACTCAATAAGCCTTGCACCGGTGGCAACCTTACCATTGTCGCCAAGTAGGTACTCGCCATTTTGCAGCTTAATAATTCCAAGGTTGCAGCTGGTTTCGGTGCGGTAGCCCAGGTGCTTTATAAATGTGCGGTAGTCTGTTGGGCGTAGGTCGGGGTTTTGGTTCGCAACAAAGTACTCCCAGCGGCTCATTTCGGGATGCTTGCTATGCGGCATATTGTTCCACTTCTCTATATCGAGCAGGCGCGCCTCGGCAAGTTGCTTGTATGGTATATAAGGGGTGTCGGTGCTTCCCTTCTGGTTGCTTTCGGCAATGGCAAAGGGGCGGGCTAGCCAACCCTCGCTGGTTTTCTCAACATCGTACCGCAATTGGCGGTAGTAAGCCTCTATTCGCTTCCCTCTGGCATTGTTGGCCTCAATGCGCACGTACTGAAATAGGCTACCCTCTTTTAAAAAGGTGTTTTTAAATGATGAGTTCAAACTGCTCTCTGCCTCTAGCTCTGCTGGCAGCGCAAGCCCCCACTCGTGGAAGTTGCGAACCAGCTGTCGGTAAAAGTCGAGTATTATGCCCTCCTTGGTCTTACCGTACACCCAGCACACAAATGCCTCGGAGGCAAGATCGATGCCGTTATAAAACCACATCCTGCGCCCTTTTTCGTACTCGAATGGTGGCTGGCGGTCGTCAATAGATATGATTGAACCTGCAAGTTTTGGCTGCTCAAGGCTATGGTAAGGCTTATACTTCGACATAAGTATCTGCCTATCGCCCGAGCGTACAGCGTGAGTAGCGAGCCTGTTTTTCCAACTCTCGAGATAGTTGTAAACCGTGCTTTTTGAGAGTTTTTTAAAGTCTTTAGGGCTGTAAACCTCGCCTGTTTTAGGGTCAACCACCTCAAGGTACCCGCTTAAAAAGGCCTCGTACTGGCGGTGAACATCAGTGGCGGTGGGCTTGTAGGCTTCGTATGCGAAAATGCTATTAAGTAGGCTTATGGTTTCGTCGGTGGCCACGGTTGCGTTGCGGTTTCCAAGGTTCTTGTTTATTAGGCAGGGAAAGCCTTCGCGCTGGAACTCGTTAAACTTATCGGCAAATCGGCGTTCATTCTGTGGCAGGGTGTGCCTGGTGCCGTGTCGTTTTTCAAGAATATCGTTAAACGAAACCACGTCGAGGTGTATGCTTCGCATTATACCAACCTGCGAACCCATTTGGCTAAGCCTCTCGCGCTCGCGCGCATCCTTTAGGCTAATGGCCGCAATAATAACAGATGCGTTGGTTGTATATTTCTCCTGTAAATCGTCGGATAGGTATAGGCCATTCTTGTATTTGTAGTCGGCATAAAATTCTATGGCCTCCGAGTCGGGCTTGTAAAACTGCTCAAGTGGGTGTTCGTTTACCCGCGGGTCCTTAAAACATTCGCGTATTCGGCGGGGGAGGCTGTCAAAATCAACCAGTAGTTGCCTGTGATTGCCTCCAAGCATTTTTCTTTTTATACCGTAGCCTCGCTTTTCCGCTCTGTATAATGCAACTTTCAGGGCATTATAGGTGGGGTAGTGAGTTGGAACCAACTCTTCTAATGTAATGACTACAGAATTATTGAACATGTGAGGCATAATAGGTTTGCTTTTAAAAGCTACCGGTTGGAATTCAAAAATTGCTCAAGCTCTTGAGCCTTTTCTTTTATGCGCCTAGTCAATGGGGTGTCTCGCTTCATATATACTTTACCCTTATATGTTCCAAGAGGAAGATCTTCTAAAATAAGTTTAGCGTATTTACTTGAGCAACCACAGGCTTTTCCTATCACCTTGTAGTATGCTTTAAATGGCGTTTCTATTTTTGCCCTTGACTTGTGCTTATTTTTTGTCATATCTTTGTGCTTATAAAGTTAGAACAAATTTAAGCGAGATAAATTGTTTATCCAAATAATTATGCAAGAAAATTCGTCTATAAAAGAAAGAATACTCACATACCTTGATTACAAGGGTGTTACTAGATATAAATTTTATAAGGTAACGGGTATTACGAGAGGTATTTTAGACCAGAAGAATGGCATAACGGAAGATAACTTGCTTAAATTCCTCTATTATGCACAAGATATATCGCTTAAATGGCTACTGTTTGGCGAGGGAGACATTATAAAGGAGGGTATGGATCCGAAACCGAGGTCACATCTTGGACCATCAGAAGCATTCTTTAAAAATTTATTTGAAAGGCAGCAAGTAGAGATTAAAGACCTGAATAGAGAGATAGGCAAACTACAACTAATCATCGAGCAGCTAAAAAAGGACAAGCCAGATAATGATTATAACTTCACGGCCGAGCCTTAAGTAGAACCCATAGGCAAGGCTTCTGTGTCCAGAAACCCACCATTCCGCCACACGCGCACATACACACGCATACATATTTGCACAAAAAAATGACTTATGTGCTGTAAGTCAACACCTTTGCTTTAAGTAAATTAGTTAGTATGTGTGTTTTATCGGGTGGCGAAAGTTATAAAACCCCTATTTTTAACACTAAAACAACTCGCTAACATTACTTTTTAACCACTTTTAAAACATACACCTGTAACCCCAACTGTAACCCCAACTGTAACCCCAACTATTTTAAAGCCAAAAGTACACACTCACAAGGCTACAGTTTTGGGTATAAAAAAACCCCCTTTATAGGGGGCTAATTAAGTGGCTTATTCTTATATTTGCAGGGCTTAGCGCCATATACACCCAAACTAACACATTGTTAACTCAACGTTGCTTAAAGGGCGCTTAAACTTAGCTTAAAATTACTCTTAATGTACATTTGGTTATCAACACAAAAAACATAATTACCACAATATTAAGTTATTACACATTTTTGTTACGTACATTTGGTTTTAAGGCCCATA
>Ga0265295_1008893_pt1 | contig 10993 bp, 9 predicted proteins | sample Munlansysbiofilm_FD_192503 | JGI IMG/M metagenome (GOLD analysis project Ga0265295, IMG submission 192503) | Leachate microbial communities from a municipal landfill in Southern Ontario, Canada - Methane capture system biofilm | ecosystem: Engineered > Solid waste > Landfill > Unclassified ... | reverse complement strand
GAACTGCGCCCAGGGGAAGTTAATCCCGATGACGTACAATACGTAATTGACCTTGGTCTCATTAAAAACCGTCCCTCATTACGCATTAGTAATCGTATCTACCAAGAAGTAATACCAAGAGAACTTACCTGGGTAACCCAAAGCTACATCGCCAACCAGGAACAAAGCTGGTACATCACCAAAGACCACCGTCTGGACATGCCTAAACTACTCACTGCCTTTCAGCAATTCTTCCGTGAACACAGCGACATCTGGAGTGAAGGCTTTAGCTACAAAGAAGCTGCCCCGCAACTGCTCATGCAGGCATTCTTACAGCGTATCATCAATGGTGGTGGCAGAATCAGCCGTGAATACGGGCTGGGCAGAAAACGTACTGACCTGTTCATTGAATGGCCAACTGACCCTGAACAGGGCATGTACGGACCATTACAACGTATTGTTATAGAACTTAAAATCCTGCGTGGTCAACTGGACAGCATCCTTGCCACCGGACTTGAACAAACCGCTGACTATGTAAATCGTGTTGGTGCTGATGAAGCCCACCTGATTATCTTTAACCGCAATACTGATGTAAACTGGGATGATAAAATCTGGCAAAAACAGGAAAGCTTTGGAGGTTTACCCATAACCGTGTGGGGGGCGTAGGTGTGGTTTATCTGGGAATGCACAAACTAGATCCTGCGACTAAAGCGCAGGATGACAAGGGTGGGGCGTAGGATCTAATGTTTTTATACTCTAAAAGGGCATGGCACGCCATGCCCCTACAAACAACCTCCGACACTCCATATTTTAATTGTACGGGCACGGCGATACGAGCCTGAAAAACAAAGAAAAAACCGGCGGTTATAAACCGCCCCTACGCAACTTGTGGTTTGTAGATACTTTCTCCATAGTTCCCAAGCTCCAGCTTGGGAACTAGGAAACGCTACGAACGGATAAGTCCGACAGACTCCTGGCAGGGCAGGACATCATTTAAAGGAATGCAGGCAATGCTCAAGAAAATGGCAATTAAAAATTTGACAGTTTTTTCAGATGCAGATTTGGAATTTAGCAAAAATCTGAATGTTATCGTAGGTGAAAATGGCACGGGTAAAACTCACCTGCTTAAAATGGCTTATTCAGTTATTTCAGTCTGCGCTGAAGGAAATAAGCTATCCACAAGAGAACCAACAAAAACGTCTTTACAAGGAAAGATAGCTGACAAGTTGGTAGGAGTATTCCGACCAGAGTCTTTAGGCAGACTTGCACGACGTAAACAAGGCAGAGAGCGTTGTGATATTCGGCTCTCTTTTTTCAGCGAAACCAATAATGTTGATTTTACTTTTGCAACTAATAGCAAGACAGAGGTCAGCATTGAAACTCTTCCTCAACAGTGGCAGGATACCTTTCCTATATATCTGCCAACAAGAGAGCTTCTTACAATTTATCCTAACTTTGTCTCAGTATATGAGGGACACTACCTGGAATTCGAGGAAACATGGCGAGATACCTGTCTGTTGTTGGGAACATTGATGAAAAGGGGACCAACCGAAAAAATTATTAGAGACTTACTTTCCCCTTTGGAAGAAGCAATGGAAGGTTCCATTGAGCTTGATAAAACGGGACGTTTCTACCTGAATAATTCCAGCGGACGTATGGAGATGCCTCTTGTAGCGGAAGGTCTGCGTAAGCTGGGAATGCTGGCGCGTCTTATTGCCACAGGAGCACTGCTGGACAAAGGTTATCTGTTCTGGGACGAGCCGGAGGCAAATCTCAATCCCAGACTCATCAAGAATATTGCAAAAAGCATTCTTGAATTGAGCAAAAACGGCATTCAGATATTTATTGCAACTCATAGTCTGTTTCTTCTGCGTGAACTTGAAATCCTTCTATCACAGAAAAAGTACCGTTCAATTCAACCCAGGTTTTTCGGACTGCATAAAGAAAATAATGAAGTTTGCGTATTTCAAGGATCAACTGTAGATGACATCGGAAGCATTACCTCACTTGATGAGGAGCTGGAACAATCAGGTCGATTTCTGAGTGGTGAGAACTGATATGCAACGGCTCTTAGTGGGTGACATTAAATTCGACTTTCCTGATGATTGGCATGTAAGTAAGTATGATGACTGGTCTTTCTATCGTAATCGTTTCTGTAAAATGTGGAACGGCATTAAGTCCCTTGACCTGTTGGCAATTGAGTCAGAAAAAACAGCTTGGCTAATTGAGGTAAAAGACTACCGCACTCATCAACGAACAAAGCCGATTGATATTGCGGACGAAGTTGCACATAAAGTCTTTGATACATTGGCGGCAATATTACCGACAAAAGTAAATACTGATGACGAAATTGAAAAGCTTATTGCACACAAAATCAGCAAAGCAACACAGTTGCGAGTTGCCCTGCACCTTGAACAGCCAGCAACTAATTCAAAATTATTCCCCCGTGCGATTAAGCCTGCTGACGTTAAACAAAAACTTCGTCAACTACTTAAGCCAATTGACGCACACCCGATTGTTGCTGAATCAAACTGTATGGGAACACTGAAATGGAAAGCAAGCTGACCTGCCCTGCTTTTGATGGATGCTCCTTTTTTTGATAAAAATGCAGAGTTATGCGAAATCAAAAGATATAGTTGAAATAGGTATAACCGGCAATTATAAACCGCCCCTATGTAACTTATAGTTTGTAGATGTTTTGGTAGATGAATTTCCCTCGTTCTTAAGCTCCAGCTTGGGAACAAAGAGAAAATTTAGAACGAGAAAAGAGACTTTTTATGCACAATACGATCACGCTTGAGAACCTAGTGCAGCCATTCATCGTCAATAGTCACTCTGATTTTGTAACAATCTACGAAGAAGGATTACGGCTGACTGAGATGCAGGACAATTCGTGGCGTCGGCCACGGTTTTTCCATATGGTTCAGATGCTCCGGCTGACGCGGGGACTCGCGGGCATGACTGCCGAGGCGGGTGTGTACCGTGGACTTGCGAGTTATCTGATCTGCCGCACGAGGCAGCAGGAGGCGGGGGGGGGCTTCAACGGCACAGGTCACTTCGCGCTCGACTCGTTTGCGGGTCTCCCAGAGCCGACACGTAAGGATGGTTATCTCCGTTGTGCGGGGCGGTTCTCTGACACTTCAGAAGAGATCGCACGGCGGACTTTGGAGCATTTTCCGGGTGTCGAGATTCTGAAGGGTTGGATTCCAGAAGTGCTCAGCGAATTGCCGGATCAGACATACCGCTTCGTACACGTTGATGTTGATCTTTACGATCCGACCATAGCGTGTCTGGAGTATTTCTTCTCACGACTGCTACCAGGTGGCATTATCATTGTAGATGACTACGGCCCGTGGCCGACGGGTGAGTGGCCCGGTTGTCGTGCCGCGGTTCATGAATTCTCTTATCGGCACTCGATGCCGTTCGCGACACTCGACACGGGGAATGTTGTGATTGTGAAGCGGTAACCCGAATAAAGCACATAGAGGTAAGCCTCAGACTTTTGCGGAGAAAACAGAAATGGTTGAGGATTTACAAGTTGTGATGTTGTAAGCCTACTGGCCCTACTGCCTTTTATCTAAAATTGGAGATATTCTATGGATCACAATGCTTTTTATGGTTCTAAAGTTCATTTGTATGAGGATATATACAGATCTCGTAATGATTATAAACGTGAACTATCGCATTTGTTCCATGAAATCTGTTCTCTTATAATCAGAGTACCGCAATCGGTTCTGGATTACGGGTGTGGTCAAGGCAATTTAGCCGATCTTTTCCAACAACATTTCCGTTGCCCGATTACCAAATACGATCCGGCCATTTCTGAATATGCGACCTTGCCGCAAGGGCATTATGATCTTGGTCTTTGCACAGATGTACTTGAGCATATCCCTGAAGAGGAGATTGATGGACTTTTATCTACTTTGTCCAGTTACGTTGATCGTGCTTTTTTCAACATTCATTTAGGAGAAGCCAGCACCATTCTGTCGAATGGAGAAAACGCGCATTGCACAATCAAGCCGGCTCAATGGTGGCGAAGAAAAATAGAGAGACACTTTGGTGCAGCCTATTTGGTTAGTGAAAAGTGGCCGTCAGCGTCCATTTGCACATGGGAGCCGCCACGTCTAAAGGAAGCATCTCCGATCATAGAACTGCCGGAAGACATTCATATGTTGCGCTCATTACTACCAGTGCTTAACGGACCTACATTAGTGCTTGGCTCTGCACCTGAGCCCAAATTACCCTCAGAAATTGATACGTCCTGGAAGCTTATTTGCGTCAACGGATCAGGGTTTGTAGCAAAATCATTACAATTACCTGTGCCAGATATTACTATTATATCTGGTGCTACTTTTGGTAAGACACAGGCTAATCAAGAAGGGCAGCTAGCACTTACAAACTTAAAAACCAAGATACTTATATATATTGATGTAAGCCATAGTTTTGATGTAGCAAAACAAATTATGGATAAGGTTGGCTATCGATTTGAAAAAGTATTTATTATGAAAGCGGAAGCAAGAGAAAAAATAATTAGGACTGTTACTAGGCAGCCCGTTGACCCCACATGCCTTCCATCAAATGGGATTTTTGCAAGTATTCTGGCACTTTTTATGGGCACTACCTCCGTTACCTTGTCCGGTATTTCCTTAATAAAAACAGGACATCATTACAGCCAATCAGATTGTCCAAGGCAACATGTGCTTGACGATAGTAGATTCATATCTGCAATGATTGGCATGGATATGCCTTTGATAACAGCAGATATTGAGTTAGCTAAAAGTAGCGGTCTTCCTTGCCACCCTTTGGGTAGTAATGCGTTAATGTGGCATGGACTCCGATATGCGCGGATTTTGAGAAATCTCTTAAATGCGGGTATTGATAGTACAGTGCTTGTTTACGCAGAATGGGAGACCAGACAACTTGTGACTTATCTCAACAACAATGGGGTAAGAGCCAAAGGCTTGTTTCAGTCCCGTGAAATTGATGTGTTAGTGCAGCAAAACTTTCCTTCAGCGTGGATTGTTGAAGGAGCACCGTGGACACTTTATACTTTGGATGATGATATTGGGGCATTGGTGTTTCTTAATATATGGGACGATCTTGATTCAGATAAGTTAGATCAAACCTTGGTTAATCTTTATTGTCTTAATCCGGCTGTTATTTATACCGAAGTAGACATTAGCCGTGGTCGAGAATATTGGGAAAGCATCTTTCTAGCATTGAATTACAGACGCCATACAGCTTTGTACAATATAATCGACTATAACAGTCTGGATACCGAAAAAACTCCTATACCAATTTTACTTTCAAAGATTCGGATAGAAGCTATAAAAAGATACCCATTAACAAAACTTGTTGCTGAACGTGATCTTCATATGGACATGCTTCGTGAATCAGGCAGACGTTCAGATGCACACTTGATACGCTACCATCTGGCATGTCAGTTTGTTAAGCCTGGTGATGTAATACTTGATGCTGCTTGCGGTCTTGGCTATGGTTCTGCAATATTAGCTACTGAAACTCAAGCAAACAGAGTAATTGGAGTTGATGTTAGCCCCACTGCCATTGAGTATGCCAATATAAATTTTTCTGATTCACATTTGTCTTACGCAGTTCAAGACGTGCAAAATATGGATATTAGTGACAATATGTTCGATGTAGTGGTTTCATTTGAAACCATAGAGCATATTCCAAATCCCAAGCAACTAATAAACGAAATAGCGCGTGTACTTAAACCAGGAGGAGTAATTATAGCCAGCATTCCAAATGATTGGGGTGTTAATCAACACCACTTGCATAATTTTAACTGGCAATTATTGAAAGAGCTTCTTGCAGAAAAATTTTATCTTGCACATGGCTTTGGACAGAATGCTGGGAGTAAAAAAACTTCTAACAGGTTCAGATGTGAACGTGTACTCACACAATTTCCATTAACTATGCAACGCATGCAACCAGTTATGGAATGGAGTATTATTACAGGATATAAGAAATAATATTAAATGATAAAGCGAGGTTTAAACTTGTGACCCCCAGACTATTCATTAATAATACTGACAATAATGCCGGCAGCCTAAAAGACATCTACAATAATGATTTTTATATTAAGCAGAAAGATACCTCTTACAAATCAGCAGAAGCAATTGTTCCTATTATTATTGATATTTTTAATCCTGCATCTGTTGTGGATGTTGGTTGTGGTGTTGGTGGTTGGTTGCATGTATTTAATAGAAGCGGTGTAGCTGATATTTACGGTTATGATGTTAGTGATCTTGAGCCGGATAAATACTATATTGATAAAGATCTTATAAAAACCAACTCCGATTTTACCAGTCCAACCTTTAATATTGATAAAGAACCAGATGTTCTTATCTGCCTTGAAGTGGCAGAACACTTACCTGATGAAGCTGCTGATCGCTTTGTAAATACGCTTATCAGTGCATCTTCTGTAATTATATTCTCCGCTGCATTCCCCGAGCAAACTGGTACTAATCATATAAACGAGCAACCACCCTGGTACTGGCGTGAGAAGTTTAATAAAGCTGGTTATTTTGAAGTAGATTTTATACGATCTCAGATATTGCATAATGAGGATATATGCTGGTGGTATAGACAAAATATTACCTGTTTTGTCAAACCCGATGTTTTATCTGAAAACCCAAAACTTGCATCACTTGCAAAAGTATATGGTCAAAAACAAAGTGAACATAAGCTGACTATAGTAAACGAATGGATATTAAAACGCATATTAAATGGAAAGTATATTGCAGGCGAACCATCTCCTAAGATACCAAAACCAAAGGCTTTTCTTTCCGTTATCATCCCCACCTGCAACCGTAGCGCACTGCTTTATAACGCACTGGAATCAATCACCCGTCAGACTTATCCTCAGCAAGGTTTTGAAGTTATTGTTGTTGATAATGGTTCTACCGATAGCACACCAGATGTTTGCAAGCATTTTGCAAACAGAATAAAGAATTTTAAGTACATTTATGATCCCCGTCCAGGTCTGCATATTGGACGGCACACTGGTTATGAAAATGCCAGTGGAGATATTCTGGTTTACGCTGATGATGATATTGAGGCTTTTCCCACCTGGTTGGAGGGGCATGCAGAATCATTTGCAGATCCCTATGTGGCAATGGTTGGTGGTAAAAGCCTGCCCAGGTTTGAAAGCACACCGCCGGATTGGGTGGCAGAACTGTGTAACAAGACCAGCCGCGGCTGGTGGATTGGCAGCTACAGCATTCAAGATTTTGGTGATGAGTTGCATGAAACACCACACGAACTGATCTGGGGCTGTAATTTTGGTATTCGTAAAGAAGTGCTGAAAAAAGCAGGTGGTTTTAATCCAGATTCTTTACCGCAAGAGCTTATAAAGTACCGTGGTGATGGTGAAACAGCTTTGTCCCTTGCGGTGCGTAACCTTGGCTTAAAGGCTATTTATAATCCAAAGGCATCAATCCATCACTTTGTTTCAAATGAACGGCTAACCCCGGAATATATCTACCGCAGGGCTTTTAATCAGGGAATATCCAACTCATATACCAGCATTCGTAAAACCAGTGCTTTATCTGGCTTAAAAGCTTTACCTGTTGCATCAAATACCATTCGTTATGTACGGGAGCGTGGGCTGGTGGAGGGCTTTAATTTTCATCAGCAGGCTGTACAGGCTGACCGCAAGCTTTTGGAGTGGGTGTTAAGAAAAGATTATTTTGGAGATAATGGAGTACTACCGCAATGATGTCATCACCTCATATGCAAATTGAACATATCACCTGGCATGACCAGCATATAGCCACCATTATCCGCCGTGATTACATGCCAGATACAACGACCTTTATCTCACCCGATAGTTACTATCAACAACTTGGTTTTGTGGTTTATCCAAAAGATGGAGTTGTTGCCCGCCACAGCCACCTGCCTTTGCAACGGCATCTTGTGGGCACGCCAGAAACCTTGTTGATTAGAAAAGGACAAGCCGAAGTTGAGCTATACGCAATGGATAAAAGCCTGCTTGGTACTTGGGTGCTTGAAGAAGGAGATATGATACAACTTGTTGCAGGTGGGCATTGTCTGAAATGCCTGAAAGATACGGTGTTTCTGGAAATCAAACAAGGACCGTACACAGGACTTGTTGAGAAGGAGCGGTTTTAGTAAAAGGTTTTAGCCACGAATTAACACAGATTTACACGAATTTAAAAAACGAAGCAAACCAGGAAAGGACTAAAACAATGAATGAAAATGGAGTGGAAGCGGCTAAAACTTTTACTGAATCAGTAGATAATCTTTTTTCAGAAATAACTTCCTGGGTTGCAGATACAAACTTGCACACAACATTACAACCAACTGAAATATCTGAAGAAACCACAGGGAAATACAGGATTAACAAACTAACCCTTGCAGACACTAACGGAAAAATGGTTGCCGAACTGGTTCCGGTGGGGGCTTTTGTAATTGGTGCCAGTGGCAGAATTAACCTTAATGGTAAAATAGATGATGCGATACTACTTAAGCTGGATGCTGGCGGACCTGCCATGGATATAGAAACAACCGTTGCAGGTGTAACAGAATCCAAAACCGTACCTTTTTTCAGAAATGTTAAAGAATCAGGCTGGTACTGGATAGAAAGCAGCAGGCTTGGTAGAGCAAATCTTTTAACCAAAGAGCTGTTTGCTGAACTTCTTTGGGGGGTTTCAGAATATGCCCTCACTTAATAATATACTTGAACCAGTTTGGGAAACATACCAGACAACAAGAGATTGTCTTAAAATCACATCTAAAAGTATTAGCAAAAACCAGTTTGCCATTTTACGTAATACAAAGTTTGCTGGTAATACTGTTGATGCAGCAGAACTGTTGATAAGTGACAGCAGGAAAAATGCCGAAGACTTTGTGATTTTATCATTATGGGCTGTTTTTGAAAGAAAACTACTTGAGTATATCCAGAACAAAGGCAAAAAGTTGTTGGGAACAACCCCAACTATTTTTTGCTCCAACCTGCACCAAAAGATAGAACGAGACATGGAATATTGGAAAAGTAACGATCTTCTTGAATTGTTTAAACCAGTTGCAGGACATGATCTTGTTGGCAAGGCAAAACAGGTTAAACAGTACAGAGATTGGATAGCACACAAAAACCCTAACAAGCCCTCCCCTGCAAATGTACTTCCTTTGGAAGCCTACAAAATTCTTTCTGCAATTATCACAACCATTGAGCAGCATCCCGACTTCAAAAAAGGAGCTGTTTTAAATGATTCCTGTATGTGAACCATTGATAACTGATGATGATATAAAGCTGGTAAATGATGCATTAGCATCCGGTTGGATATCATCTGCCGGCAAGTATTTAGATCAGTTTGAAGCAAGTTGGGCTGCCTATTGTGGTATGCCTTTTGGCATTGCTGTATCAAACGGTTCCACTGCCCTTGATATTGCAGTTCGCCTGCTTGATCTTGAAGCAGGAGATGAGGTGATTATGCCCACTTTTACCATCATCTCACCGGCACAGTCGATTGTGCGTGCAGGTGGTGTACCTGTGCTGGTAGACAGCAATCCTGTAAATTGGCAGATGGATGTATCACAGATAGAAGCTAAAGTTACCGCTCGCACCAGGGCAATACTTGTTGTGCATATTTATGGTCATCCAGCTGATATGGATTCTATTCTTGATATTGCGCGGCGGCATAAGCTTACTGTCATAGAAGATGCAGCAGAAGTACATGGTGCAGAATACAAAGGCAGACGCTGTGGCGGACTTGCCGACATTAGTACATTCAGTTTCTACGCCAACAAGCTGGTGACCACTGGAGAAGGTGGGATGGTGTTGGTACGCACACCTGAACTTGCCGAGCGTGCCCGAGGACTGCGTAATCTTTGCTTCCAGAAACAACAGCGTTTTTTGCATAATGAGCTGGGCTATAATTATCGTATGACCAACATGCAGGCAGCTATAGGTGTGGGGCAGGTTAAACGTATTGAGCAGACGGTAAACAGCAAGCGTGAAATAGCTGCTACCTATACAGAGTTACTTGCCGACCTACCAGGGCTGCAATTGCCTGTTGAAGAACTTTGGGCAAAAAATGTTTACTGGGTTTATGGCATTGTTCTTAATGAAGAGCTTGGCATAAACGGTCTGCAAATATCTGAAAGACTGCGTAAGCACGACATTGATACACGCCCCTTCTTTCTTGGCATACATGAACAGCCAGTATTTAAGCGTATGGGCTTGTTTTGTGGTGAGCAATATCCAGTGGCAGAAAAACTGGCGCAACAGGGTATCTACCTGCCCAACGGTTTAAACATCACTAAAGCACAGCTAACAGAGGTTGCCACAGCAGTAAGAAAGTGTCTTCTATGACTGTATTTAACGAATATGCCCATTATTATGATCTGCTTTATCGCGATAAAGATTATGCGGGTGAGGCAGAGTATATCCACAGACTGATCAAGAAACACCGCCCAAGCGCAAACAGCATCTTGAATCTTGGCTGCGGCTCTGGCAGGCATGATCAGGAACTGATTAAACATGGCTATCATATTCACGGGATAGATATATCTGCTGAGATGTTGGTAATGGCAGAAAAAGCATCAAACAGCAGCAATAACCTTACCTATCATCATGGAGATATACGCTCCATCAACCTGGGAATGCAGTTTGATGCTGTTATTTCACTATTTCATGTTATCAGTTATCAGATTACAAACAAAGATCTGATGGCAGCCTTTAACACCGCCAGAACTCACTTGAAACCTGGTGGTGTTTTTATATTTGATTGCTGGTATGGTCCGGCAGTACTGACTAACAAACCGGAAGTGCGTGTGAAAGAGCTGGAAGATGCTGAAATCAGCATAACTCGCATTGCACAACCGGTAATGTACCCCAACGAAAACCTGGTGGATGTCAATTATCATATGTTTGTTAAAAATAAGCATACAAATAATGTAAGTGAAATAAAAGAAACGCATAAAATGCGATATTTATTTGTACCAGAGATACAGTTCCTACTTGAGGAAT
>Ga0265295_1008892_pt1 | contig 10995 bp, 13 predicted proteins | sample Munlansysbiofilm_FD_192503 | JGI IMG/M metagenome (GOLD analysis project Ga0265295, IMG submission 192503) | Leachate microbial communities from a municipal landfill in Southern Ontario, Canada - Methane capture system biofilm | ecosystem: Engineered > Solid waste > Landfill > Unclassified ... | reverse complement strand
AAGAAGCTTAAGATTAATAAAAAAATTATTATATTATAATTGATTAATTTAGTTAGTTATAATATAATAATTAAGTTGCCACTGTGTTGAAATCGGTAGACAAACTTGACTCAAAATCAAGCGCTTAATAGGCGTGCCAGTTCGAATCTGGCCAGTGGCACCATATAAGAACGCTAACTTTGATACAAAAAATATCAAAGTTTTTGCATTAAATAGGTGGGGTCGGAGAAAAGGTTTCTCTGACGGTAAGATTATGCTTGCATACAAGAACTTTCTTGGTTTTAAGAAAGGTGAAGATGGCAAACCAGAGATTGTGGAAGAAGAAGCAGAAATCATACGTTTGATTTACAAACTATTTCTTGATGGAAAGACGACTTCAGGGATAGCTAAACAGCTAGAGACTCTTGGGTTTTCTTCACCAAGCGGAAACAAGAAATGGTACAAAACCACCATTGATAGTATACTAACAAATGAAAAGTATCGAGGAGATGCGCTACTTCAAAAGAGATTTACAGTTAACTTCTTAGAACATAAGCTGAAGAAGAATCAAGGAGAAGTTCCTCAATACTATGTTGAAAATAGCCATGATCCAATTATTGATCCATTTGAATGGGACCTTGTTCAAAGAGAACTGGATAGAAGAGCAGAGCTTGGCAAGAGTTATAGTAGCAAAAGCATCTTTTCAAGCAAACTAGTCTGCGAAGAATGTGGTGGCTTCTATGGACAAAAACTATGGCATTCAAATACAAAGTACCGAAGGTTTATATGGCAGTGTAATGAAAAGTTTAAAAGAGATGATGCAAGATGCAAGACTCCATTACTTGATACTGAAACAATTAAGCAAATGTTCCTTATAGCTTACAATCAGCTGATGGAAAATAGGAATGATGTCATTGTAGATTGCAAGATGATCATGAACACCCTGGTTGATTTCGAGAAACTGGAAAGACAAATGAATGAACAGGTCCAGGAAACAGAAGTGGTAGCTAATCTTGTGAAAAACTTGGTGAAGGAAAATGCATCAACACCTAAATCTCAAGAAGAATACTTAAGTAAATATGAAGTATTGCAACTAAGGTATAATACGGCAGTAGAGAGACTTGAAGAAATCAAGAAGGAGTATAGTAGAAGACAAAAGCAATCAATTGCGATTGATGCCTTCATCAAGACACTCGAAGAAAGTGAATTGATTCTAACCGAATGGGATGATGCATTATGGAATGCTTTAGTTGAAAAGGGAATTATTCACCAAGATGCGAGCATAACATTTCTCTTTAAAAGTGGAAAAGAAATACGAGTTGAGGCTTAATTAACCTCGACTTTTTTTCTTTGATATGCTATAATTATTGTATAAAGAACAGGATGATGATATGCTTAATAAAATAAAGCCACTTATAGAAAGAGTGGCAGAATATCTAGGAGTTGAAATAATTCCTATTGAGTTTGATTACATTGTTGATGACAGTAGATTAGTTTTAAGACCAGAGGTAAAGATTGTCATTAACTGTAAGTATCAGGATGATTATTTTGAGTGTGCTAAAGCTATTACTCATGAATACCGTCACTTGTTTCAAATATTCTATGCTAACATGTTTAACGATAGTCGTGCTAGAAGATGGAAAGCAGAACTTACAGCTCTTGTTAATACATCAAATATGAATAACAAGGGGAGTAACTATATTAGCCAGGAATTAGAGTTAGATGCCTTTTCTTTTACAAAGTCTATTTAGACAAATATGAGTCAATAATACTAAAAAACAAGATTGCTGGATATGATGAGATAATTGATAAATATATAAGAATTAATAACGATTTAATGTGTTAATAATATATTAGTTTTTCAATAAGGAGATTCAACTATGAACATTTATTTCGATGAGTCGAGAAATACTGGTGAGCTAGGTTATAATGGAGTTAATAACACACTAAATTATGATAATCAAAGGTTTTTTATATTGGCTGGTTTCATTGATAATGATGAAATAGTTAAAAAGTATTTGGATTTTAAGAATACATGGATTCATCATGTTAATAAGAATAAACCAGAAAGTTTAATAATTAAGGGAAACGATTTAGTAATAAGAGAAAACAATCAAGCGATGGCCGATTTTATTGATTTAGTAATTAATTTTGACAATTTCTATGTTACTGTGAATGACAAAAAATTTTTTATTGTTACACAGATGTTAAATTGGATAACGACAATGGCATCTGATTATGCATTTGATCTTTTTATGATGTTTACTGAATTTATTATTAAAGTAAATGATGATTTTATTTCGAAGTATATTTTTGTAACAAAGAATTCAACCAAGAAAAATATCGAAAGTTTTATTGATTATATAATAAATTATCCATATACTGAGTGTATAAAATCATTTCAAGAATTACAAATAAAACAATTATGGATAGACTTTATAAAAGAACTTATGAAAAATGATCAAGATTTTATAGATACACTTTTTAACACGAACGTTGAAAATGTAGAAATAGAAGGAAGTGACAGGAATAATATAGTGAATTTAACTGCATTAGTCGAGACTGTCCTTTTATTGAAGCATAATAGTAATTTACCTATTTCACAGTTAAATATTTTTCATGATAGCATTAATGTAATACAAGATTATATTTCTAATTATTGGGAAGGAAGAATAGATTTTGTGAATGATAATGAATCAATACAGATTCAAATTGTTGATAATTTAACTAGCATTATTGGAAACTTAATTAATAAAACTTTTCCAATTAACTCAGATAAAGATTTAGATAAGCTTCTTAGTAATGAATTTATTTGGGTAAGAAACAACTTAAAAAAAATATACAATAAAGTTGATAATAGAAATATTAAGATGGTCATTACATTAAGAGAAATGGCTGTCCTTAAATCTTATATACAAGATAAAAATTATAAAAATACATCAGATTTCAAAAAAGAAATAATAAGAAGGTTGAATATTAGATATTCTGAAGAAATTAGAAATCATGTCAGCCACACCGAAGCAAACACAATATTAAAATCATAATATTTATTTTAAATTGCGATAGTTTAAAAATGTATCTTTTTTAGTGCACATGCAATATTGAGACTTCAGATGAATTGTTAGAAAAAATTTAAATGAAGTACATACAAAGGGGAGGAGTTTAATGATGATTTATTCAAAGAAAATACGAAATGCTTATATTATTTGTTTTAATGCTCATAAAGATGATTATGATAAAGCGGGTTATCCTTATGTGTTTCATCCTTTCTTTTTAGCAAGTCAAATGGATGACGAAGACGCAACTATTGTTGCACTTTTACACGATGTTATTGAAGATCATGGAGATAAATATGATTTAAATTTCTTGATGAAAGAAGGTATGGGAGAGAAAGTTTGTTGCGCAATTGATTTATTGACACATAAAAAAGGTGAACCATATATGGATTACATCAAAAAAATCAAAGTCAATCCTATTGCAAGAAAAGTAAAGATTGCTGATTTGAAGCATAATAGTGATATTCAAAGATTAGATGAACAGCATCACCCTAAATATGAGCTGTATCAAGAAGCACTAGAATATTTAGAAAGTGACTAATATAAAAATGGAAAAGCAATCTTTTATAAAGTATTATTTAGTTAATGATTTTGGTTTATATTGTTCTTCAGATTTTGTAGCATTTCATTACATGCCAAATGAAAATCTTAAATGGGTAAAATGTGACTATACAAGATGCATTTCTGATTATCTTTATGGATTTGATGAGTCAGAGCCAATGGGATCGCCTTATAGATTTTGGAATAATTCTATTAGCAGTCAAATTCAAGAAATAAGTGAGGATGAAGTTATAAAAATAATTGGTGAAAAAGCTGTACTCGAATCTTTTTCATTATTTAAATAAGGGGGTTAAATTGATGAAATCAATTATTATTAATAGGATGTATGCAGGTGAATATTTAACAAGAGGTATTGGTGGAGGAGAAGTTATAAACTTACTTCATTCTGATGACGAAGTAAATTATTGTTTTGTAAGTCCTTATGGGATGATTAATCCAACTTATAATGATACTGTTTATGCAGTTATACATACAAGATTAATTGAAAGTGGTTGTTTTGAAGTGATTGGCATCAGCATTATTGATGAGAAAAATGGACAACTCATTCATCCTAAAGGTTATAAAAAAGAAGATAGAGGATTATTTGCTACAAACGAATTAAAGGAATACATTAAATCAAAACCTATTAATTATGGTGGGGTACCATATATTAAAGAAAATGATAAGTGGCCTGGAATAACATTTAAATCAAAACGACTATTGTATCCAAAAAAACAGATATTTATTCTTGATAGCCTTTATTCTAAGAACATCTATAAGGAAGCAACTTCATATAAGTTGATTGATAAAAGATTTGGGAATCAGCCTTTATTAATGTATGTTGATGATGAGAAATATCCGTTATCATATAATTGCATTATTGATATGATAAATAATAGCGAATTATGGGAAGAAAGAATCGTAAAAATTGATTCTGTAAAAGTTAATAACCATTACAATTTCTTATCATTAATAAATAAAGAAGATGATGAATTATCATTCTCAAATATGTTTAGTTACTTTTTCTCAAATTATCCAGAATTATTTGTAACATTATCAAAAGAATTATTAGGACATGATATAAAAAATGATTTTATAATTAAAAGAGAATTTCACAATATTGATCTTTGGATAGAAGACGATAAATGCGTCATTGTAATAGAAAATAAAATTAAATCAGGTATTAATGGAGTTTCGTCACGTCATGATTTTAGTGAAGATGGTAAAGTTCAATCACAATTATGGAAATACTATGAGATTGCTAAAAAATATGCGGAAGAAAAAAATAAATCTTACAAATTGTATTTGTTTGTCCCTAACTATAATAAACTAGACTTATCTAAGTATAAAGGTAGCAAAAAATATAGAGTAATCCGATATAAAGATATCTATAAGTTTTTATTATCACAAAATATTACGGATAAATACTATACTGATTTTTGCAACGCCTTATACAAGCATACAAAAGATATACCTGTTGACTATAGTGAAATTGTAATGAATTACCTAATACAACAAATTCAAAAGCAAAAAAAATAATGATTTTTTGATGCTATTACAAATGAAAAAACACATGACAAGTATTTGCTAGAAAGAATTAACCAATACGATGAAAAATGGTATAGCTTTAGATTTGATGTTGGAACAACTCAATATGGAAGACTCCCGATAGTGGAGTCTTTTTCTTTGGATTTTGAATTGATAAGCAAAATACATCATCCTATTTTCTTGGGTGGAGTAAGTAAAAAAAGTAGGTGTACGAGCTTTTTTGAGAGGGAGAATGCAAATAAATTATTCGTTTTTGCAGGTGTACGCAAATTATTCATTCATTTTGAAGGTGTACGCAAAAATTCTGCCTATTTTTCTAGGGGTACGCAAATTTTTCATTCCTTTTGAAGGTGTACGCAAAAATATTCCTCTTATTCAAGGTGTACGCATTTGTATTAAAATTGGCGTGCTCTTTCATTTTTCTACAATTGCTTCGATACAATATAATATATTAAATAAACACATAAACCTAAATAAATTAGGCGATAATTTAACAAAAATCACTCTAGTGAATGATTTGCATCATTGCCCTAGAGTTTTTTTTATTGCGCTATTTAATTATTCCTAATTAGAATATTTCACATTGAAATAAATGTAATTTTATGTATAATGATAATTAATCTCACTTTATGAGAATTTTATTCATCAATCATGGTATGGTGATTTATTAGTATAAATAATATAATATTATTGTAACGTTACAAAATTACATTAAAGGAGAATATAAATCATGGATTTAGGTAAAACAATTAAGAGATTAAGAGTAAGTAAAGACATGACTCAAGAAGAAATAGCAAATATGCTTGGAACTTCAATTCAGTCAGTTTCTAGATGGGAAAATGAACAAACATACCCAGATATTACAATGCTTCCTATAATAGCTAATATCTTTGAGGTTTCAGTAGATGAATTACTTAATGTTGATACATTTAAACAACAAGAAGAAATAAAACTAATAGTTGAGCAAAATAAAGCTTTATGGGTTCAGGGTAAAACTAAGGAAAGAGAAATAATATTAAGAGAATCAATTAAAAAGTATCCAACCAATTTTGAGTTAAAAAGTTTACTTTTAAATACATTATATTATCAAACTGCTGAAGATACTGAAGAAGGAAAAAGATATCAAAAAGAAACAATTGAACTTGCAAATTTTATATTAGAAAAATGATTGATTGATGAGTATAGATACCGCGCTATGCAAACTTTAGTTTTAGTATATAACTGGCAACATCAATTTGATAAGGCACATAATATTGCAAATAAAATGCCATCAATGTGGTCTTCAAAGGAATATCTTTTAACAAACTCTTTAAAGGGTGATGAATTATATAATTATTTACAAGAGAATATTGGAAGGGGAATTGAATGGTTTTGGTTCACAATAAAACAATTATCTGATGGATCTACTGATGGTTCAAAGTCTAAAGTGCTATTAAAATTCGTTGAACTATTAAATATCATTTTTGAAAATAAGGACTATGGATTTTATAATGAGAGATTATCAAACATTTACTTACATTGTGCAATTGATTCAGCAACAGTTAAAAATGTAGAAGAAACATTAAACTATTTAAGTTTAGCTAAAGTGTATGCTTTGGTTTATGATGAAATAAAAGAACAAGTAAAATATAAGAGTCTTTTAATGAATAGAATAATTTATGAGCCAAACAAAAACCTGATAAGTGCAAATAAATCATGTTTAGATCAAGTACTTGCATATGCAGAGTATAACCAATTTGATTTTATAAGAGATCATGAGGAATTTAAGAAAATTATTAGATGACTTAAGAAAAATTCAGAAGAAGCTTAAAACGCTTCTTTTTATGGATTTATATAAAAAATCCTTTTATTGGAACTCATGTTAATGTTTGTAACATTTTAAATCTATATAAGATATGTTTTGTCTAGAATTGTTTGTTTTTCTAAAATAAATACAACTGTGAGTTGAATTAATCAAATTTACCTCCATTGATTTAAAGCATCATTTGATTTATAATAATAATGTAGTAGGCCACTATAATCTTAATTGTTAGGAGAAAAATATGGATATAGGTTTAAAAATAAAAGAGCTAAGAACAGAATCAAAAATCACTCAAGAAGAACTTGCAAAGGCTGTGCAAGTATCCACACAAGCAGTTTCTAAATGGGAATGTGGTGGATTGCCTGATATTGAACTGGTACCTAAAATTGCTGAATATTTTAATGTGACAACTGATGAATTGTTTGGAATTCCAGTTAATGATTATAAAAATATAGATCAAAAATTATGTAATTATATAGGAAGTTTAAAAGATGTTAAAGAGCGTTTTAGAGAAATATTCGCTTTATGTTACCATATGGAAATAAGCATCTACGATAAAGTTGATTTAACTCAATATAACGTAAAAGAAATTATGGAAGGACATTATCTAAATTCTCAAGTTTTATCAAACGAAGGTATTGTCCTTACACAACTTAAGAAAGACAAACCATTTTTCGCTCTTTTTCCAAAACTAGATAATGAAGACTATAATGGTTTTTTAAATAATAAAGTTAACTTAATAGAGTTTATTAAAGAACTAAGCAATGAAGATTTTTTTAATGCTTTAATCCTAATAAATTCAAGAATAAATAATAGTTTTACTGAAAATTTGTTTGTGAAAGAACTAGCTATTACTTTGGAAAGAACACAAGAAATTATTAAAACATTAATTAAATACAAATTGATAAATGTTAATAAATTGGAACTAGATGATAAGGCAATAGATACTTATACATTACGTGATAATCCCGCTATTCTTGGATTTTTCGCATTCTTAGATATGTTAGTGGATAAGCCTAATTCATTTTATTATTCTAATAGTGGAAATGATGGCAATTATTTTCGTATAAAGAAATGATGGTAAGGTACCACAAAGGTTAAAGATCTATTATGTTAAATGTTTTAATTGGTAAAATTTGGTGTACGCAAGCCATTTTGGTGTACGCAAAAAATTCTCTAGGTGTACGCAAGCCATTTTAGGTGTACGCAACTCATCGCTAAAAGTACTAGGTGTACGCAAAATCTTTAAAATTCTAGAGGTGTACGCATTGTATTAAAATTGGTGTACTCTTTCATATTGAAAGTATAGGTATGATGCAATGTTTTCATACCTTTTTTTATTCATAAAGACAAAATTCTCCTATTAGTACGAAGTAATAGACCCTAGTGAGTGTTATCAAGAAAACTTTTATTAGTTTTTCTCTATTTATAATTATACTAAAACACGAAAATGTAATAGACACACGAATGTATATGGTTAGTATTAATAGAGGACATAAATTACAAATTAGTAAACTTTCACTCCGAAAATAATAATGGAAATTATTTCAATTTATGATACAATGAATTGAAAGACAAATAGTAATTTATTGCTCGATTAATAATAATTTGGAGGTAGTATATGATTGTATTAAAAGAATATATAAATGAACAAAAAGAATTAATGAGACTTATTAAAGTATTTTGGTTATGCCATAATGGATGGAATCAAACAGATGAAGAAACATTATGTGATTTAATAAATTGGACCAAGGAAGGTCATAAGATTTATCTTATTATTTATAATAATGAAAAGGTTGGTTTTATTCATCTAGGATCCAGAGGAGCAGGAATTGATTGGTTAGAAGATTTATTTGTTCTACCCGAGTATCAAAATAGAGGAATAGGAACAAAAAGCATTGAACTAGTTGAAAATATAGTAAAAGAATATTCTATTTCTTTATACATAGAAGCGGCAGCAAAAAATGAAAGAGCAATTAAACTCTATCGCAAATTAGGCTATGATTGTTTAAATACAATTTCTGTAAGAAAAGACTTTAAAAAGGATAATCTTGTATGTGTTAGAAAAGAAAAAATATACGATGAAGTATTTGAAATTAAAAAAAAGTTGAATGATGAGAAAATCCAATTTATCGACTGATGGTCAATAAATGCATTGTTGTATCAAAATAGGTCATACACCCCATATAAGAAGCATATGCTTAATAAAATAAATGATTTGCATCGTGTTTTTAAATTATTTAATGGAATTCATATATAAAAAATTATAGATATTAAGAAAACACCATTTTACTGCTTAACAATTTAATGAACACCTTAATTTTTTGACAATTAATTCTTTCTTATTAGGCCTCATATGTATTGTAATATAATAGAATAATTACCTGAGATTACAAAGCACAATATTATGGATTTATTAGAGTGATGTATAATTTATTATTGATTTAGTAATGTCGATTTGTAAAGTTAGCACAGAATAAAAATTATGAAAAATGTAGAAGTAAAAATAAGAAGTAAATATTATGAAAAGAGGAAAAGAATGGCGAAACGAAAAAAATATAATGGATTAGAAGCATTAATAATTTTAATTGCTTCTTTGATTATGGCACTAATAAAATTCATTATTAGAATAATATTGTTTATATACGATGTTATAACAATATATACAAGTAAATATAGAATAAAATCAGGAAATGGGTTTTTTAAAACATATTTCAATAAAGGAAATTATGGTGAATTTAAATTATATAGAAAAGTTATAAGTAAATTTGGAAAAGATAAAGTATACACCAATGTATATTTAGATAATGTAAATACGGATTATACAGAAATAGATGTGATAGCATTATCAAGTCATGGAATATATGTATTTGAAATGAAAAACTATTCCGGTTATATTTATGGTTCAGAAAATGATCAACACTGGACGCAAGTATTGAACAGGTTTTCTAAGAATAAATTTTATAATCCATTAAGACAGAATTACGCACATACTAAATCTGTTGAAAAATATTTAGCAATACATGAAAGTGAGATTATTCCTGTTATTGTATTTTCTAATCATAGTAAACTAAGTAAGATTGATGTTGGAATTAATAAAAATGTTTTTCAAATAAAAGATATTAATCGTTTCATCAAAAATAATTTCAAAGGAAAAAAAGTTACTTTTACAAATGAGAAGCTAAATGAGTTTTCTGTAAAATTAATTGAGCACTCTAATATGTCTCAAGAAATAAAAGATAAGCATATTATACAAGTAACTAATATACAAAAAAATGGTTTAAAAAGTGATAAATTTATGTGATTTCTATAATATATTGAACGAGGAATTGAAAATTCTTGTTTGAAATTCGATTAGTAATTGGAAACAAGTTTAATGGATAAATACAATATTACTTAAAAAATGACTTTATTTGATGATATCAATTTTTGCCAACTTGTTTACATACTAATTCAACTGATAAAAGAATACCTGATAAATACACAGGAAAGAGAAAAGCCAATTCTATATTATTTTCAGATTAAATAAATTATGGTTTGAATAATCAAAGAGGGGGAAATATGAGTTGGGATTATGAAGAATCTACAAAGCCTTGCCCATGTGGAGAAGGATTAAATAAAGTTATCGATGGCTCTTATTATTGTGGACAAACAGGGCATTATAAAACAATTTTGTGTCCTGAGTTTAGAAAAAAATATTTAACTAAAGTTGCATTTTATATTATTCGTAGTAAAGGGTGAGAATTATGGCAAAAAAAAAGAAAGTAGAGATTGAGGCTAAACCATGTATTAATTTATCAGTTATTAGCTGTTGGAATTGTAAACACGATATGATAAATGCCTACTACTCTAACGATATATCAATTCCTGTAGGTCCAGCCTATTTTACAGAAAAACAAATAAAAATTGCACTTGACGGTGGTTGTATTATTAAAGAAACATTTAGTAATACAGCACAAGAGAGTTATCCTGCTGCTTTATGCCCAAACTGCGGATCTATGTATGGTGATTTTTTCTATCATGATTATGTATATGTGCCAGGAGATGTACAATATTTTTTAGATAATGATG
>Ga0265295_1008891_pt1 | contig 10996 bp, 8 predicted proteins | sample Munlansysbiofilm_FD_192503 | JGI IMG/M metagenome (GOLD analysis project Ga0265295, IMG submission 192503) | Leachate microbial communities from a municipal landfill in Southern Ontario, Canada - Methane capture system biofilm | ecosystem: Engineered > Solid waste > Landfill > Unclassified ... | reverse complement strand
TTAATTTTTTAAAAAAATAAAAAAAATATAATATTATTTTCCTTGATGTTTTATGGGTTTTTTGCTTTTAGTCAAGAAACGCCTGAGCTAAACTTTAGTCTTCAGCAAGCACAAGATTACGCTTTAGAAAACAATAAGAGTTTAAAAAACATTAAAACCGACCTTGCTATTTCTAAACAAAAGATGTGGCAAACAGTTTCGCAAGGTTTACCACAAATTTCGGGTAGTCTTGATTATACAAACTTCTTTAATTATGAAATTGAATTTGGTATGCGTGGGGGCGAAACTCCTGAGATTGATTTCACAAAATTAGATGCAGGGGATTTAGAAATTTTAAAACTTTTGCAAGGATTTATGGGTGATGGTGGAACAACTATTAAAATGAAAAACCAATCAACGGCTAAATTGCAACTTACACAATTAATATTTTCGGGGCAATATATCTCTGGAATTCAGATTGCAAAAGTTGGGCAAATACTTGCAGAAATGAATATAGAAAAAACAGAACAAGATATTAAAGAATCTGTAATAAGTACTTATTATTTGGGCTTGTTAACTCAAAAATCTGTTGAACTTTTAGACGCTAATTTAGAGAACTTAAATGAAACCTTGGAACAAACTCAAGCATTATTTAATGCTGGAATTATTGAGGAAACTGATGTAGAACAATTGCAAATGTCAATTATAATGTTAGAAAACTCAAAACGCTCATTATTGCGTAATGTGGAATTAAATAATAATATTTTAAGGTTTATTCTTGGTATAGATGAAAATGTAAGAATAGTATTAACAGAATCTTTTGACAATATAATTGAAAATGTAAATTTAGGTGATTTGTTGGTTTCTGAATTTAATCTTGAAGAAAACATTAATATTCAAATGATGGATAAGCAGTTGGATTTATATGAAAAAATGTTGAATATGGAAAAATGGTCTTATGCTCCAACAATTGCTGGGCTATATAGTCATAATGAGAAATTACTGACCACAGATTTTGATATGAATCCAAAAAATATGTTTGCTATAAGTATGACTATTCCAATTTTTTCGTCTGGTTTACGTAATGCAAAACTTGAAGAGAAGAAGTTAGAAGTTTTTAAAATGCAAAATAACAGAGAAATAGTAAGCGATCAATTAATTATGCAAGAAAAACAAATGCGTTATAATTTAACTTCTGCTTTAGAGGCTTATCATAGTCAGAAAGAAAATATTGAGCTTGCTCAGAAAATTTATGATAAAACAGAATTAAAATTTAGAAATGGTGTTTCTTCAAGTTTTGATTTAATTCAGGCAAACTCAAATTTACTACAAGCACAGAATTCCTATATTTCTGCTTCTATGGAATTATTGCAAGCAAAATTACAATTAGATAAATTAAGAAATAGATTTTAATAAAAAAATAGAAACTTTATAAATAATGAAAACATTCAAATTATTATTAGCCGGTTTAATAACACTTTTTAGTGTTTCGATAATTTCCTGTGGTGGAAAAGCTGATGCCAAATCAGAAGAAAATAAATCTGAGAAAAAGCAAGCCGTTAGGATTGTTTATTTGCAAGAAGAAGAAGTTTCGCGTGAAATAGATTATTCTGCCAATTTAATTCCTTTTGAGGAGGTATATTTAGCCCCTGCCACTCCAGGTAGAATTATAAAAGTTTATCCCGAAATAGGCGATAGGGTGGCAAAAGGACAAATTTTGGTTCAAATGGATCCTACTCAATTAAACACTTCAATGTTGCAATTGGCAAATTTAGAAAAAGACAAACAAAGGTTTGATACTTTAATACAATATGGTGGTGTTTCTAAGCAACAATACGATCAGATTAATACACAATACGATGTTACAAAGGCAAATGTTGACTTGCTTAGCACAAATGTTAATTTAAGTTCGCCTTTTAGTGGAGTTATTACTGCAAAATATTTTGAAAATGGAGAACTTTTCACAGGAGCTCCAAACACACAAGTTGGAAAACCTGCAATTGTTGTTGTTCAACAAATAAACCCAATAAAAGCAGTTATAAGTGTTTCTGAAAAATATTTCCCAATTATTAAAAAAGGAATGTTAGTTGATGTTAAATCGGACATTTATTCAGATAAAGAATTTCAAGGTAAAATTAGTTTAATTCACCCTACTATAAATGCTCAAACAAAAACTTTTGATGTAGAAATTGAAATTGCTAATAATGAAGAAATTTTACGTCCAGGAATGTTTGCCAGTGTGAATATAGAATTTGCCAAAGAATCTGCTATGGTTGTTCCTGTTTCGGCTGTTTTAATGCAAAGAGGAACTAATAACAGATATGTATTTTTATGTAATGATGGGATAGCTCATAGAGTAGATGTGAAACTTGGAAAGCGTTTTGATGATAAAGTTGAGCTTATTTCAGATGAGATTAGTGTAAATGACAAACTAATAATTTCCGGTCATAATAATCTTGTTGAAGGAGATAAAGTGGAAATTTCGGAAGATTAATTTTTTAAAATTTTATTATGAGTATTTATAAAAGTGCAGTAACAAAGCCTATAACCACAATGATGATTTTTGTGGCTCTCATTGTGTTTGGTGTATATTCGCTTACAAGATTACCTGTAGATCTATATCCCGAGGTTGAATTACCTGCAATCACTGTTTTAACATTATATCCAGGTGCAAATGCTAATGAAATTGAAGTTAACGTTTCAAAGCTTCTTGAAAATTCTTTAAATGCAATTGAAAATTTAAAAGAAATTCATTCTAGCTCAAAAGACAATATGTCGGTTGTTACTATTGAGTTTGAGTGGGGTTCAAATTTAGATGAGGCTGCAAATGATGTTAGAAATTCTTTAGAGTTTGTTAAAAAAAGTTTGCCTGATGGAGCCGAAACTCCTGTTATTTATAAATTTAATTCAAGTTTAATGCCAATTTTGTTTTTTGCAGTTACGGCAGACGAAAATTATCTTGGATTAGAAAAACTATTAGAGGAAAGAGTTGTTAATCAGTTAAATAGAATTGATGGAGTTGGTTCTATTGGTTTATCGGGTATGGCTGAACGCGAAATTTATGTAGAAGTAGATCCGGTAAAATTAGATGCTATGAATTTAACCGTAGAGATGGTTGGGGCAATGATTCAAGCAGAAAATATTAACATACCTGCTGGTAATGTTAAAATGGGGGAGATGGATTATAATCTAAAAGTTGAGGGAGAATTTGTAGAAAGTTCACAAATAGAAAATATTACATTAGGAAGTTTTATGGGACAAACCATAAAAATTAAAGATGTTGCAGTTGTTAAAGATACTATTAAGGAACTCACTTTAGACGAAAAAGTTAATGGCAAAAATGCTGTTAGAATGATGGTTCAAAAACAATCTGGAGCTAATACAGTAAAAATTGCTAAAGAAGTAAGGCTTGAATTAGAAGCTATACAAAAAACTCTTCCGCCAGATGTAGTTATAGAACCAATTTTTGACTCATCAGAGTTTATTAGCGATTCTATTAGCAATCTTACCGAAACTTTGATGTATGCGTTTTTATTTGTTATTTTAGTTGTTTTATTTTTCCTTGGTCGTTGGCGTGCAACTTTTATAATTGTGCTAACAATTCCAATTTCTTTAATAGTTGCATTTATTTTCTTAGGAATTACTGGAAGCTCAATAAATATTATTTCTTTAACTTCACTTTCTATTGCAATTGGTATGGTTGTGGACGATGCTATTGTTGTTCTTGAAAATATTGCTAAACATATAGATAGAGGTTCAAGTCCACGTGAGGCTGCTATTTATGCAACAAACGAGGTGTGGTTGGCTGTAATTGTTACAACTTTGGTTGTTGTTGCTGTGTTTATGCCACTTACTCTTGTAAAAGGAATGACAGGAGTTATGTTTAAAGAATTAGGCTGGTTGGTTACTATTACAGTTGTAACTTCAACACTTGCTGCCATAACCCTAACACCAATGTTAAGCTCTAAATTATTAAGATTAAATCCGCCTAGTAAAAAGCGTTTTAGTTATGATAGAACAATTAAAGTTTTCTTGGATTGGCTTGATAAGTTTTACGAAAAAAGTATTAGATTTGTATTAAAACGCAAAAGGACTGCTTTATTAGTTTCGTTTTTAATATTTGTTGCCACAATGTTTATTCTTCCTAATTTAGGAACAGAGTTTATGCCTATAGCTGATGAAAGCAGAGTAAGCTTAACAATTGATTTACAAACCGGGCTTAGAGTTGAAGAAACTCAAAAAGTAGCAAGAAAAATTGAAGGAATAATTGCTTTAAATTATCCTGAGGTTAGGTTGGTTTCTACATCTGCAGGTGCAAATGAATCTGGAGGAATTTCATCTATTTGGGGGTCAACCGGATCTCATATTATTAATATGAATATAAGACTTGTGCCTATTGATGAAAGAGAAAAGTCTTGTTGGGATATTGGAGATGCTTTAAGAAAAGATTTAGATAAAATCCCGGAAATTGTTGATTATAAAGTTTCGTATTCAGGCGGTATGATGAGTATGGGAGATAATACAATAAATGTTGAAGTTTATGGTTACGATTTTGAGACAACAGACGAAGTTGCTAATAATATAGCAGAAAAATTAAGAAAATTGCCAACAACTTCTGATGTGCAAATAAGTAGAGATAAATTAAAACCAGAGTTGGAATTTGTTTTGGATAAAGAAAAAATGGCAATTTATAATCTAAATACTGCTAGTGTTTCTATGGCTTTACGAAATAGGGTTTTAGGTTTAACTGCTACTCAATTTAGAGAAGATGGAGACGAATTTGATATAGTTGTAAGATATAATAAAGAGGCAAGAAGTTCTATTTCTGATATAGAAAATATTATTGTTACTAATCAACAAGGTGTAAAGGTAAGATTAGGTGATATTGGTGAAGTTAAAGAAACATGGATGCCTCCTAGTATTGACCATAAAAGACGGGAACGTATTGTTACTGTAAAAGTTACTCCTTACAAAACATCTTTAGGCGATTTAGCAAAAGATATTCAAGGAATTATTAGCAATACAGATAAACCAAAAGAAATTTTAGTTGATATTGCTGGTGCATACAAAGATCAACAAGATTCATTTAAAGACATTGCTTTTTTAATGTTAATTTCTTTAATTTTAGTTTATATAGTTATGGCTTCTCAATTTGAGTCGTTTAAAATTCCGTTAATTATAATGTTCTCAATCCCGTTTTCTTTTTCTGGTGTGGCTTTAGCTCTGTGGATTACTGGAACAAATATTAGTGTTATTGCTGCACTTGGAGCCGTTCTGCTTATTGGAATAGTTGTGAAAAATGCTATTGTTTTAGTGGATTTTATTAATTTAATGCGGGATAGAGGTTATGAACTTACCGAGGCAATTGCTTTAAGTGGAAAATCTAGGTTAAGGCCTGTTCTTATGACTGCTTTAACTACTGGATTAGGAATGTTGCCTCTTGCTCTTAGTACTGGCGAAGGTTCTGAAATTTGGGCACCTATGGGGATTTCTGTAATAGGCGGCTTGCTGTTTTCTACTTTCCTAACTTTGATTGTTGTACCTGTGGCTTATGCAGTTTTGGAAAGACCAGGTGGTAGAAGAAAAAGAAAAAAAGCACATCAAGACGAATTTGATTTTATGAATTAAAAAAAGAAAAATTATGAAAGCAATAATGATAATTTTTAATCACGCTTTAACTGAGAAAGTAGAGTATATGCTTGATAAATTAGAAGTTAGAGGATTTACTCAATGGGAAAATTTACAAGGTAGAGGAAGCATAGATGGTGATCCTCATTATGGAACTCATACTTGGCCTGAAATAAATACTGCTACAATAGCTGTGGTAGAAGACGATAAAGTAGATATTATTCTTGAAAAAGTTAGAAAAATAGACGAAATTAATAAGGAAGTTGGTATCAGAGCTTTTGTTTGGAATATAGAAAAAACCGTATAATTTTCTAGTTTGGATTGTATAAGTGTTAGTACAATCCAAACTTTATTTTTATTGTTCATAAAACATAAAAATAATTTTAATTTTTTCAATTTATTTTCGCATTTTTGCAAAAAATATTAAAAAGTGCATAAATCTGGTTTTGTAAATATAATAGGAAACCCAAATGTTGGAAAATCAACGCTTATGAATGAACTTGTAGGCGAAAAGATTTCTATTATTACAGAAAAATCTCAAACAACCAGACATAGAATTTTAGGTATTGTAAGCGGAGATGATTTTCAAATTGTTTATAGCGATACACCAGGAATTATTAAACCTAGCTATAAACTTCAGGAAAAAATGATGAATTCGGTTACTACTTCGTTCGAAGATGCTGATGTTTTTCTTTATGTAAGCGATGTGATTGAAACTCCTAGTAAGAATATTGAATATATCCAAAAACTTAGTAAAGTCAATGTTCCTGTAATTTGTTTAATAAATAAAATAGATTTAGCAGATCCACAAAAACTTGAAGAGATTCAAAAGTTTTGGAAAGAAAATTTGCCTAATTCTGAGATTTATGCAATTTCAGCTTTAAAAAAATTCAATATTGAGGGATTGTTTGATAGAATTATTGAACTTTTACCTCAAGGTCCTGCTTGGTTTCCTAAAGATCAATTAACAGACAAAACAGAAAGATTTATTGTTTCTGAAATTGTGCGTGAAAAAATATTTAAAAATTATCAAAAAGAAATTCCATATTCTAGCGAGGTTGCTGTAGAGGAATTTAAAGAAGAAGAAAAAATAATTAGAATAAAAGTTGTTATTATTGTTGAAAGACAATCTCAAAAAGGTATTATTATTGGACATAAAGGAGCTTCAATTAAAAGAGTTGGTACTCAAGCTAGAATGGATATAGAGACTTTTTTTGGTAAAAAGGTTTTTATTGAAATGTTTGTAAAAGTAAAAAAAGATTGGCGTGATAATGATAATAATCTTAGAGACTTTGGTTATGTTTAAAAATTAAAAAATTAAAAAAATTTATGAGTTTTAATAATTTATTTAGCTATTTTGCACCTAAAAACGATGATTTTTTTCCATTGTTAAATCAATCGGCTAGTGCTTGTATTTCTGCCTCAAAACTGTTAATTGAGCTTTTTGACAGTAGTGGAGAGGATGAAAAAAATAGAATTATAAAAGAAATTAAAGAGGTTGAATTAGACGGAGATAAAATTACAAATCATATTTCCGAAAAATTAGAAAAAACTTTTTTGACTCCTTTTGATAGAGAGGATATTCAAAAAATTTCTGAAGAGTTAGAGGCGGCATTAGACCACATTAATTATTCTTCGCAAAAAGTTTTACTTTATAATCCTGTGATGTTTCCTGAATGCATTAAAAACCTTGCGAAAATTATTTTAGAAATTGCTCAAGAACTTTCTCAAGCAATTTCGGTATTAAATCAATTAAAAAAGAATGCAAATCCAATAAAAGAGCATTGTAGGGAAATTAAGCGACTTGAAGAAGCCGCAGACGATGAATATCAAAAAGGAATAGTTTCACTTATTAGCTCAAATATGCAAACAATTGAAATTATTAAGTTAAAAGAAATAATTGAAGAGTTAGAAGAAACTGTTAATAGCATTTATGCCACTTCAAAAGTTCTTAGACTAATGGTTGTAAAATACGCTTAACTTTAAATTATATGACTTTATTAATAATAATTATTATTCTTGCAATAATTTTTGATTATATAAATGGTTTTCATGATGCTGCAAATGCTATAACCCCAATAGTTACAACAAAAGTTTTAAGTCCTGTTCAAGCGGTTTTGTGGGCAGCATTTTTTAATTTTGTTGCTTATTTTATTGCAAGGTTTATAATTGGAGAATTTGGAATAGCAAATACCATTGCAAAAGTTGTTTATGAACACTTTATTACTTTGCCTATTCTTTTAGCTGGGATTAGTGCAGCTATATTTTGGAATATTTTTACTTGGTGGTTTGGAATTCCTTCCTCTTCTTCTCACACATTAATTGGAGGATTTGCCGGAGCCGCTATTTGTGCTAATGGTTTTGAAAGCATACAATCAAATACAATTCTTTTAATAGTGTCGTTTATTGTTATAGCTCCTGTTATGGGTCTTTTAATTTCAGCAATTATTAGCATAATTTTTCAGTGGATATTTAGAAATACTGAAGTTAAGAAAACTAGAAAAATATTCAAATATTTGCAATTAACAGGTTCTGCTCTATTTAGTATTGGTCATGGTCTTAATGATTCTCAAAAAGTAATGGGTATTATTGCTGTAGCTATGATTGCCGCTACAAAATCCAATCCAAATATGCCAAATTTTTTAAGTATGAATGATATGTCAGATATTCATGATTGGGTTGCTATAGCATGTTTCTCTGCAATATCTATTGGGACGATGTCTGGTGGCTGGAAAATTGTGAAAACTATGGGAAATAAAATTACGAAAATTAATCTGCTCGAAGGTGTAGCAGCCGAAACAGCAGGTGCATTTACTTTATTTTTTACTGAGATTTTACGTGTTCCTGTAAGTACTACTCATACAATTTCTGGTGCAATCATGGGGGTTGGTGCTGCTAAAAGATTTTCCGCAGTTAGGTGGAAAGTTTCTCTAAGATTAGTTTGGGCATGGATATTAACAATTCCTGTTAGTGCCGTTCTTGCAGCTCTGTTTTATATTATTTTTGGCTGGTTTGGAATAAAATAATTATAAATACGCAATAAAAAATTTTCATGACTACTCTAATAAAAAATGCTTTACTCATTAACGAAAACAAATCCGAATATGCTAGCGTTTTTATAGAAAATCAAAGAATAAAAAAGATTTTTTTAGAAAATGAAAATTTACCAAAAGCTGATATAAACATTGATGCAACAGGCTTGATTTTAATTCCAGGTATTATAGACGACCAAGTGCATTTTCGTGAACCAGGTTTAACACATAAAGCTGATATTGCATCTGAATCTGCTGCTGCAGCTGCTGGTGGTCTTACTTCTTTTATTGAAATGCCAAATACTAATCCGGCTAGTATTACAAATCAGCTTTTAAACGAAAAATTTGAAATAGCGAAAAATACTTCTTTTATAAATTATTCTTTTATGCTTGGTGCAACAAACGATAATATCCAAGAAATAAAGAATATTGATAAATCTCGCGTTGCAGGAATTAAAATGTTTTTAGGCTCTTCTACTGGTAATTTGTTGGTAGATGATGATGAGGTGGTAAAAAATATTTTAAACTCAAGCGGTTCTGTTGTTGCTGCTCATTGCGAAGATGATGGGATAATTAATTATAATCTTAAAAATTTTAAAGCAAAATACGGAGAGAATATTCCCTCTGAATTTCACCCTCAAATTCGCTCGGCTGAAGCTTGTTATAAATCTTCTGCAAAAGCTGTGGAAATTGCAAAAAAAACAGGCGGACGTTTACATATTTTCCATTTGAGTACAGCTAAAGAAATTGAACTTTTAAGCAATAAACCAATTTCAGAAAAAAAGATTACAGCAGAAGTTTGCGTACATCATCTTTGGTTTAATGATGCAGATTATAAAAGATTGGGAAATAAAATCAAGTGGAATCCAGCAGTAAAAACCGAAAATGATAGACTTGCATTAATTCAAGCTTTGAAAGATGGAAAAATTGATGTGGTTGCCACCGACCATGCACCGCATTTATTAGAAGAAAAAATGCAAGTTTATACAAAATCTCCTTCTGGTGGACCTATGGTTCAACATTCGTTATTAGTAATGTTAGAACTTGCAGAACAAAATTATTTTTCAATACAAAATGTGATTCAATGGATGTGCCACAACCCAGCTGAATTGTTTGGAATTATCGACAGAGGTTTTGTTCGGGAAGGATATTTTGCAGATTTAGTTTTAATTAATCCTAATATTTCTACAAAAGTTAAAAAAGAAAATCTTTTATATAAATGTAAATGGTCGCCCTTAGAAGGAGAAGTTTTTAAATATTCTGTACAAACTACTTTTGTAAATGGAAAAATTGTTTACGATAATGGAAAATTAACAGGTGAAAAATCTGCTAAGCAATTAGAGTTTAAAGTTTGATTTTATGAAATTATAATGTAAGTAGTATAGTCCTATTCAATTCAAAAAGATTATTAAAATCTATAACAGATTTTCCTTATTCAAATATTATACTATAAGTTGAAATTTAATATAGATGAAATAAACATTATTTAGCATGATATAATATGGCATGAATTTTGCTTATAAATGTACTTGATTTTGGGGTTAAAATTTCTTTATTTTTTATAGAGATATGGATGTTTTTTATAAAATAGTATATTAATTAAAAATTTTTATTATGAAATTACAATTACAAAAATTAAAATTACTGAATTTTAATCTATCAAAACTTCTTAAGCTTGTCGGAGTGTTTTTGATAGTTTTTAGCTTTGGTATTAAGCAAAATTTTGCACAATCGCCCTGTGATGATATTACAGAAATAGAATTTGGCGAAACTTATACAGCAACGCTTGAAGCAAATAGTGGTTATTGGACAGAGTATAATGGTGGCAGTGGGTTGACGTATTCAGGAAGTGAAAAGGTGTTTAAATTTACGCCAACACTTGGTGGAATTTATGATTTTTATCTTTATCAAGGAGATAAAAAAGTTGACTTCTTTTTAATGTCTGATTGTGATCCAAACTCCACAAATCTAACGGGCAGTACAGATGGATATTGGGACGGACTATCAAGTTCTCAACCTCATTCTAAAAAATTAGATAGAAATCAAGTATATTATCTAATTGCTGATATGTGGGCAACTAGTGGAGAGACTACTATTAGCGTAAGTATTAGTATAAACAAAACTCCTTGTGAAGATATTACAGAATTAATTCTAGGAGAAACATATACCGCAGAACTTGAACCTGATAGTGGTTATTGGGGAAATTATAATGGAGTTAGTTTTAATTATCATGGAAGTGAAAAAGTATTTAAATTAAGCACTAGTGTTGCTGGTACTTATAAGTTTTATGTTGACGAAGGAACAGAAGATGCAGATTTCTTTTTAATGTCAGATTGCGACCCAAGTTCTACAAATAT
>Ga0265295_1008890_pt1 | contig 10996 bp, 8 predicted proteins | sample Munlansysbiofilm_FD_192503 | JGI IMG/M metagenome (GOLD analysis project Ga0265295, IMG submission 192503) | Leachate microbial communities from a municipal landfill in Southern Ontario, Canada - Methane capture system biofilm | ecosystem: Engineered > Solid waste > Landfill > Unclassified ... | reverse complement strand
GCGTGCCAAGAGTGTATAGCTAAAGCCTATGCAATGTATGCCGGTTTAAGTAAACGTGCGTATACCCACATATATTTGCAAGATCGCCCCAAGGATGAGTATCTGTCTAAATAACTAGAGTTCCGCAAATCGTAGCGCTGCCGACTCCCTGAACACAAGCTTGGTTTATACACTTTGACGCTTTGTGGTCAGCTTTAGGGGATGGTGGTATGTGCACGCAAATGGACTTTTTTCGTAAAAGAATGGCTGCATGAGTTTATCAAAAACCCATAGGTTCTTTACCTGGGCCTGATGCAGGGGGGCATAACGTTAAAACATGAGTATCAACTGGATAATACTGATTATTGGCGGTTTTTTTGAGACAGGATTCGCAATAAGTATGGGGAAAGCGCAAGCGACTTCGGGCAAAGAAGCGTGGTTGTGGCTGGGTGTTTTTGCCGTGTGTGTGAGCATAAGCATGTTGCTGCTGTACAAAGCGATGGGGGGGGAAAAAGCGATCCCTGTCGGGACGGCGTACGCCGTCTGGGGTGCCATAGGTGCGGTTGGAACAGTTGGCGCCGGCATTTTATTATTCAACGAGCCGGTGACTTTCTGGCGCATGCTGTTTCTCTCAACGTTGGTTATTTCCGTAATTGGATTACAGGTGGTAAGCGATGCTGGTCTCTCCTGATTTTCACTATAAATTCACACCTGAGCGGACTCTGGCGAAGAACAACGAGCGCTCAGAGAATCGGCGCCAGCAACCGGGCTGACCGCACGGCAAACCTGAAGATGAAAGAGCGCTCGGTGTAGTCTTCCAGCTTTACCCGGCGGCTGTGGTGAAAATCTTCCTCAAGCATAGCTGCAACAGCCGCGACAAAAGCTGTGTCATAGTTTAAGAGGGTCAACTCAAAATTCAACCGAAAAGAGCGCTGGTCCAGATTGGCCGTGCCCACGGCGGCACATTGATGGTCCACCAGAAAGACTTTTTGGTGCAGAAATCCGGTGGTGTAGCGGTAAAGCTTGATCCCCACCGGCAGGATATTCGGATAATATGAAAAAGACGCCAGGTGGACGGTATAGTGATCTGGTCTTTCAGGGAGCAGAATCCGCACATCCACCCCGCGGAGAGCGGCGAGCTTGAGGGCGCCCAGAACCTGGAGGTTCGGGACAAAATAGGGGCTGGTGATCCAGATCCTTTCCTCGGCCATATTGATGACCTGAACGAACATGAGGGCGCAGGTCTCCAAGGTGTCGGCCGGTCCCGATGCAACCATCAGAACCTCCTCTGTTCCACCGGGAGAAGGGGTTAATTCCCAGGCCAGAGTGGGAACCTCAGAGGTGGCCCAATGCCAATCTTCCACAAAGCAGAATTGAATAGTCTTGACCACCGGCCCTTGGATTTTGACATGGGTATCGCGCCAGTGCCCGAATCGAGGGTGGCGGGACAGATATGCATCCCCCACGTTGTGCCCGCCGACATAAGCGCAGTTACCGTCGATCACGACGATCTTGCGATGATTGCGGAAGTTGAGCTGAAGATGGTTGGTTTTACCCCGGGTGCTGTGAAAAGCGGAGACATGGATACCGACCTGCTGCATTTCCTGCAGGTAGGTGCTGGGTAATTGGTAGCTGCCAATTTCGTCGTAAAGAAAAAATATGTTGACCCCTTCCTGCGCTTTGTGGATCAAGAGGTCCTTTAGCTGGCGCCCGAGGTGATCATCGGTGACGATGTAAAATTGCACCAGGATATAAGCGTTGGCAGCCGCCATATCTTCGAACATTTGCGCGAATGTTTGCTGCCCATTGATGAGAAGCTGGCTTTGGTTGAAACCGAAAATAGGCATGTCGGCCAAGGTTACTAGGGCGCCATTGGCTTTCGATACAGCTTTTCGGGTCAGGTTTTTGCTCTTCGCATCAACCTGCAGAGTGTCACTGAGATGGTGAATGGCGGCATCCTGCTGGCAACGCATACTGACATAGCCTTGAAACTTGTTGCGCCCGAAAACTGCATACAACCCAAGAGTGATAAACGGCAGGGTCACCAGCGCTACGGCCCAAGCCACTGCCCCTTGGGAGGTACGAACGTTCATCACCGCGTGGACGGCGGCCAAAACACCCAATATTTCGACCAGCAGAACTACAATAGGCAAGATATCTAGAAAAGTGTCCATCAGGCCTCAGGGATCTGGCGTAAATCGATAATGTTTTCAGGTTTACACATCTGGTCAAGCTATTCCTTGGATAACTGCCCCATTTAGAGAACCAGGTTGTAGGAGGCGGTCGCATGCGACAACGATTACAGAAGATTTTTCACCATGTCAACATGTGTAGCCTCTGTAACCTGAAAGCAAGCCCGCCTGATCTCACCTTTATCATGACGCATCGCTCTGTAAAGGGGGGACTGGTCGCTATTGATTTGAACTAATTTGTAGTTTCGCCACTGGTTGCGGATCCCATGACTTGCGTTAAGCTTCAAGGTGATTTATCAAACTCATTCAAGGAGGTAACTATGCCAATCACACTACCCGATCTACCTTTGGACAACAATGCCTTTGAGTTTCGTCATGAAAAACACCACCGGAACTTTGTCAACGCGAACTTGGGTTGATACGAGCCAGGTCTGTTCGGGAGCCACACTTTTTTACAACCAAATGCTTGATTTTCCTCCCCTTGCAAAAAAAAACTGCTGGATTTAAATTAGAAACGGACGCCAGAAGTGGGCGCCAGAATGATCGCTGTATCCATCCGGAGAATCCAGATGGATACACGCTATAAATGGATGGAGGTCACCCATGTCCAACGATCTGCTCGGAATCACATCAACCCTGAAAACAGAAGCGGGAGCGGTAAAGTATGCGAGCCTGGCAAAGCTTGCTGACAGAACCGGCGCGGATATCGCGCGACTGCCGCACACAGTTAAGATTCTGTTAGAGAATATCGCGCGCAGAGCAGGGAGCAGGGACGTTTCAGAGGCCGACGTCGAAGCGCTTGCGAATTGGCCGAATGGTGCACACGCAGCGCTTGCGTTTATGCCGGCGCGAGTGTTGATGCAGGATTTTACCGGCGTTCCGGCTGTGGTTGACTTCGCTGCAATGAGAAGCGCCTTGGCCCGAGCGGGCGGTGACCCGAAGCGGGTTAATCCTTTCATTCCTGTCGATCTTGTCATCGACCACTCGGTTCAGGTTGATCGTTTCGGCAGTGCTGATGCGTATGCCGCAAACCTGGAGTGGGAATACCGCCGCAACCGCGAACGCTATGCGCTGCTGAACTGGGCGCAGCAGGCATTCGCTGAATTCCGCGTGGTCCCCCCCGGAATGGGGATCTGTCACCAGGTTAACCTGGAACACCTCGGGCAAGTGGTGAGCGAACGCGACGGCTGGGCGTTCCCCGACACCTTGGTGGGCACCGATTCGCACACGCCGATGATCAATGGTCTCGGTGTCCTGGGATGGGGTGTCGGTGGGATCGAAGCGGAAGCCGCGATGCTCGGTCAGCCCATGTTCCTGCCGAAACCGATTGTTGTCGGTGTCAGAACAAGTGGAACCCTGCCTGCCGGCACGACGGCTACCGACCTTGTCCTGACCCTCGTGCAAATGCTCCGCGCCCATGGTGTAGTGGGTAAATTCGTCGAGTTTTTCGGCGCCGGGTTGAGCAGTCTGAGTATCGCCGACCGCGCGACGCTCTCGAATATGTCGCCCGAGTTTGGCGCCACGGCAACGCTGTTCCCGGTCGATGCGAACACCTTGAAGTATTTACACCTTACCGGACGTGGTGCCAGCGTTGAATTGGTCGAGCGTTACACAAAGGTGCAGGGACTGTTCCGCACCGGCACCGACCCTGAGCCGCGTTTTGACGAGACGCTCGACTTTGATCTGAGCAAGGTCGAACCGAGTGTTGCCGGCCCCAAGCGCCCGCAAGACCGGGTCGCGCTGTCCGATGTCAGGGAATCTTTCAACTCCAGCGCGGCGGCGGAGGTGAAAGCCGTTGCTATTGCCCGCCTCGTTACCGAGAGTTGCGCTGCGGCCGGTGATTTTCTCAAAGCCACGCCGGAGCCGTTGGACGAACCGAGCGCGGCTGAACGTGTCACCCACGGTTCGGTCGTCATTGCCGCAATTACCAGTTGTACCAATACCTCGAACCCGTCGGTGATGCTCGCCGCCGGCCTCCTCGCCAAAAAAGCGGTCGAGGCTGGTTTACAATGCCAGCCCTGGGTGAAAACCTCTCTGGCTCCTGGCTCGCGTGTCGTGACCCAGTATCTTGATAAAGCCGGGCTTACTCCATATCTCGATAAGTTGGGCTTCAATCTCGTGGGCTACGGCTGCACGACCTGCATCGGCAACTCGGGTCCCTTACCCGAGGAGATCGCCGCAGTTGTCGATGAAAAAGATCTGTCGGTCGTGGCTGTGCTGTCAGGAAACCGAAATTACGAAGGTCGGATTCATTCCCAGGTGAAGGCGAGCTACCTTGCGTCCCCGCCGCTGTGCGTTGCCTACGCACTGGTTGGTACAGTGCTGTGCGATCTGAGTGTGGACCCGCTGGGCACGGACACCAACGGTCAACCCGTTTACCTTAAGGATATCTGGCCGACGGCCAAAGAGATTGAAACACTTGTCGCCGCGTCGGTCAAAGCGGAGCAATTCGACCTTGAGTACGGACGCATCTTCGACGGCGATGACACGTGGCAGAGCATGCCCGCACCAAAGGGCACCTTGTTCGATTGGGTCGACGCTTCAACCTACGTACGCGAACCACCTTTTTTCATCGATTTTGCCGATGTTCCTGCCAAGCCAGCAAATATTGAAGGCGCACACGCGCTTGCGCTACTCGGGGATTCCGTGACCACCGATCACATCTCACCGGCCGGTGCGATCGCCGTCGATTCGAGCGCCGGACAATATCTCCTGGCGCATGAAGTACCGGTGACAGAGTTCAACAGTTTTGGTTCCCGCCGCGGCAACCACGAAGTTATGATGCGCGGCACCTTCGGTAATATTCGGCTGCGTAATTTGATGCTGCCGGACAGCGTGGGCCCCTGGACCTTGCACGTACCGAGCGGCGAGAAAATGAGCATCTACGACGCGGCAATGCGTTACCTAGATGAACGCTCACCGTTGGTTGTCATCGCAGGGCGCGAGTACGGCGCGGGGAGTTCACGCGACTGGGCAGCCAAGGGCGCTGCCTTGCTCGGCATCAAGGCAATTATCGCCGAGAGCTACGAGCGTATTCACCGCAGCAATCTCGTGTGCATGGGGGTATTGCCCTTGCAATTCAAGGACGGCGACTCAGCAAAATCGCTGGGCTTAACCGGCACTGAGACTTTTACCATCACCGGCATTGATGCAGGCATTGAACCAGGTCAAAGCGCCAGGGTTGCAGTGACCCGAAAGGACGGCTCGCAGATGACGTTCGATACAGTGGTAAGAATAGATGCGCCGGCAGAAGTTGAATACTTCCGGCACGGCGGCATCTTGCAGATGGTCCAGCGGCAATTACAGGGAAGCTAGCGCATCGCTGGCGCGTCTGATCGAGACTAAGCAACGGCCCGCAGCAAATTGACTGGCTGCTGGACCATAAAACGTTAGAGGATATCTAGGTATGGGTTTATTACAGAACGGTCAATGGGTGGATGAATGGTATGACACCAAAACCAGTGACGGTAAATTTATACGTCAAGACAGCCATTTTCGCAGCTGGGTGACTAAAGACGGTGGAGCCGGGCCTACCGGCAGCAAGGGTTTCAAGGCCGAGCCAGGACGCTACCATCTATATGTTTCATTGGCATGCCCCTGGGCGCATCGCACCCTGATTTTTCGGCACCTCAAAGAGCTGCAAGACTTAATCGATGTCACCGTGGTAGAGCCATTGATGTTGAGCAATGGCTGGGAGTTAAAAGGAGATCAATACGGTCTCGATTATATGTATCAGCTCTATTTAAAAGCGAACCCCGACTATGAAGGGCGCGTCACGATTCCGGTACTTTGGGATAAACACTCGCAGACGATTGTCAGCAATGAGTCGGCTGACATCATCCGTATGTTTAACAGCGCCTTTAATCACCTCACAGGTAACGCCAATGATTACTATCCGGCAGAGCTGCGAGCGCAGATCGATGCCATCAATGACAGGGTTTACACCTCAATCAATAATGGCGTGTACCGCGCCGGATTTGCCACCTCGCAACAGGCCTACGCAGACGCTTATCACCAACTGTTTGATGCCTTGGACTGGGTGGAACAAATCTTAAGTCGCAAGCGTTACCTGGTGGGAACTACTTTGACCGAGGCGGATTGGCGCCTGTTCACTACGCTGATCCGTTTTGATGCTGTCTACTACGGACATTTTAAGACCAACCGGCAGCGGATAGCTGATTATCCGGCTCTCAGCAATTACGTGCGCGAATTGTTTCAGCTGCCAGGGGTGGCGCAGACGGTGGACTTTACCCATATCAAACAACATTACTACGGCAGTCACGCCACTATCAACCCGACGCGGATAGTGCCGCTGGGACCGGAGCAGGATTTTACTCTGCCGCATAACCGTGACCAACTTAAATGAAAACGTAGCGCACTGCCTCTCAACCACAGCAGATGATTCTACGCCTCGGTTTTTATAAGAGCCGCCTCCTTGTGCAGGCAGCTTTTTTGCTGCGTAAAGTACGTATAATACGCTGTCTGTTTTATTTTGCGCCGCAACGATTGTAGTTGTGGCGTAAGTTGTGTTTGATCTACGCTTTAGACAACCATATTGCCCATTTAACCAGCTGTGAGTTACGGGTTGTGTGCCTTAATAGTTTTTCTTGCTCATTGGTCAGTGCGGCGGGGAGTGTATGGACAAACTTAGGTCGTTTTTATTGCCTGTGTTAGCGCTGGCAGTCTTATCTGCAAGTTTTTGGTACAGCCCCAGCTGGCTACAGCTCTGTGCTGGCCTGGCGTTGTTTTTATTTGGCATGCAGTGCCTGGAAAAAGGCTTAAAGAAGCTGGCAGGTGGGCGTTTAGAGCAGCTTTTAGAGCGCAGCACGGCAACCCCCTTTAAAGGCTTTGCAGTTGGTGTGGGTGGCACCATGATACTGCAGTCGACCACACTGATGTCGTTGCTGACCATTGCTTTTATCAGCACCGGCCTGATTCAGTTGGCAGGTGGCATCTCGATTTTACTGGGCATTAACTTAGGTACCAGCGGGGGTATGTGGCTACTCGCTGCAGCCGGACAAAACTTCAGTTTAAGCCCTTTCGCACTGCCCCTATTGGTATTTGGTGTGTTGGTAGGTTTCAGCAATGGAAGGGGCAAAGGCATTAGCTGGGTTATCTTAGGGATTGCTTTTATCTTCTTGGGTATTGACCAGATTAAAGGTGCCTTTGTTGAGTTTGGGGGTCATCTTGAGGTTCTTGAGCAGCTCAGACGTGGCTACTTAGAGCAAATACTCTTTGTGGGTATAGGGATACTCCTGACTGCCATGCTGATGTCGAGCCATGCCACGTTAATGCTGATTTTAGCGGCGTTAGCCGCCGGCCAATTAGAGCTGTGGCAAGGGATCTCCATAGCCATTGGCGGCAGCGTTGGCAGTAGTTTAAATGTGGCGGTGATAGGGTGGTTAGGTGGTAATCGTTGTGGTCAGCGTCTCGCCACAGTGCATGTACTGTTTAATGTTTGTACCGGGGTAATAACTTTTTTGCTGCTGACTCCACTTATGTGGTTGGTGCATTGGATTATGACTGGCTTGGGGGCTGGCGCTAACGACCTACTCCAGCTGGCGATGTTTCAAACCCTGTTTAATCTTATCGGTGTGTTGTTGTTTTGGCCTTGGCAGCGCCATTTAGAAGTCTGGCTGCGGCGCCTTTTACCCGACCGTACCGAGCCCAATGTCCTGATTGTGGAGACACAGACGGAGCAGCGCTCTATTGTGGAGCAACGAGTCCTGCCTGAAACCCGTGCGCGTTATTTAAGCGATGCGGCGCTAACTTCTGTGGATACAGCTTCGCGCGCAGTAGTGCAGGAATTGCGCCATTTAGGCCGCTTAAGTTTAGAAGTGATTTGTCATGCCCTGTATCAGCCTGTCTCCCAGTTATCTGATGCCAGAGTAGATGAGGCACGTTTAAATTCACGACCACATGATGCGGAACGCTTGGATGCAGGAGAGTTGTACCAGCGCCATATTAAGGGGGTCTACTCTGATTTGTTGGGCTTTATGAGTCGCCTTGATGCTGAGATGGATGAAGAACATCACACATTTTGGATGACTTGCCAAATGGTGGCGTTACAGTTGGTGGATGCAGTGAAAGACGCTAAGCATTTGCAGAAAAACCTAGGGCGCTATTTGCGCGATGAGCGCTCTCATGCGCACATCCACTATTTAAAGTTACGCCGCCATCTCATGTGGGTGTTGCGCCAAGTGCATGAAATCAGCCGCTTAGAGGATCTCCCCGATGACGTCTGGCGCACCCGCTTGGCTTGGATGGGTGACCACGCAGCTAAATTTGATGCCGACTTCCGCCATCGTATCTTCAGTGAGGTGCGGAGCCAGCAACTGGACAATATGCAGGCTAGCTCGTTGATGAATGACTTGGGCTATGCCAGTCGAATTACGCAAAGTTTGCGCAACGTCTTGCAGCTAGGAGCGGTGGGAGAACATGAATTACTGCGTGAAGTAAGCCGTCTGGGGGGTGAAGACAATGAGCTCCCTTTGATTCTGCTGGCTTAGGGGCTAAGGCTGACACCCTGGGCACACAGGTCACTGGCTGCAGCACTATAACCTGAGCCTTTATACGCAGGCGAAGAAAACTGGAGCCACCTCAAAACCGAATTTACGTATCAAGGCGGGTTTATGTTAAACCCACATCCTTACAGGCAAACACAATGCAGCGCACACTAACAAAGGTCGCCGCCCTGCTGTTTAGCATTGGCGCCGTTGTCGAACCATTGCTTGCAACACAGGGTATGGGCGTTTTGGGACTAAGTGGACTGTACGTATTCAGCAGCGCGGTTCACCTGTTGCTATTTGGCTTTGTTGGTATATGTGCCTTCAAGCCATTGCTTGTACCGCTTGAGCAACGTAGCAGCTTCGGCGAGGCATTAACGAGCACACAGACGGCGGCAGATATCTATGCACCTAAGGCTAAAAATGTCGACCAGCTCGATCACACTTAGGGTTAAGCACTACAGATTCTTCCCAATCCATTGATAGCGGCTTTCTACCTGTTTTTAACCTTATGTGGCCCGTTTCAACATCGCCGCGCAGGAGCCAGGGGTTAAAACTGCCATCAAACTGATTAAACCCAGTACTAAAATATTGATAGCACCCGTTAAACGGGTGCTATCAAGCAGAGGGGTAAAACCTCGTGTATTTTAAGGGTTACTCCCCAACAAACACGCTCAGATCCGCGCTCTTGGGTCGCGCTTGGGAAACTTAATCCCCCCTTCCGGCAAGCGCTGCAAGGTAAGCGCCACTGGGAAGGGTTTGACCTGCCATATTTTCCGGCAATAGGCGTCAACTGAACGGTCCGAGGAGAATTTGCCTATGCGCGCGACGTTTAGAATGGCCATTTTGGTCCAGCGCTGCGGGTCTTGAAAGACCTCCCCCACCTGCTGCTGACAATCCACATAGGCCTGGTAATCGGCAAATACCATAAACGGATCATCATAGAGCAAGGAATCGAGGAGCGGACGGAACAGATCTCGATCGCCATGGGAGAAATGGCCCGTGGCAATCAGCTTTATTACAGCTTGCAGCTCCTCGTTCTGGGTGTAGATTGTCTGAGGGTTATAGCCAGCCGCTTGCCGCGCCTCAACTTCCTCCACGTTCATGCCGAACAGAAAGAAATTTTCCGGCGCAACCTCCTCGCGGATCTCCACGTTGGCTCCGTCCAGGGTACCAATGGTCAAGGCGCCGTTCATGGCAAACTTCATATTGCCGGTACCCGAGGCTTCTTTGCCTGCAAGGGAGATCTGTTCACTAAGGTCGGCCATGGGATAAACGATGTGACCAATCTTAACGTTATAGTTGGGGATGAACAGCACCTGCAGGCGCTTGTTGACGTCAGGATCACCATTGATCACCTCAGCCACGGAGTTGATCAGCTTTATGATGAGCTTGGCCATAAAGTAGCTTGGTGCGGCCTTCCCGCCGAAGACGAAAAGACGCGGTGGGATATCGAGCGCGGGGTTATTCTTCAGGCGGTGGTATAAGGTGACAATATGCAGCAGGTTAAGATGCTGACGTTTATACTCGTGGATCCGCTTGACCTGCACATCGAACAGAGCATGCGGATTGTAGCTCGGTCCATGTTCGCACGCGAACATGGCGCAGATATCCTGTTTGTTGACAAATTTGACCTGCTGCCATTTCTCGCGAAACGTGGGATCCTCCGCCAGCGGCTCCAGCGCGCGCAGCTTCTTCAGGTCGGTAATCCACTCATCTCCGATGGCAGAACTGATAAGCTCGGTGAGGCGCGGATTGCTCACTACCATCCAGCGGCGCGGCGTTACCCCGTTGGTGATATTGATCACTTTCTCTGGCCACAACCGATGAAAATCGGCTAAGACGTGCCTTTTGAGCAGCCTGGTGTGGAGCTCGGCCACCCCGTTAATTGTATGACTGCCGACACAGGCGAGGTTGGCCATGCGCACATAGCGCTCGCCGGTTTCATCGATAATCGACAGCCGCCGCACTACCTCTTCGTCGCCAGGATATTTAATACGCACCTGGTCAAGAAAGCGGCTGTTGATTTCATAAATAATCTCCAGATGCCGAGGCAGAAGTTCCCCCAGCATCGCCACCGGCCATTTTTCCAGCGCTTCTGGAAGCAGAGTATGGTTGGTATAGGCGAAGGTGTGGGTGGTAATTTCCCAGGCAGGGGCCCACTCATAGTGGTGGACATCGACCAGAAGCCGCATAAGTTCAGGCACGGCGATAGCCGGGTGGGTATCGTTGAGTTGGATAGCGAATTTGTCGGAAAAGTTGTCGAGACTATGAAACTGAAACAGATGGATGCGGAGCATATCCTGCATTGAGCAACTG
>Ga0265295_1008889_pt1 | contig 10998 bp, 13 predicted proteins | sample Munlansysbiofilm_FD_192503 | JGI IMG/M metagenome (GOLD analysis project Ga0265295, IMG submission 192503) | Leachate microbial communities from a municipal landfill in Southern Ontario, Canada - Methane capture system biofilm | ecosystem: Engineered > Solid waste > Landfill > Unclassified ... | reverse complement strand
CTTCGGAGGTGGTGACGACTTCGGTGGTGGTGGAGACTTCGGTGGTGGTGGAGACTTCGGAGGTGACACAGGTAATGAACCTGGTGGACAAAATCAATTTTAATATTTTCACAAATGGACTACATTTTTCTTATATATAATTAAAAAAATTAATTATATTGAAAGAAGGATATATTTATTTATTAGAAAATAAAATTGGTGAAAACATATTATATAAAATTGGATATACAAAAAATTTGGATAAACGATTAAAACAATTAGAAACTGGAAATCCAGGCGAAATGAAAATAATAAAAAGTTTTGAAACAAAATGGGGAAGAATATTAGAATCAACAATTCATAAAATTTATATTAATAAAAAAATAAAAAATGAATGGTTTAATTTAAATAATGAACAAGTTAATAATTTTTTAAACAATTGTAAGATAACAGAGAATAACTTAAATATAATTAAAGAAAATCATTTTTTTAAAAAGAAATATAATTTATAAACTTTAATTAAAATTATTAATAAAAATAAAAAATAAATTTTAAATATGATATTAACAGTTCAACCAAGTGATCTAATAAAAAGATGTTTATGGAGTGAATATAAAAGATATTGTTTAGTTGATCAAACAGATGAAGAAATTAATAAAATAATAATTGAAGATAAACCATTTACCTTATCTGAAGATGATGCTTATGTGATTGGTTTATTAAAAATTGTAGAAACAGATAATTTAATACATAGATTTAAATTACATGTTGAAGATTTATTAAAAGTAAGAAGTAATTTATTTGATAATAAATTATATATTAATAGAAATATTATATTAGGTGATGTTAAATCATTTAAACTAAGATTCCCTGAAGCATTTAAACCAAATTTTATATATCGTAAATCTATTGATGAGTTATTTATTTTTATTGATGAAAATTATATAAAATTAGAAAATTTAAAAACATTTTCAAAAACAATAAATGATAAAAATTATACATTTGTTTTATCAAATGATGTTAAACACATTATAAATTCTTAAAAATAATAGCATCATTAAACTTCCAATAATTAAATATACCGAAATTAATACCAGATAATTCTTCTATTTTTGGAGGTATATTTATTATTTTTTTTGTTTTTAATCTTTCTAAACTTGGATTTTCTTTATATATGTTTTCGTATTTTTCAACACAATATAAAATATATTTATTTTCAAATTCTAATTCTAAATTATAAAAAATTATAGATAAAGCCGAATAAAATGAATAATTTTTTACAAATATTTTTGTTTTAAAAGAATTATTTTTTTTCTCAATCTCTTCTTTATAATATCTTAAATGTTTATTAATATCATAAATATCTCTTAAACCATCAATATCAAACCAATCTTTAAATGATTCGTTTAATAATTTTTCTTTTGTTTTTAAATCATAACTTTTTGGTTTCCAACCAGGTATTTTATAATCCCATGTTTTTGTTTTTGGATCCCAAACTTTATTTATTTCATCTTTATTTGTTCTAAAACCTATACTCATAAAAAATTATTTAAATTATTTTAAACACAATTGAATCTTCAAATATCCAATAATATATAAAACCAGTTTTTATATACTCATCTAAATCATCAATTTTATCTTCAATTTTATATTTTTTTCTTATATCCCACAATTCATCATATGGTATCTGTCCACTAAATTTATAAATATTTTTATCAGGATAAATACCTTTTAAATGATCAAAATATTTTTCTAAAATTTCAATTTGAAATAATCTTTTGATATTTATCTTGTCTTTAATAGGATTAAATTTACTTTTTATTAATGATTTTAATTTTTCTTTATGATTTTTAACATCATCCAATGAAACTAAAAATGATAATTCTGCATCATTAAAAAATTCATCAATTTTCATTTCTGATAATTCTTCTTCTGTTAAATCATCAATATCTTCCCATTCTGATTCTTCTTCCTCTTCTTCCTCTATTTCTTCTTCATCTTCTTTAATATTGATATTTTTTTTAAAATTATCAATATTAGTATCATTTTTTATTATATCATTATCATCTATTTTTCTAATAAGATCTATTAAAATTCTTGATAAATAAATATTTACATCATCATTTCCATCATACTTAATCATTACTGTATAACCATCATCTTCAATACCTACTACAGTACCCTTTCCAATTTTATAATGAATAATTCTATCTCCAATTTTAATATCATTAATGTTTTTATATTTTTCACCCTTAAATTCTACCCAATTCTCAAATAGTATAATACTTTTCATTTTTCTTAATATTTTTTTTTATATATTAATCTAAGAATTCCATAATTTATCATCAACATATGATAAAAATTCAATTATTTTATCTAAATTTTCATCATCAAAAACACAATAAACAATATTTTTATCTCCATTAAAAATAGCATCTTTTCTAATTAATCTTTCTTCTTTTAAACTCGGAATACCAATAACATCTTTATATTTTTTCATTTTTAATCCCATTTATTTCTTGGAAAATTATCTGCATATAATCTCCTATTTGAATTATCCGACAAAATTAATTTATTTTCATCAGAAATAATAACTTGATTTAATATATTATTAATTTTTTCTAAAGGTATTATATCATTAAATATTCTCAAATTTGTGTATTTAATATTTGATCCAATTAATTCAATATTTGAATTTTTAATAAATTCATGTGGTTCTATATTTATAATTTCGTTATATAATAATTCAAAATCAGTACTTATATTATGAATCTCTTCATTATTATATGGTTTAAACCCAATATTTGTTAAATATGTATACCCTGTTACATCATTTGATAAAACTGTTGCCAATTCTGATGTTTCTGGATTATTCATTTTTATATTATATTCACCAGGTCTTTTATATAAATACATTGATATATTATTTTGTCTTTGATTTAAATTTATTACTAATCCATACCAAATATTTGTTTTTAAATTATTTAAATTTTTCATTTGATAAAATTTATCATTTATTTGAAAAATTATCTTATTTCTATTAAACCAATATCTATATCCTAATTTTTTATTATCATCATAATTATTTAATAAATTATAATTTTTATTTATATCTATATTATATGTTTTTATTGCATTTCTTATTGACATTGGATCATCTTCAATATAATCATTATTAAAATTAAACCAACTAATAAATGATCTATTATCAGATAATTTTAATTCATTATCAAATTTTTGATAATTTATAGCAGATTTACCTGAAATATCTTTAAAATTATAATAATATTTTGCAAAATCATTATTACCATTATAAAGAGATTCTTGAACAATTATTACATTCTTCGATATTATTTGTCTTGTAGTCTCTTTTGTAATTGGTTTAGTTTGTTGTTTATTTGCAATTTTATCCTCTTCTGATTTTATTTCAGGACCAAATAATTCTTCTAATGTCGTATTTTTTGTAAGTTTATCAATCTTAATTTTAGATTCTTCTGATAAATTTCTAATATTAGATTTTTGTTCATATTTTTCTAATATAACTTTCCAATATATACCAGCATTCATAATTTCTCTAAATACTTGAGCATGTTTAACGCGATATAATCTATTTAACTCACAGAAAAATATAATATCATTTTCAGCAGGTCTTTTATCTATTCCAAATTGATTTTTAAATTCATCTTTTAAAATATGTATTTCAAATGTATCAAATAAATCTAAATTAAATTTTTGCATTTTAATTGTATTATCTGGAAATTTATTTTCAGGTACTAAAATTTTTATATTTTTAACATCAATTATATTATATAATTGATATTCATGCAATTCTACATCAATTCCATTTTCATCAGGGTCAGTTAAATGATAATCAACTTTCCAAGCAAAAATACTATTTATATCATTTGCAATTTTATTTGCTAATTCATTTATTTTACTAGTTTCATATGGATTCCACATGGTATCTTGATTTTCTTGATTTTCTAAATTTAACTCTTGTGTTGTAGTTGAATGTATATAACAACTCAACCCTTGTGTATAAAAATTCATTTTTAAATCATAATTATTAATATTTAAATTACTTGAATTATTTGAATTTGAACCATATTGAGGTATCCCACAACTCAAACCAGATGATTGTGATGGATTATTATTATAATATGTTGTTAAACAATCTTCTCTTAATCCATATCTATTATTTTTTAAATAATTTGCACTAACATTTTGAAAATCTCCTGTTAATATAATATCATAAACTTTTGTTAAATTATTAGACTTTTCTATTTGTGATATCAAATATTCTATTTTTGCAAATCTTAACTCATTAAATCTAAATGTTGATATATTTTCTTTTGTTAATGATTCCCATTGCGAATAACTTCTTCCATTATCTTGAGTTACTCTAAATTTAATATCTATATTTTCAACTTCTCCTCTTATTATAGTTTCAAAATTATCAACAGAAAAAACTTTATAAATATCTTTTGGTGATAAAATTATTTGAGAATTATTTTCATCTATTATAGCCAAACTATCTGTTTTTTCAATATTATATTCTCCATAAATAACAATATTACTTATCCAAATATCTGTTGGTTCAGAATTCGAATCATCTATTCTATATACAAATAATTCAAAATCAAATGGTTGATTAGGATTTAATGTCAATCCTGATAATTTATCTATTTCTAAATTGTCACTCCAACAACTATCACAAGGAACTAATTCATTATCTGAATTTTTAAATTTAAAATAAATTCTTAAATATTGTTTATCATTTATTTTCCCATCTATTTTATAATCAATTTTATTGATTTTTAACACACCATCAATTGGTTCTTCTATTTTTAAATCTAAACCATTAGTCCCATAACTTAATTTTTCTGTTCCTATAAAATTTATAGTAAAAGTTTCATCATATTTTTTACTTAAAAGATATTCCATAATGATAAATTGGATATTTTATTTTAATATATATATAAAAATAGTAATATTAAATAATTACATTTAAAAAAAATATATTAAAAAATGCCATATATTATACCAAATAATTTATTAAAACCAACTGAAAAAGTTATTAAACCATATAATTGTTCTATGATAGCTGTTGATGGTCCAACTATAAAAGGTAAATTAAATATGGAAGGTATTGAAATACCATATGAATCACAATATACATCTCAACTAATATTAAATGAAAATTCTAAAAACCAACCAATATTATATGGATTTTTAGGAAAATCAGTAACTTTCTTAATGATTAAAGCTATTTATGAACCACAAGATCCAAACTGGGAAATAGAAGAAGATCATTATATTGAATATTATTTTGAAGATGACCCTAATACCATAAGAACTATGGGTAAATTATTACTCCTAACAGGTAATTCATTAAAAAGAATTCCACAAATTTATTTAAATAATCCAAATTCAAAACAAAAAGTTTATTTGGAAGTATTTATGGCTAACCAACACCAAGATGATATTAATTTAAATAATTATATTAATATAAATATTATTAAAAATTTATATTATAATAATATAATTAGTGACAAAATTGATTATACAAATCCTATATCAGTTGGTTCATCTTCTTTATTTATTACAGATATTAATGATAATGTTATATTAACTATTCCATATAAAAATATTAATACAATTGAAAGAAATGGAAATATGTTAATACTTGGAAATAATACAGAAGAAAAAATTTATTTGGAATTTTTAAGTGAATTTAATATGAAACAAACTCATAGTAGAATAAGTTGGGTATTAGAAAGTATATCCAATAGATATTTAACTAAAACATCACCTCAAATAGATAATGTTCCACCTATTATAATATGGAATGATGGAATATCTACAACAGGATACACAATTATCACAACAGGTGATGTTGATTACATTATTAATACATTTATATCAGGTATAACAGATAACATAGATGGTGAAATTGATAAATATGATATAGAATTAACTATATATCATGAAGAAAATGTTGTTCCTGTTAATTTAATTGAAGAACCAGGTTTATATGATATATATTTTAAAATTAGTGATATAGCTGGAAATGAAAATAATTCTTTAAGAAAAGCTATAGTATTTAGAAAATTTTTAAGTTCATCACTAAGTGATTTACAAAATATTTGTTCAATGAGTGTTGAATTTTATTTCTATCATAATGGTCCAAATGATTTACCCGTTGTAAATGATAAAGTTTATTTAGATAATTTAGGAACAAATCCTATAAATGATGGAATTTATGTTTATAAAATATCAAACGATAAATATCCATATGAAATAGAAAATGGTATTGTAAAACAAATATTTGAAAAATGTTAAAAAAATATATTTTATGAAAATAAAAAAATTTTACGAAAATATAGATCCATTTAATGAAGAAGATTGGAATGAAAATGAAAATTTAAAAGAATATTTGACATATATAATTGATTCACATTTTGAAAAAATGTATATTGATATTATTAAAAAATATGATTTATTATCTGGTGATATATCACCTGAAGATGATGAACAAATTGAAAATATTAAAAAAAATTTATATGAAATATTATATCGTTTTGTTATTAATAATAATTCAAAATAAAAAATGAATATTAAAAAATGAAATTTGAATACAAATCAACTAATTTTATATCTAATCCTAAAGAAAATGATAAAAGGATAAAAATATATGATAAAAATAAAAATTTAAAATATTCTATTGAACCAGAATTTGATTATACTTATTTAATAAATAATTGTTTATTTATTAAAATAGTAAATAAAAATGATATAAAATTATCTTTTGAAAATAAAAATGATGCAATTTTAGCTTTAAATAAATTATTAAAAGTTAAAGAATTTTTCATTAAAAATTCTACAACTAGTGGAACAAATACTTATTCTATATCCAATTTAAATATGATTTCATTAAATACAGATGAAAATTTCCAATTAGCTTGCAATATACCAGTTATAGATATACCATCTTCTATGATAAGAGTATATATAAATGGTGTTGATGTAAATATAGGAAATCCACTATTTGATAATAGTTCATATTGTTATTTTGCACCTTATAGTGGATTAACATATGATCAATCTATTTTAATGTCAAGAAAAAAAGGAGAAGAACAAAAAGGAGATTATTTATATTGGATAGGTAGTGAATGGGTATATGATAGTTATAGTGGAAACGGAGCTGGATATGAATTAAATGATAATGATTTAATAGATTTTGTTTATCTCACATCCACTAATAATATAAAACCTTAAAAAACAAATTAATAATAAATATCTATTAAAATAAAACAAATAGAAGTAGATTCTAATTTTAATATAAACAATTTTAGAATTGTAAATTTATCAGATCCAACGGATAATAACATCGGGGATTGGATAATTAGTGAATTAACAGGTAATTTAAAAATTGAAAAAAACATAGGTGGAAATTGGGAACTGGGTGCCGAATTTTATATAGAATAAATGAAATAATTTAAATTAATATATAATAAAAAAAATAAATAAAAATGTCATTACCTAGAAAACATAATTTAGAATAAATGAAATAATTTAAATTAATATATAATAAAAAAAAATAAATAAAAATGTCATTACCTAGAAAACATAATTTAGAACAATTAAAAAAACTTAGAAATATAACTAAAGGAAAAGATATAGGAGATATAGTTTCTAAGGGAGAAAAAAATAAAGAATCAAAAATGCCTAATGCTTATTGGATGGATAATCCATTTGATAGAAAAATAGATACATATGAAAGTTTCATCAAAGAAAATAAATTAAATGAAGGTTTGAAATTTGAAGAAGATGCTGAAATTATATGGCAAAATTATTTAATACAAAATGAAGATTTTATAAATAAAAATTATATGAATATAGATTTAATAGTTAATGATATTATAAAGAAAAATGAATATAAAGACGGTATTGAATATATGAAAGATGATTTTTATAATATAGTTCAAAATTATCTAGATTTGGAATTAGTTGAAGAAAGTTTATCAAATAAAGGCAAAGGACCTGGAAATACAGACTTATTTAATAATCAATTTAAACAAGTTTTAACAAGTTTAAATTCCCCAAGTATACTCCAAGTAGGTAAACAGGTTAAAGTCGGTAAGATCAAAGGATATATAGATTCAGTAGATAATGAATATGTTTATATAACAACACTTAGTGGAAATAAAGAAAAAATCACATTTAAAAAATTCTTAAAAGAATTAGAATCAGAAAATACTATAAATGAAAATAGTGGTTTACCAAGTGAATTATGGATGGATTATCAACCAGAAGAACAAGAAAATGAAATAGATGTATTAGAAGACGAAGACAAAGATGAAGATGAGGATGAATTTGAAATTGATTATAATATTAATAATTATAGAAAACCAAGAAGAATGCCAAAACCACAAAAACCAATAGAAAACCCTTCTGATATGCCTAAAAAATTTCCAAGAGAAATTCCTAAAGTTGGTTCAATACACGGTACAGAAGATGATCCTATGGGATTAAACCAAAAAAGGAATGAAAATTTATATATTAATGATTATAAAGGAGTAAAATGCGATGATTGTGGTGAGATTGTAGATAATACTTATAAATCTAAAGTTGCTCATATTTATAATAAACATTTTAATAAACCAGAAATGGATGGTTCTGTACCATCAAAAAGATTTTCTTTTGATAATACATGGCCACAAGGTGGAAAAGAAGTTAATAAATTAGTAAGAAGGTATTTTCCTGAAATTTAATTTCAAAATGAATATTAATTAAGAGATTATTTAAATAAATTTAATTTATCTAAATAATCTCTTAAACAATCATCCCATGATCTCATGTAGTTAATATTATAATGATTTAACTTTAGATTAATCATTTTTTCAGAATAAGGTCTATTTACAAAATAATCTTTTTTAAAAAATTCTGAATTGACACTATTTATGGTATTTTCAAATTTTAAAATTTCTTTCATTTTTTTTACAATTTCATATCTACTACACCCATCCCCATTGCAAACTTGATTATATAAACCATATTTATTTGTTTGTATAACTTTTAAAGTTGATATTGAAAAATCTAATGTATATGTCAAATTACCCATTTTATCATTCACAACATTTAAATCATCCCCATTCTTAATTTGTTTTAATATTTGACTTATAAATTTTTTATCTTTATGCATACCACCCATCATCCAACCCGCTCTAAATATAAAATATTTATCTAATATGTTTTGAACTATTTTTTCTCCATAATATTTACTTTTCCCATAAATATTTAAAGGATTAGGTTCATCAAAATCATTATAAATATCTTTTTTACCATCAAAAACACCAGCCGTACTGATATATACCATTGTAATATCATATTTTTTACAAATTCTGGCAATATTTTCTGTCCCTAATGCATTAGTTATCCATGATTCATTTTCATTTTTTTCACAATATTCTAAATCTGTTAAAGCAGCTAAATGCAAAACAAAATCAGGATTATATTTTTTTATCATATAATGACAATTATCATAATCCCTAACATCCAAATATTTTAACCATTCTTCATTTAAATCTATATCTGTAGCAATAACATCACAATTATTTATAAATGTATTATACATATCTAAACCTAACATACCACCAGATCCTGTTATTAAAACTTTCATATTTATATATATATTAAAAAAAAATAAAAAATGAATCTTATTTATACAGTACTATCAACAGATGATCAAATATATTTAAATTATCTATATGATTGGGTAATTAGTATCAAAACATTAGGTAATTTTAAAGGTGAAATACTTATTGGTGAATGTGGAAATCAAAATATAGATATTGAAAAATTTAATAAATATGGAGTTAATGTTATTAATTTACCAGAAAGAGATGTAAGAACTATAAGTAATTATAGAAATATTGATATGATACCAATATTAGAAAAATATGACACTAATTACAAGTTTGCACATTTTGATGTTGACATTTGGTTTCAAAACGATTTAAACCCATTATTTGATGAATTAGATAATATAGAAGGATGTTATTTTGGAACAGAACAAGGAAGATCATGCGGTTGGAGAGGACCCAATGATGAAGATATGATTAAAGAATATGGTGATAAACAAAATAAAAATAATGGTTTCATATTTGGTGGATGGATAGCAGGTAAATATAAACCATATTTAGAAAAATTAAATAAAATGAAAAATAATTATAATTCTCCAGGATGGGATACAAATATATGGGGAACTGATCAATGTATGGTTACATATTTATTTGATTTTGAAAAAGATAATTCTTCAGGAGATAAATGGGGAAAAACATTTTATTTTTGTGAATTAATTGAAAAAAAATGGAAAATAAAAAATGATATAGTAGAAAATTATGGAATACAACCAGATATAACAGGAATACATTTAAATAATTCACTAAATGATAAATCAATAAGATATAAATTTAGAGATATTCATTCGGATATATTTAATAATGAAATAAAAAAATTAATATAAATTTATTTTTTTAAAATTTTTATTATATATTTAATAAAAATAAAATCATAAAAAAGAGATAATTTCAAAAGATTATGATAAAAAATAAAGATAATTTCAATGAAGAAAATGTTGAAGAGGTATCTAAAATATTTGAATATAATAATATCGAATTTTATATAAAAGAATATCATAGTAATTATTTATTTCTTGATAAGAAAAAATTTATCGAAATAAAAGATAATAAAATTTTAAATATTAAAGGAATTAAAAATTGAGCAAAGACAATGGAATCGAACCATTTCCTTAATACTGGAAGTATTATATGCACCGTACACCAGTCTTGCTTATCTATTATTTAGATATTATTTTTTAAAAAGTTTAATTTTTTTTTCAATATTTTCATCATATTTAATTCTTATTAAATTTATATTATTGTTTTTACAATATGAATTTTTTATATTATCCCTTTTTTTCCTCAATAATAATTTTTTATCATCTTTTTCAAATTT
>Ga0265295_1008888_pt1 | contig 10998 bp, 9 predicted proteins | sample Munlansysbiofilm_FD_192503 | JGI IMG/M metagenome (GOLD analysis project Ga0265295, IMG submission 192503) | Leachate microbial communities from a municipal landfill in Southern Ontario, Canada - Methane capture system biofilm | ecosystem: Engineered > Solid waste > Landfill > Unclassified ... | reverse complement strand
GCTACCCTCAATCTCGATAATGCTTTTACAAGATTTTTCCGTGAAAAGAAGGGATTCCCGAAATTTAAGTCCCGTAAAAATCCAGTACAGTCCTTTTCAGTACCTCAGAATTATGTAATAAATTACGTAACTATTCAGCCTGATAAAAAGCTATCTATAACAATCTTGACAAAAAGTTGAAATGTAAATTTCATTATGAAGATTTATTTTGATTGTTACTATTGATTGCTTTTTTGATTGCTTTTTTGATTGTTAGATTGTTAGTGGGCAGACATCTCCATTTCGATGAAATCAGCACCAATTGGCAGATTGTGCTAGGCTGAATAGTTACTAAATTACAAAAATAATACTGTAACCCTTCCTAAAATAGGTAACGTTAAAACAAAACTTCATCGAAAACTTGAAGAAGGCAAACTCAAAACAGCTACAGTATCCAAAAGTTCAACTGGAAAATTCTACATCAGTATCCTTTTAGATGATGAAAAGGATGCACCTAAGAAATCTTCTTTCGGTGAAAAGGCAACTATCGGCATCGACGTTGGAATTAAAGAGTTTGCAGTTCTTTCCAATGGTGAAAAGATCGAGAATCCAAAGTATCTCAGAAACTCTATGAAACGCCTGAGTATTCTTCAAAGAAGAATGAGCCGAAAGCAAAAAGGTTCAAAGAACAAAGACAAGTCTCGACTAGCATTATCATTGCTTCATGAAAAAATAAGCAATCAGAGAGCAGATTTTCAACATAAATTATCTTCTAAGCTCATAAGCGAGAATCAAGCGGTAGCATTGGAAACTTTAAACGTTATCGGTATGTTGAAGAATCATTGCCTTTCTCAAGCAATTAGTGATGCTTCATGGAGTTCTTTCGTAACTAAACTCGAATATAAGGCCGAATGGTGCGGAAAAACTATACTTCGTATCGGGCAATTCGAAGCATCAACTAAAATATGCAGTTTGTGCGGTCACTACAAATCAGATATGACACTTGCTATTAGAGAATGGCAATGTCCTGATTGTAATGCCAATCATGATAGGGACATTAATGTCGCTATTAATATCAAAAAATTTGCTTTAGATAAGCAAAATTTAATAGGGATATAAAACACCGTAGGAACTACGGGATGGGCCTGTGGACTTGTCCTCAATGGAGGAAAGAATGAAGCAAGAAGCCACGAAGTCTTTAGCTTCGGGGTAGTTCACATGAAGCTAATTGGACATCCTCTGCAGAAACCAGAAATACAATAAAACAGACCAAGATTTATATGATTTCAGGATTACATCACCATACTTTATGGTGATATTCAATGGTAAAAGTCAAGGACTTAAAATGGAAACAGGATATGCGAGTGTCTGAACTTGTTGATTCTTACGAGCGCATCGGATTCCAGAGCGTTGAGCTACAGCGGGCGTCAGAAGTAATAGTTAAGATGAAAAAAGATTCTGCAAAGGTATTCCTGACATTTACTTCCAACATGGTTACCTCTGGTCTAAGAGGTTTCTTTGCACAGCTTATAGAGCTGGGAATTGCTGATGTGATCGTAACCACCGTTGGTGGTCTTGAAGAGGATATCATGAAAGCCACAGGAGAGGACTTCCAGATCGGCTCGTTCCAGTCAGATGATGTGGAACTGCACGAGAAAGGCATCAGCCGTGTGGGAAACCTCTTCATCAAAAATGAAAGTTATATGAATTTCGAGAGCCTTATCGGGAGAATGCTCAAGGAGCTTTACGAAAAGCAAAATCGCTGGGCAGTTTCAGATATGCTCAGGGAGATAGGACTTATGCTTGATGACAAGAGCTCCATACTCTGTCAGGCTGCAAAGAACAACGTACCTATATTCTGTCCTGCCATTACCGATGGAGCCTTTGGTTTCCACCTGTATCTGTTCCAGCAGGAACACCCGGATTTCGTAGTTGATGTAGTGAAAGACTTCGGCAACATCCTTTTTGCAAGCAGCCATGATGACCGCAAAGGTGTCATAGCCCTTGGAGGCTCCATCTCGAAACACCATGCCATATTGAGTACCCTCTTAAATGGAGGCGCTGAGTATGCAGTATATATGACAACTGCTCACAACACCTCAGGCAGCATGTCGGGAGCTAATACCAATGAAGCAAAATCATGGGGAAAGGTCAAAGATGAAAGTGATGTTGCCACGGTTATAGGAGATGTGAGTATCACCTTCCCACTGGCAATGCTAAGAGCGCTTGATGAACTGGCAGCCTATGGTCTGCTTAAAGAGCTACAAAAGAACAGAAGCACCGGAGTGGTAAAATGAACAGCACCGTAGCTGCACCCAGATTCACTCTTTCAAAAATGATAGTGATCGAGCAGTACCACAAGGTCAAGGAAGTAGCGGATATTGTAGCATTCAGCTCAAAGACAAACCCAAAGGTCAGCCCGTTGATTGAAGACAATACCGACGGGCTCATAAGTGTCCACATGCCAAATGAATTGAAGCACATAAAAAACATGTCAAGAGTGCTGTTCCTGGCGCAGGCCTGGTCTCCTGAGATGATAGAAGAGCTTTATAAAAAAGGCATCCGCTGTTTTGCAGTTGACAACGAATCCGACCTTGACACTTTGCTTTCTACAATCGCTGATACTGACTGGAAGATCAGATTATTGTTACGCCTCAAGCTCAAGGAACACTCAATACGCACTGAGCGTTACTTCGTTTTCGGAATGAGCTCGGATACCATAAACAAAAGGATAGCTCAGATCAAAGACAACAGGAATATCGAATCCCTTGGGGTTCACTTCCACAGGAAAACACAGAATGTGAATGAATGGAAGATCCAGCCTGAGATTGAGGATGCTCTGACAGAAAAAACCCTCAAAGCCATCGGCATACTGAACATCGGGGGTGGACTACCTTCAGAATATGCCAACACCAATGTCGATGTCATAAGCGGAATATTCAGAAGCATATCCGAACTTCGGGAATGGCTTCATGAAAAGAAGATCAAGCTTATGATAGAGCCAGGCAGGTTCATAGCCGCTCCTGCAGGAAAGCTTGTGACTCACATAACAGGAGTATATGATAACAATATCATAGTGAACGCATCCGTATATAACAGTGACATGGATGCGGTCCTGGTTCCTGTGAAACTTCGAATTGAAGGAGAGGTCGGCAAGGATAGTGGAGAACCCTATGTTGTGAAAGGGTGTACACCCTGTTCCATGGACCTGTTCAGGTATCGTGTTTACTTAAAAGATGAGCCAAAGATTGGTGACGAACTGGTGTTCATCAATGCAGGAGCTTACAATTTCTGGTCGAATTTCTGTGATCTTGAGGAAATTGTGACGGAAATCATTGAATGACAATCAATGGCTTCCCATCTGGGATATGTATCAAAATCGATTCCTGATGGAATCGTTCCTGATAGGTGCAGCGATTTGAGTTGATGTTATTTGTAAGGATTCTGCATTTAGGAGATGAAATATTGGATACCTTTAGCAGGGTTTTTGCCAATCAACTCAAATGGTTATTAATTTTTCTTTAAATTTCTAAATCATACTGCACTTTTTTTGTCCTGTACTTTTTTCCTGTAGTAATACAAAGGAACATAGCTAAATAATAGGGAAACACCTATTGCTGTTCGAAGCAAACCCCACTCCAAAGAGCCGACAGATACAATTATAAAATTGATTACTGCAAGCAGTGCCATGACATATACAAAATATTCAGGTGCTCTGTATAGTCTTTCTGCATCAGGCTTGTTGCGTCTTAGTAACACAAAAGATATGTTAGCAAGGATAACGGTTCCAAAGTATCCAACATCTCCTGCGCGTATAATTGCTATTGGTTGCTCTCCAAAAAGAGTGATCATAAGGAGATTAAGGAGTAAAAGTCCAAATATTGCACCTGAAGGGGATCCATATTTATTCAAAGCACCAAATTGTTTTATCGTTGTTCCATCTCTTCCCATTTGATAAAGAACACGAGATGCTGCAATGAAACATGCATTCATTCCCAGGAAAAGACCTATAACCATTGCAAAAGTGATGCCTAATTCACCGGCACGTCCCATCAGATGTTCAGAAAGAGGTAATAGAGGGGTATAAGGATCATTCAAGATAACATCAATAGGTAGCATTTTCAAAAATGTAGCGGCTACGAAGATTGTTCCTATGAAAAAAGCGCCTATGGATGCGATTAATGCTTTTTTAGAATCTAAAACAGGGTCTTTATATTCAGCTGTTACGGTCAGCACAATTTCAGTCGAATATGAAGTCCACGCCAAAATAAAAACAGCGCTTATAAAAGTTGGTAATGTTAAATTTTCTACTGTATATCCAAAACCAGGAGAGTTTACTGCGTAGGGTGAAGGGAAAATCCAATTACCAAGGCATATAAGAAGTGAAATGATAGCAGTAATTATAATGAGAGTACTTGCTCTACTCCAGGATCTAACTCCAAAATAGTTTAAAACAAAAACAGCTATCATAAGAATTGAAGCAAAGAGAGTTACGTTTAAAGAATGGTATATGGTTTGTTTGACAAAAAAACCTGCAAATAAAACTATTGCAATTGGAGCTGCACCCCATCCTATGACATATCCCCATGATGCCAAAGCTCCTGGAATCGTACTATATTTTTTGAAAGCTTCATGTACGTATGAGGGAAGTCCGCCTGAAGAATCTTTAAACATTGTAGCCATTTCAAGATAACCGACACATGCTATTGCTTGAAGACTTATTGCTGTAACCCAGGCAGCAATTGCCCATTTGCCAACTAAACCAATAGCTGTCCCGGTTAACCAGAACCAGTCTAAAACTGCGGTTATGGCTAGGAAGAAACCGGTCTTCCATGTAATCGCTCGTTGCATTTTATCTTTAAGATCACTCATTTTTATCATTTCTCATTCTTTTATCTTATTCATTTTTATCACAGTATATTCTTCTTCTTCTTATTATTATTATTATTATTATTTAAATAAAAAAAGGTTATGAAAGTCATAACCATTTATCTTTAAAGAAAATTTACTATGAACAGTTTCGATTGTATTTGAAATCGTTCATGAAGAGTATTTCTTGTCTTCCACTTTTGTCCTGTACCAGTAGAATGGGAATACACTTAAAAGGAATAGAATACCAACAATAATATTTGTAGCTGTGTATGCCAAGCTTCCCAGTACAAGGAATATTATGTTAATGATACCTAAGCCTATGCTCACAGGAACAAGGAAATCAGGAATTCTGAACTCGCGCTTAGCATCCGGAAAATCCTTTCTCATGAAGTAGATAGCAAAGTTTGCCAGGATCACTGTTATAAAATAACCGATAGTACCTGCAATGACCATGAAAACCGGTGCTTCTCCGACACTAAGTATCAATATTAGATTTGCTATCAAAACAGCTACAAGTGCCCCCACAGGTGCCTGGTTTTTGTTCAACTTTCCGAAGAATCTAGGAATATATCCAAGTGATGCTGCTTGATAAAGTACTCTTGAAGATGCAATAAAAGTAGCGTTAACACCTACGATAAGACCAACAACAAAAATGATGGCCAGTATATAAGCGAATGCAGATCCAAAAACCGCATCTGCCAAAGGTAGTAGAGGTGTGAACGGATCATTCAAGACTATTTCAAGAGGTAGCAGATAAATAAGTGATGCACAGATGCCAACAGTCATAACTATAAAGATAGCTGAAGCAACATATACTGACATCTTTGTATCTCTTACAGGGTCCTTATATTCAGCTGTAACAGTCAGCACAGCTTCAAGGGCGTATGCAGACCATGATAGTAATAGACATGCTCCTATAAAAGTTACCAATGGATGGGTGGTACTTGTATTTATCACAATCTGACTAAAATCTGGTGTGAGTACAGGCTGGGTTGCCCATCCACCAATAATAACAGCAATTGATGCAATAATTGCAGGAAGGATAAGGGATTGAATTTTATCAACCAATTCCACTTTTAATAGACACATTAAAAATGAACCAATAACAATAACTATCGCACCAAGCGTGATATTAAAATCGGGGATAAGATACTGAACGAAATAACCTGCAAATACTGCAATCGCTGCTACTGCAGAACCCCAAGATGTCACATAACCCCACATTGCCAAAAGGCCAGGGATCTTACTTCTTTTCTTATATGCTTCTATAACATATGTTGCCATTCCACCTGCTTTATCTTTGTGCATTATGGCCATTTCAAGGAATATATAACATGAAAGTGCCATTACTCCTACTGTAACTAACCATGCAAGAGGGGCCCATTTTCCTACCATTTCAATCGCAGGACCACTTAAATATATCCAGTCAAGAATTCCTGTAATTACAACGAATACTCCAAGTGTCCACGATGCTCCTCTACGGAGACCTGTTCCATTTTCAGACATTTTTATCACCTGATTTTATGATTGGTGAGGCGCAAAAGTGATTATGAGAAGACCAATCTTTCCTTTGCGCTTTACCTGATCATGTTTTTTAATTTAAGGTTACAATTTATTCAAACATGAAATTTCAATATCAAGGACTTCTGCAATGTTAGCCTTGGCTCTCATTCCTTTAGGTTCACCAGGTATTGCAAGAACAGTTCCCAATCCAAGTTTATTTCTTACTTCTGTCATCTTGTAAGGATCAGCAAGATCAAGTACATCTACTCCAAGCTTTCCAGCAACGTACTTTTTTGCCTCATTGATTCTCATACCTTGCATTTCCATTCTCAGAACGAGATCTCCTGCAGTACGGATACCATTCATACCTGAAGCCATATGGTGACCAAGGGTAACACCCATCGAATCACCCACTCCTACCTATATGCCGTCAGCTCCTCCAATCTCGACCATTGCTTTTGATGCCTTTGTTACAGCATCAAGTGAGGGGTTCTCAACCATTGGTATACCTCCTACACCCATTCCCATGTTAGCATGAAGGGGGATGGTGGATACACGGCTGCATTCTTTAAGGAAGGTCACAGCCCTTGCAACGTTCCAGGGAGTGGACATGCGGGTATTTGTATTACAGACAGGACCAAAAATATCTACACCTGCTTTCTCAGCCACTTTTACAAGCTTATGAGCATACATGCCTGCCAGGCGCTCACCTGCATATTCCATACCACCATGTATTCCCAACACAAATTCATTTGCCATTCCCATCTCTACGGATATGCCTGTGTTTTTCTTGATGAGTTCTGCTGATTTGAGAGAGGCAAGAAGATCACCATCTCCTGCAGCACCTGCTGTATCGATGTTTATGTTGTCAATGCCTATTTTGTCAACCTGCTGGGTGACCCAAAAAACATCCTCTATAGCTGCTTCTGCAGCCTGTTCATAAACTTCCATTCCCTCCGTTATCTTTCCTTCAGCCATCATATCACCCACGTTTTCAAATGGGCCATCTGGTTTGTAATATGCACCGAGATTTGGCATTGAACCGAAGCAACATGGACAGGTAGTGTTTAGAAGAATAGATTCTAGTTCCTGTTGCTGTTGTGTGATTACAGCTTTTATAGATTTGTAAGTATAGTCATACCATTGTACTCCAACAGAATCCGCACCCATGCAGCGTTCAATAATTTGGTTTGCAGCTGTTATACCGACTGATACACCAGAACCGCCGCATTCACTGTAATTTCCATTGATTACGGAGTGACCCATATCAGTAGTCATCACAACTTCATTTCCAACATCCACTGATACAGTTTTTCCCTGTGTAATCATAATATCTAACAGGCGTTCCATATCATCATCAGAAAGAGTGGGAATTTTAGCTCTATCTGCTGCATCAGCAGCACCTGCTTCAATATCCTCACGAATGGCATCTTTTGTCATACTGACAAGGCGCCCATCACCCATACGTTGATTATATTCCATTGCAAATCCTCCATTTGTTCAATTATTTTGCGATCATATTCATTGCTTCATTAACAGCTTCACTTGCATTCTCTGCATAGGCATTGGCACCGATCTTATCAGCGTAGTACTCCGTAACAGGAGCGCCTCCTATTATGGTTTTTACCTTATCTCTGATACCTGCTTCCTTAAGGGCAGCTTCAATGTCTTCCATTACTAACATCGTACCTGTCATTAAAGCAGAAGAAGCAACTATATCGGCATCAATCTCTATTGCCTTGTCAATAAATTTCTTTGTAAGGGCATCTCTTCCCACATCATGGACTTCAAAACCATTCACAGAGAGGAGAACTTTCACGATGTTTTTGCCGATGTCGTGTACATCGCCTTCCACAGTACCAATTACAACTTTTATAGTTTTCTTGTCTTTTTCTTCTTCAGGCATTTTATCTTTAAGAAAATCCACACATTTTGTCATTAGTGCAGCAGCCATCATTACCTGCGGTAAAAAGAGGTCCCCTCGCTCAAAGAGATCTCCTACCTGCTTCATTCCCAAAGAGAGACCATTTTCAATAATGTCAACGGGTTCCAATCCACATTCAAGAGCATCAGAGAGAATCTCCTCTGCACCCGCTGTATTATTCTCTAAAACAATTAACTTGATTTTTTCCAACGAATCCTGTTTCATTTTCTTACCTCTTTATTTATCAAGCACTTCCGCTCACTTTTCAGTGATTGTGGATGTATTCCGCCATTTCAATTGACTCTAGCTAATATTCAGTATGTTCTATACCTATATGTATCTTCCGTCGATTTTAAATATCTAATATATAAAGCCTTTGTCTTTCATTCGTAATGTATATATATAATTAATTTAGAAAATGTAGTTGGTGTATCGGAGATATTAAATAGAGAGATGGTATTTGTATGCCGGGAATATGTACCAAATCGTAGACCAAATGCTGAATGGAAAGAAGATTGAAGAAAAAGAGCATGAGAGATTGCTTTACGAAACCAATATGGAGCTCGTAAGAGAGTACGATATTCATTTTGATGGGGAAGAGATGATACCTTCTGATCCATATATGGCAGACAGGGTATTTGACGCTGCAATCTATCTGATGGAAGAGGTAGGGGTATATTCAATAGATACAGGACGAGTTATAGAGCTTACAAGGGAAGAGATTATCAACGGGATTCGTAATACAAAAGAATCATACAATATAGGGGAAGGGCTCGATGCAAAGACAATTGTATTTCGGGATGTGCTTGATGACAGGACTCCTCTGATACTTGGCGGTCCTTGCGGTGCTCCTATATCCATCGAATCATACATCCAGATACACCGGTCATATGCAAAATTGAACGTTATTGATGCCTTGGCACCTGCATCCATATATGAAATACCAGAGTCTACATACTACAAAACTCCGTTAAATCTGCATTCAGCACATGCATCTATAAACTATGTGAAAGAAGCATCTGCACTGGAAGGAAGGCCAGGTATGTGCTGTAGCACACCTCCTTTCATAGAAGATATCAGAGCGGCTTTATCTATAGCAAACCCGACCTTCACAAAAAAAGGAGACATGCATGAGATATACCAGCAGCTTGACCTGAAAACAAATTTTGATGCGATAACAAAAGCAATACATTATAGGGCAACAGGTACACTGTACATTTGTGACCAGGGGATTTTGCTTGGAGGAAGGACTATTGTATCTCCTGAGCAACTTGCAGTTCAGATCGTTGCAGAAGGACTGAAGAGCAAACTAATCCACAATGGGCACATGTATTTCAAAGAACCGGACCTTTTGCAGACAGGTGCAGCATCATCTCGTGATACACTGTGGGCCTCGTTCATGGCATCCATGGCAATCACAAGAAATACGCAATATATTCACGGGACAGATATCAGCAACTCTGCAGGGCCATGTTCAGAAATGATGATGTATGAGACTGCCACACAAACGATAGGGAATGTAGTTTGCGGCACAGATGTTTTGGCAGGTCCAATATCAAATGCTGCACGTCTGATAGACCACTCTGCAGGACTGGATTCATTATTTATGGCAAACATTGCCAAACTTGCTACAAGCCTCTCCATTGCAGATGCAAACCATCTTTGTGAGGGGATATATGCACAATATAAGGATAAAATGAAGAAACCAGATATGGGTAAAAGTTTTGAAGAATGTTATTACTTTAACACGATTGAACCTACATCAGAATTCCTGCAAATCTACGACAATGTTATTAGGAGGGTCTATGAAATTTTAGGATAAAATATCTTTTTCAGGATATTCTATACTTTTTTCATATCTCTATTGTGTTTTCCCTGGATTTTGTATCAGAAACCTGCTGCACATAATAGGGAATTAGGGTTCCAACACACAATGCTCTACATCATGAAAGAATACGTCATTTAGGTTTAAAGGTTCCTTTTTACATCCGTAAATCTGATTATACTCTTGATGAAACTTATATTCCGCAGATGTCTAATAAAAAGTGGATGTTTTTCTATTCCATTAATCTATGCATACTTATATTAATACAAATCATAATAAACCATACTTACATATTAAATAGTGCTACTGATGGTTGATAAATAACTTTAATTCAAATAATTAGCAAAATATCTGGACATCTGCGGAATGTCGGATGAAAGATTCAATTCCTATTGTCTTTTACCAAAGCAGCATTTATATCACTTGACATATGCTACACAGCGGACTTTATTAGTGATGAAAAAGGTCCTATTTTTGGAGAATATATCAAAAAATGGTAAATAGGCCTGACAGTGCCTACTTTCATTTGTGGCTTTGAATCACTCATTTGTTATTACGTGTAGAAGAAAAAGAGTACTTGCCTCGATTTTTTTTCTGGTATAATTTTTCTACTGCTTTGTCATCAAAGCGCAGATTAATGTGATGGACAATAGGTGTGGTTTAAAGATATATATGCTAACCGGAGGTAAATTTAATTCAATTGCTAGGATTCTTGGTAGTCCAATATCATTCAGTTGGTGTTATATAATATGACTTAGAGATATTTTAATCATGGGAAAACGAGGACCAAAACCAAAATTCACTGATGTTGCTTGTCCTAACGAAGACTGTCAATATTTCGGTCTTGCTGGAAAAGGCAATGTCATAGGCAATGGAACTTATCAGATCAAAGGTA
>Ga0265295_1008887_pt1 | contig 10999 bp, 9 predicted proteins | sample Munlansysbiofilm_FD_192503 | JGI IMG/M metagenome (GOLD analysis project Ga0265295, IMG submission 192503) | Leachate microbial communities from a municipal landfill in Southern Ontario, Canada - Methane capture system biofilm | ecosystem: Engineered > Solid waste > Landfill > Unclassified ... | reverse complement strand
ACACTTTTTTGATTTCCAGGGATAAGGGACAGTTGCTTTCGCTCAAATTTGATTATCCGCAGCATGACAATAAATGGCGGATCGCCGGGCGCAATAGGGAATTCGGAAGGATCGGTTGGGCTTTGTTCTGGGCTCTTGGAATTTCAATCCTGATTTTCATGGTGACCTTCATTTTGCCGCGCCAGGTCTGATGCAGCTCCGTTTTGATTCGAGTTTGAGATTGCCTCCATGCGATAAACCCTTGGTCCTCCCGATAGCACATACAGAGCATGTCTCAGGAGCCATTCCGATGCCAATCACAGATCGCGAACTCTGTCGCGAAACGATACGAAGAACCCTGAGGCAACGCGCCAAAGACACCTCCGACGCACTCTCCATCGCCACGGCGACCTCTGAGATATGGTTGCTGATGTCGGCCCAGCTGACGCCTGTGATTGGCGGCAATGGCGTAGATGCCATTCTCAGGCGATCTCTGTATCTGGTGAGCGCCGCCTTCCCATGGCTGACAAGTCCGGATGAGCATGTGGACCACGAATCTCTTCCTGTCCGAATCAGCGTCCGTTTTGCTGGCCGCGACTCGGTCGTGGTGGAGCAGGCCAGCTGTTCTTTTCTGATAACGTTCACCGAATTACTCGCCACTTTGATAGGAAATTCCCTGACCAGGCGCCTTCTGGCTTCGGTCTGGGTTGCCGCGCCACCGGTGGTGGAGCAGGAGAAGATATCATGAGCCAAAAAGTAGGCATAGCCCGTCTCGCCACCGGCGTTCCAGGACTTGATGCGATCCTTGGCGGCGGGGTGCCCGAGTTCTCGCTCAACCTCATTGTCGGAGCCCCGGGCTGCGGCAAAACCACGTTGGCGCATCAACTCATGTTCGCTATGGCGACACGCAAGCGGCCAGCGCTCTTTTTCACGGCGCTCGGCGAACCGGCCATGAAGATGCTCCGCTACCAGCAGCAGTTTTCGTTTTTCGATCCGGACAAGATCAACGAATCGATTCGCTTTGTCAGCCTGGGCGAAGATGTCGCGAACGGGGCCTTCGCGCAGGTCTTGAAGCGGATCGCGCACGAGGTCGAAAAAGTCGCCCCGGCGCTGGTCTTCGTCGACTCGTTCCGATCGGTCATGCTGGAGGCGCAGCATCAGTCCGAGGGGCCAGGCAGTCAGCAGCAATTCATCCAGCAACTGGGCATGCAACTTTTGGGATGGGAGACGACCACCTTTCTGATTGGTGAGTACGCATCGCCGACAAGTCCGCCGCCGATCTTCACCATGGCTGACGGGCTCATGTCCCTTGAACAAAGCGTTTTCCGCAATTCAATGGTGCGCAAGATTCAGATCATGAAAATGCGCGGCCAGGCCACCCGTCCCGGGATGCATACGTTCCGCATCACCGACGAAGGCGTCGTCGTCTTTCCGGCGGTTGATGTCCGTGACGACCCGAGCCGCGGGACCTTGGCCCGCCCCAGGGAACGCACACAGAAGCGTCTGGCCATGGGCGTGCCGCGGCTGGATGAAATGATGGGCGGAGGATTGCCTTCGGGGTATTCGCTCCTGGTCGCCGGGCCGTCCGGTTCGGGCAAGACCATTCTGGCCACGGCTTTTCTGGTCGAGGGGGTGCGCAGGGGCGAGCCGGGCGTGATTGTCGCCTTTGAGCAGACTCCGAGCCAGTCCAGGACGCGCACCATCGACGATCTGGTCCGGGCAGGGAGCATCGGCCTGATCAATACCCGTTCTCTGGATCTGTCCATGGACGAGGTCATACAGCACCTCATCACCCTCATCGACCGCATGAAGGCGACGCGCGTGGTGATCGATTCGTTGTCCGGTTTCGAGCTTGCGGTGGCCCCGACCTTTCGCGAGGATTTTCGGGAATCGCTGTTTCGCATGATCGCCGCCCTGTCCAATCTTGGAGTGACAGTGCTCATGACTTCGGAACTTGAAGACAGATATAATGATCTGCGTTTCAGTCCCTACGGGTCCGCATTTCTCACCGACGCGATTATCGTGCAGCGCTACGTAGAGGTGAAGAGCTGCCTGAAGCGGGTCATGGCGGTCGTCAAGGTCCGCGCCAGCGTCCACAGTAATGAGCTGCGGGAATTTGAAATCGACGACGGCGGCATTGTTATCGGCGAGACGTTGTCCGAATATGGCGGCATGTTGAGCGGAAGCCCGGCGCTGACTCCGGTTTCCTCCGCCAATGCTCAGGATCGGCCATGATGGGCAAAGTAAGTTTGAAGTTCAGGCAATACAAGCCCAAACGTCCGCTCAATGGGTATGCATGCCCGCTGCCGACGAGCGGCGAGGCGCACGGTGGTTCCGGAAGCAAACAGGAGACTGACGACAAGACGGCGCGTGCAGCTGGATCCGATGGGCATGGCCAGGGCCTTGTTGACGGGCGTGGGCATGTTTTTCATCTGGGCAAGAAGGCGCTGTCACCACGCAAGGATGAGAAAAAGGTCAAGGCCGAATTCAGCGCGGAAATGGAAACCTCGTTGCGGGAAGCGAACGAAAAACTCGTCGTCGCCTCTGTCAACGCCCAAGTGATGACCGAGGCGGTCGAGAAAATCATGGTTCATTTGTCCCACGTGGCTGAGCACGACCTGCTCACGAACCTGCCGAACCGGGCACTTTTGGCCGACCGTCTGGTTCAGTCGATCCTGCTTGCAAAGCGCCACGGCAGCAAACTGGCGCTGATGTTCCTGGATATAGACCATTTCAAGCGCATCAACGATTCCATGGGGCATGCGATCGGGGACAAGCTGTTGCAATCCGTCGCAAGGCGACTGCAGGCAAGCGTCCGCATTTCGGATACGGTCAGTCGCCATGGTGGCGACGAATTTGTGGTTCTGCTGCCGGAAATTGGAGATGTGCAAAGCGTCACGCATTTCGCTGAAAAACTGATCAAAAGCGTGGGTGAACCCCATTTCATCTCAGGACAGGAACTCCGTGTCACCCTGAGCATCGGCATCAGCATCTGCCCTGATGACGGCGTTGACGCCAACGTGCTGATGCGTAACGCGGACATGGCGATGTATAAGGCCAAGAGGTCCGGCCGCAACAGCTACGAGATATTCACTCCGGGCATGGCCACCCGTTCAGTCAAGTACACTCCTGGCAGGTGCTAGCGTCCATTCACGGCTTTGATCAATCCGGCGCGGTAAAAGGGGCTACGCGGTACCCTTTTTTTTTCCTCTTCTCACCATTATTCAGACAATCTTTGACGCACCGGTGCCCTTTTTCCAGATCAGTTTCGGGCGCGGGTATTTCTTGTCGAGTTCGTGGGCGCGCAGGAAGTCGTGGTAGGCTTCGGTCACGCAGTTCATTTTCATGAGCGTTGTCGCGCGTTGGTAATAGTGGCCCGCGACATTGGGTTCGAGACGTATGAGCTGGCTCAAGTCTTTGCGGGCCTGGGCGTTGAGTTTCATGCGCAGGCAGAGCTGCGAGCGGCTGAAAAGGGCCTTGCGATGCTCCGGGGCGATGGTCACGGCCAGGGTGTATCTGACCAGGGCGTCTTGCAGGCGTTCGGCTTTGTTCAATGCTTCTCCAAGGGCGAAATGGACTTCCGCCGAATCCGGAACCAGGCTGGCAGCCTTGGAATATTGGACAATGGCCTCAGGCAGGTTTCTTTCCCGCTCCAGTTTTTGTCCACCCTCGAAATGACGCCGGGCTTCCATGGAGGCCAGCAGCGCATCGCCACGCCCAGTTTTTGGCTGTGCGCGGCCTCCGGATTTCTCCCAGGCCTGGCCGGTGGCAGGAATGAAGATGACAAGCAATACCAGAAGAGCTGCGACGAGGGACGGTTTGGGGGTTTTCATAGTGTCTCCCCAAGTATGTACGTATTTTTTTGTTGCCGATTTCACTTCTCGTGAAAACCGGTTTTGTATTGGAAGATACATACTTGTATTTATAATATCGAGTATATTTGTAAATAGTTTATGGTTAATTTTCTATTTAACTAAGTAGTTATCTAATATGTCATCATAATCATTCGATAATTTTTGTAAAATTTTGTTTTAAAAATTTTTCGGAGAGCATTTTATAATTACTAGTGAGTATATAAATTAGAAATATATTGAGTTCAATAGTGTATTAAAATTTAATTTGATACCTACTTACTTTGTCTTTCGAGCAGTTTCCCAGACAAAATAGCGAGATGCGTTCCTATTTTTGTGAAAAGTAAGTAGGTAGTAATATTTTGAAATAAATAATAGTGCTTATTCAAAAAATCGATGTTCGCATGCAGGCTCAGATCTTCGCGGGAGTCATGCCGCCGAGATTAAAACTGGTCGGGAACCACGCAGGTTTGTATGAGCGGAAATCAGGACAACAGCCGGGGAGCGCGAGGGGGAGCTGAAAGCGAATCGCAATTCAGCTCGGTTCAGGATGTCCGCCAAGAAAGCTCTGACGCGGAGCAGGCTCGACGAGATCAGTTCAACGAGGCGGTGCGTCAGGCCCTGGCCAGGCAGGCCCAAGCTGTGAAGAAAAAGCCAAGGCGAGAACTTGAGGAAGTTGATTGCCGGAAGCTTCTGACACAAAGCGAATTGCAATTTCTGCTGAAGTGGGACTCATGACGCGGCGAGCGCGAAAACAAAGCCCCCGGACATAATTGTCCGGGGGCTTTGTTTATCTGTGTGACGGGTAGAGGCTGAGGCAGGTCAGCCTGCGCAGGTCCGGGGCATGGTCGTGCACAGGGCTGCGTGCAGGGCGACCTGGGCTTTGGCGAATTGGCCGCGTTCGACCACGAACTGCATGTTGGTCTGTCTGGCAGTCTGCGATACTGCCAGGATGTTGATGCCGTCGCTGGCCAGGGCGCTGGCGGCCTTGGCCAGAATGCCTGGCTGGCCGATGTTGGAGCCGATGGCACAGACGATGGCCACTTTCTGCAGGGTAATCTGTTCAAACCTGTTCTGCAATTCAGCGATCATATCGGGGCGGCAGTCGCGGTCGCCGATGATCATGCCGATGGTGTTGGCGTTGGTGGCCTTGCTGATGTAGGAAATGTCGTATTTGGCCAGCACCTGCAGGATGCGCAGGTCAAAGCCCACCTCGCCGACCATGCGCGTGTCGTGCACTTCCAGACAGGTGACCTTGTCCGAGCCGGTCACGATTTCGACCATGGACTTGGGCGCGATGAAGTCCTTTGTGATCAGCGTTCCGGCATGGTCCGGATCGAAGGCGTTCTTGATGCGGATAGGAATGTTGTTGATCTCCAGGGGTTTTGACGCCTTGGGATGGATGGCCTCCATGCCCACGTCGGCCAACTGGTCGGCCACGTCGAAGTTGGTGCTGCAGACCGGATGGATGTTGGCCTCGCCGATGACCAGCGGGTCGCCGGAGCAGAGGTGGTATTCCTTGTGAATGATGGCTTCCTTGGCCTTGAGCAGGACCGCGACCTTGGAAAAGGTCACTTCCGAATACCCCCGGTCGAATTCGCGCATGATGCCTTCGGTGCCTTTGGTGTACCCTGTGGCGAAGCAGATGGTCGAGAAGGGATCGATGCCTTCGAAGCTGTCCTTGATGCGTTCGTCGATGGTCAGCTGTCTGCTGTCCTCCCAGCCGCTCAAATCCACGAAGGTGGCATTGTACCCGCGATTCTGCAGGATGTTGGCGGAGTTGAAGGCGCTGTGCATTTCGCCCAGCGAAGCCAGCAGTTCCCGCGCCGCCAGCAGCAACGCCGCGCGAGTGATGTAGCCGGAGGCCAGAACATTATCCATGCTGCGCAGGATGTTGATGGCCAGGTCGATATGGTCCTCGACGAATTCGTTGGCGGCGCTGAGATCAAGCCCGATGGGCTCGAAGGTCGCGTTCAGCTCGAAGAGGCTTTCGCGCAGGGCCAGCATTTTCTTGGGATAATTTTCCTGTTCGCGGAAAAGCTGATAAATGCCCGGCTGACCGGTTTTCTTGTGTTCCAGAAGTTCGTTGGTGACCCCGCCGTAGGCGGACACAATATAGATCCGGCCAAAGATATCGTTGGGGTTGCGAAGGATCACATTGTCGATGATCTGTCCAAACTTGGACATGGATGTTCCGCCGATCTTTTCAACACGGAGCTGAGCTTTCATGGACTGTCCCGGACTGATGAGAGGTTGATGCGCGCTGGCGGCCAGCCTTGGTTGCGCTGGAGAACCCTTGCGGAATATTTCCTAAAGCGGTGAAGCGTCAATACGGGGATGAAAGAAAATCGATTTTCGAAAACCTTTGCTCCGGCATTGCCGCTTTTGTCGCGGCTAACTGACTGCTTAAAAAATTCGCAGGTTGTTCAAAAATGGTGAGTTGCAAGGAAGCGAGGAAATCCAGGACGCGCAGTCATGTGCATACAGGTGGAAGCGGGGCGCGGCGGTTGTCCCGGCCAGGGACCGCCGAAACTCCTTCGCCGGCCTCGTAAGAGTTGAATCGCCGCTCCTGCCGGACACGCACCGATTTTCAGGCGTCCTGCGGCGATTCAACAAACGATGCCTGGCTCAGTCAGACAGTCGCCGGTCCCTGGCCGGGACAACCGCCACACCCCGCGCTTATTTCATAATTATCACGGTCTCCAATTTTTTCGCTGACGTAGCAGATTGTCGTTTTGGGACAGCCTACTATCTGATTGTTGAGAAATTCAAAATTCGCAGGTCGTTCAAAAATGGTGAGATGCAAGGAAGCGAGAAAATCCAGGCCGCGCGGTGTATTGTTCATACATAAGCGGTCTGGATTTTTTCGCTGACGCCGCAGATTGCCGTTTTGGGGCAGCTTGCCAACTGACTGTTGAGAAATTCAAAATTTGCAGGTCGTTCAAAAATGGTGAGATGCAAGGATGCGAAAAAATCCAGGGCGCGCAGTGTATTCGCTCATACATAAGCGGTCTGGATTTTCTCGCTGACGCCGCAGATTGCCGTTTTGGGGCGGCCTGCTAACCCTCTTGCCCTGTTTGACGCTATGCACCTGGCCCGCTAAAAGGATGCGGATTCCCCAACTCTATAAGGTTCGTCCGGGTTCATCATGAAGCAGCTTCTCTTTCTCGCCTTTTTTCTCTGCATCGCCCTGCCCGCCGCCGCGGAATCCTCCCACGCCCTGGCCATGAATGGCGAGCCCAAGTACGCGGCGGATTTTACCCATTTCGACTACGTCTTTCCGGACGCGCCCAAAGGCGGAACCGTGCGCCTGGCCGCCACCGGCACCTTCGACAGCTTCAACCCCTTTATCGTCAAGGGTAATTCCGCCGACGGTCTGGGCCTTTTGTTCGATACTTTGACCGAGCAGTCCCTGGACGAGCCTTTCACCGAATACGGATTGCTGGCCGATCGCATCGAACTGGCCCCGGACCGCTCCTCCATGACCTTTCATTTGCGGGCAGAAGCTCGTTTCCATGACGGCAGTCCTGTCACGGCTTCCGACGTGGCGTTCACCTTCAAGACCCTGGTCGGGCAGGGCAACCCGCATTACGCCCAGTATTATGCCGACGTGGAACGGGTCGAGGTGGTCGATGCCAAGACCGTGACCTTTGTCTTCAAGCCGGGCAGCAGCCAGGAGCTGCCGCTCATTCTGGGCCAGTTGCCAGTTTTGAGCGAAGCCTCCTGGCAGGGGCGCGATTTTTCCGCTTCCAGCCTGGACATTCCCGTGGGCAGCGGGCCGTACCGCATCGCGGAGTTCAAGGCCGGACAGCGTCTGACCTTCGCGCGTGACCCAGGCTACTGGGGACGCGACCTGCCCGTGAACAAGGGCCGCCATAACTTCGACACCGTTATCTACGACTATTACCGTGACTTGACCGTGACCCTAGAGGCCTTCAAGGCCGGGGAATACGATTTCCGCCAGGAATTCAACTCCAAGCAGTGGGCCACGGGGTACACCGGTCCTGCCGTGAACGCGGGTCTGATCCGCACCGAGAACATCCCGCACAAGCTCTCCCAGGGCATGCAGGCCTTTGTCTTCAATACCCGGCGAGCCATTTTTGCGGACCCGCTGGTGCGGCAGGCGCTCAATTTCGCCTTCGACTTCGAGTGGAGCAACAAGAACCTTTTTTACGGTCAGTACGCCCGCTCCACGAGTTTTTTCTCCAACTCGGACATGGCCTCGACCGGCCTGCCTTCGGCAGAAGAGAAGGCGCTGCTTGAGCCGTTGGGGCTGCCCAAGGAAGTCTACACGCAGGAGATATCCCTGCCGGTCACTGACGGGAACGGCAACATCCGCGAGAATCTGCGCACGGCGGCGGCCCTTTTGCGCCAGGCCGGGTGGAGCGTGGAAGGGGGCAAGCTGGTCAAGGACGGCAAGCCCTTTGTCTTCGAGATGCTGCTGGTGCAGCCCGATTTCGAGCGTGTGGTATTGCCTTTCCAGCGCAATCTGGCGCGCCTTGGCATCACCATGAGCGTGCGCATGGTGGACACCTCCCAGTATCTGGAGCGGTTGCGCGGGTTCGATTTCGACATGATCGTTTCAAGCTTTCCCCAGTCCCTGTCCCCGGGCAACGAGCAGCGCTCTTTTTGGCATTCGGCTTCGGCGGACATGCCCGGTTCGCGCAATTACTGCGGCATCAAGAATCCGGCCATCGACAAGCTGGTCGATCTGGTCATTGCCGCCCCGGACCGTGAAGCCCTCATTTTACGTTGTAAGGCTCTGGATCGCGTCCTTTTGCGGGGCTGGTACGTCATCCCGCACTGGCATGCCACGTCCTGGCGCGTGGCCTTCTGGGACAAGTTCGGTCGCCCGGAAAAGCTGGCTGACTATGGGCTTGATTTTCAGTCCTGGTGGATCGATCCGCAGAAGGAACGGGAACTGGCGGACAGACGGGGACGGCTGGGGCTGAAATAATGCTCATCTACATCCTGCGGCGTCTCGCCCTCATCATTCCGACCTTGCTGGGCATCCTGACGCTCAATTTCTTCATTATCCAGGCGGCCCCAGGCGGGCCGGTGGAGCAGATGATCGCCCAGTTGCAGGGCCTGGACGTGGCCGCCACGGCGCGGGTCGGCAGCGGCGGGGGAGGAGAGACCGCCGGGGCGAATGTCTCGGCCCAGGCTTCGTCAAAGTCGGCCTACCGGGGCGCCCAGGGCCTTGACCCGGAGGTGGTGGGGCGCATTGAGCGCATGTACGGTTTCGACAAGCCCCTGTGGGAGCGCTACGTGCGGATGCTCAAGGATTACGCCACGTTCAACCTGGGGGAGAGTTTTTTTCGCAGCAAGGGCGTGCTCGAACTCATTGGCGAGAAAATCCCCGTCTCCCTGTCTTTGGGGCTGTGGAGCACGCTGATCATCTATTCCCTGTCCATTCCTCTGGGCATCATGAAGGCCGTGCGCCACGGTTCGCGGTTTGACGTCTGGACCAGCACGGTCATGATCGTGGGTAACGCCATTCCGGTCTTTCTTTTCGCCATCCTGCTCGTGGTCCTGTTCGCGGGCGGGAGCTATTGGAACTGGTTCCCCCTGCGCGGCCTGACCTCGCCCGGCTGGGAGGATTTTTCCCTTTTTCATAAAATTCTGGACTATTTTTGGCATCTGGCCCTGCCCGTCACGGCCATGGTCATCGGCGGGTTCGCGACCCTGACCATGCTGACCAAGAACTCCTTTCTGGACGAGATCGGCAAGCAGTACGTCACCACGGCCCGGGCCAAGGGGCAGACCGAGACCGGCATCCTTTACCGGCACGTCTTCCGCAACGCCATGCTGCTCATCATCGCCGGATTTCCAGCGGCGTTCATCTCCATGTTCTTTACGGGCTCGCTTTTGATCGAGGTCATCTTTTCCCTCGACGGCCTGGGGCTTCTCGGCTTCGAGGCGACCATCAGCCGGGACTATCCGGTCATGTTCGGCTCGCTCTACATCTTCACCCTCATCGGCCTTGTGACCAAGCTCATCTCGGACCTGACCTATGTGCTGGTGGACCCGCGCATCGATTTTGCCTCGCGGGAGGGCCAATGAACCCCATCACCCGCCGCAGACTGCTCGCCTTTCGTTCCAATGGCCGGGCGTTCTGGTCTCTGTGGATTTTTTTGTTCCTGTTTCTTTCCAGCCTGGGCGCGGAGTTCATCGCCAATGACCGGCCGCTTGTGGTCTATTTTGACGGCTCTTTTTACGCGCCGGTCTTCAAGCAATACCCGGAAACCGTGTTCGGCGGCGATTTCGAGACCCAGACCGTGTACCGCGACCCCTACGTTCAGGAGCTTATCCGTGCCAAGGGCTGGATGATCTGGCCTTTGGTGCGTTACAGCTATTCGACCATCAACTACGACCTGCCCGTTCCCGCCCCGGCCCCGCCATCGCGGGAGAACCTGCTGGGCACCGACGATCAGGGCCGGGATGTGCTGGCGCGGATCATCTATGGGGTGCGCATCTCCGTGCTCTTCGGGCTGATGCTCACCCTTGGCAGCTCCGTGGTCGGGGTCTTGGTGGGCGCGGTGCAGGGCTATTACGGCGGGGCCGTCGATCTGGCCGGGCAGCGTTTTCTGGAGATCTGGTCAGGCATGCCAGCGCTCTTTATCCTCATCATTCTGGCTTCCATGGTCGCGCCAAGCTTCTGGTGGCTTTTGGCCGTGACCATGCTCTTTTCCTGGATGAGCCTGGTGGACGTGGTCCGAGCGGAGTTCTTGCGCGGTCGCAATCTTGAATACGTGCGCGCGGCCAAGGCCCTGGGTTTGCCGGACCGGGTCATCATGTTCCGGCACATTCTGCCCAACGCCATGATCGCCACCGTGACCTTCATGCCGTTTATCGTCAGCGGGTCCATCACCACCCTGACTTCGCTTGATTTTCTGGGTTTTGGCCTGCCGCCGGGTTCGCCGTCCTTGGGCGAGCTGCTGGCCCAGGGCAAGAACAACCTGCAGGCCCCGTGGCTCGGTCTTTCGGCCTTCGCGGTTCTGGGCGTGATGCTCAGTTTGCTCGTTTTTATCGGAGAAGGAGTGCGCGATGCCTTTGATCCACGCCACAGGAGCTAGTTCCGCGCCGTCCGCGTTCGGTCCGGATTCAGGCGGGCCGGAACAGGCCCTCCTGACCATCCGCGATCTGGGCGTGGATTTTTCCGTGGAGGG
>Ga0265295_1008886_pt1 | contig 11000 bp, 8 predicted proteins | sample Munlansysbiofilm_FD_192503 | JGI IMG/M metagenome (GOLD analysis project Ga0265295, IMG submission 192503) | Leachate microbial communities from a municipal landfill in Southern Ontario, Canada - Methane capture system biofilm | ecosystem: Engineered > Solid waste > Landfill > Unclassified ... | reverse complement strand
TAATATTTTTCAACTTCTCATACTTTCGCTGATGAAGGGTGATAAGGTTATCAATTTTATCAAAAAACAGTGTTAAATCGGATTGTTCATGTGAGTTTGGTGCAAGAAAGGAAAAATTTTCTACACTATCTTTCGAAATATTTAACTGTGAAGAACCAGCACCTTGCAGTTTAAAATAGTTTTGATGGTTATTAATTATGTAATATAAGTAGTTAGGATTCAAGACACCATTTGGTCTTAATAGTGCAACTCTTTGATTTAAAACATATTTATTATTTTCTGGTATTAAGGCTACTCTACCGAGTAAATCTCCATGAGCAACATCGCTTAAAACCATTACTAGATCGTCTTTGGATAATGTGTCATCACTATAGCTTACGAAACGTCCAGAAGGTTTTAGTCCACCATCTATAGATATTGAGTTTAGATTTATTAACTCATAATCTCCAATGTCCGACTGCAAATGCTCATGTCCTTTGCCATTTTTATATACTGTAACTTGTTTTAACTTATACTGTTCCCAAGCGTCAGTAAATCCTCTAAAACGTAATTTTGGAACTAATTCACCATTTTTTGGAAACATTTTATCTAATAGAGCTTTCTTTGTATTGACTAACTTATCATACTTACGCTGATGAAGAGTGATAAGGTTGTCTATGTCAACGAAAAATTTACCAATTAGCAATTCTTCAGTTTTGTCTTTTGGAATAAGCAACTCCAGTCCTTTAAGTTTGGGAACTGTAAGCTGAGGTACTCCTGTGGATTCTACGACAAATCCTCTTAGATTGATGGCATTCTCAAGAAAATCCACATCATGATGTGTTTTTGCAGTTAAAAGCCTTACGACAGGTGTGAAATTAGCCTTTCTTGCTTGAGCATGTCCAATATCCCCTCTACCAGTAACAGTTAAAGCTGGTGCTTCTATTCTGTAATAAGAATCATAATAGCCTACAATACCATCATTTGTTAGTGCATTTGCGATTACTGGATATTGACCTTCCTCTTTGATTAATTCCTTTTCAATATCTCCACCCGCAACAATATATTGACACACATCTTCCAACTTATACTGTTCCCAAGCATCAGTAAATCCTTTAAATCTAATTTTAGGTCTTAAAAACTTTTCTTCCACGTTAATCACCTTTTAATAGTGATTTGAGTTCACTAAGACCTTTCATATCAAACTCATTACCCTCTAACTCATCCATTAAAGTAATTAAATTATTCTGACTATCTTTTATTGCATCAGTAATTTCTGAAAAAGTTGTATCATATTTAACTTTCAAAGAATTAATTTTATTCACTAAATCAATAATAATCTCTTGAGGTAATTCTTTTATTGCGTTAACTACAGGCACAATCCACTTTTCTATTAATAGTGAAATTACCATTTCGTCTGTTAAATTTTCTATTGTTTCCTTAGTTATATTGTGCAATTCAATACTTTGAGATTTTATTGCCTTTTTTAATTCCTTTTCTTCATTTAACATTTTTAGATATCTAACGAGTCTATTCTTCAGTGATTCTTCTTCGTTTGGTTCATTATCTAATTCTTTTATTAAATCTTTTGCTTTTTTGGCATCAATCGAATCACTATTATCGTTAAATACCAGTTCTTTTTCTTCTTCTAATAATGAATCTATTATCTCTTGGTAATTCCCTTGGATTTCCAAAATTCTACTTTCCTTAGTCTTCAAATCATTATATTGGTCTTTTAGTATTATTTGTTGCACAATGTCAAAAGGTATAACTCTACCTATCCATCCATCTTGAACTTCTTCTTCCTTATTATTCTTTTTTTTAATAATCATATTAGGATCAACTATTTTAATAGATTCAATACCTTCTGTTTGAATAATTTCTAAATCAATTGAAATTTGAATCCATTCGTTATATAAAGCTTGATATGCTTTATATGTATCAATTAACTTAAATGGCTTAATTCTATTAAAAATTTCACTACTAATTTCTTGTTGAGTTTTCGATATATTTAATGTTGACATATTTTGAATAATTTGGGTTTTCATATAAGAATAGAAAGTATCAAAAGTTAACTCATATTCTTCAATATATGTTTTAATATCAATATTATTAGTAATTGCTTCTTTAATATCTTCGCAGTTCAATTTTACATATGCTTCATTTTCTTTTTCAAACAATTCGCTTCTTAATGTTGGAAATGCATTCCAATACTTATCTAAACTGTCCACTTCTGGTTTTGGAATTCCTCCAAACATCAAAGAGTATATGTCCCAAGATTCTGTTGGCTCTGATGAATCAACATAACGTGGTATATTTAAGTTATAATCATTTTCTCTAATTTCTTCTAAATTAACAATTCTAGAAAATTTATTTATACTTTTTCTTTCAATAACTGTATCTGATATCTTTTTAATATGTGAAGCTAATAACTGATTCTTATTACCTGCTTTAACAAACTCTTTAGATGCATCAATAAACAAAATATCAGTTGTTATTTTACTTTGTTTCTTTAAAACCATGATAATGGTAGGAATACCTGTACCATAGAAAATATTTGCAGGCAAACCAATAATGGCTTCAATATGATTCTTTTCAACAAGATTCTTCCTTATGACACCTTCTTCTCCACCTCTAAAAAGCACTCCGTGTGGTAATACAATGGTCATAATCCCATCTGGTTTCACATGATACAAATCATGAAGTAAAAACGCATAGTCAGCTTTTGATTTTGGAGCTAACCCGAACTCAGCATATCTTGGATCAGATTCTTTATTATTTTGATCCCATTTTTGAGAATACGGCGGATTAGAAACTACTGCATCGACATAAAGTGGATCATAAGTACCAACCGGATCAGATTCATCAAAATAAGGCCAGTCATTTTCTAGTGTATCAGCATTCCTAGTTACAATATTATCTGGTAATATCCCACGCATTACTAAATTCATTCTAGTCAAATTGTACGTATTCTCTTTTAGTTCTTGAGCATAATATTTAATATTGTTTTTATTAACCACGTGCTTTGAGATTGCATTACCAATATTAATAAGCAGAGATCCTGAACCACTTGTAGGATCATATATTTTAATTTCCTCTTTATCTTTTAAATGGTCGGCAATAATTTCTGACATCAACAATGAAACTTCGTTTGGAGTATAAAATTCACCAGCTTTTTTACCAGCATTAACAGCAAAATTGCTGATTAAATATTCATAGATATATCCTAAAACATCGTAGTTTTGTTTACCATTCATTGGAATGATTTTTAGTAGATGAAGCAAATCTCTTATTGCTTTAGTTTGTTCACCAGAAGTTCCACCAAGCTTACTAAGTCCTGTTTGAAGTGTGTTAAATATTCTATCAAACACTTTTTTGTGCGATAAGTTAATTAGCCTATCAAATGCACTTAATGCATCTCTTACATCACTAACGTCAAAATCGGATCCCTTCTTGACCCATGTTGAAAAGAGGTTTTTGTATGAAATGAAATAACCAATCCCATTTTGAACAAATTTAACGATTTCTTTTTTTTCTTCAGATAAATCTTTAATATCCTCTTCACTAAACTCTTTTTCTTTTAAAAATCTTAGTTCTTTATCTGACAAAAATTTATAAAACATAAACCCTAAAATATAGTCTTTATATTCTCCCGCTTCAATTTTAGAACGCATTTTATTAGCTGATTCCCAAATTTTAGATGCCAATTGTTGTTTATTCATATCAATTATTCCCCTATTCTATTTTTAAAAAATAATTTGTCTCGTTTTGTTTCTTTAATATTAAAATCTAAGTGTTCGTTTTCCATATATTTTAAAACCCCAAAAGATGCCTCAAACATTTGAACAAATTCTGTTTAAGAAACAATTGTTTTTTTCTTGATCCCCTTGTAATTTTAGTATATATATTAGCAATACACTCATCTTCATTTTAATTATAATTATACTACAACTATTCCTTTTTTTCTACACTTTATCCGAAAAAGCATTTTTTTGGTTTTGTTTTATACATTTTTGATAAATATGACATAAAATATTGCTACAAAACATAATTGAAGAATACATTCTGGATTATAGATAAAAAGCTTTTTAACCCTTTAAAAATATTAATTATTAGAGCCATTTCTTTTATCTAGACTTGTTTCTCTGAAATTAAAACTATTAAATAAAAAAACTTTGATATTTATTATCAAAGTTATAATTCATATATTCCTAACTGCTACAATATCTATATTTTGTATAAATGTGTGCAATTATAATTCACTTACTACTTATTTCTATATAAAAAATTAAAATAACATAGTTTCCTTATCCTTATTTTTGTAAATTCAGATGAAATTTCAATTTGCTTTTTTATAACAAATTTTTATAAAATAACTTACTTAGTCTAACTTAATTACAGATTTTATTTCTTGCATAAATTTATTTAATTGCCATTGACCTACAATTTCAACAACCTCACCTATATCATCTTCTAACTTCCCAAAAACTGTTACGCTATCACCAATATTTACTTCAAATTTACAATTGTACTTATATGTCTTATTGATATTTTTAAATCTAACTTTAATACATTTACCCAAACTTTCTCTTTTGTTGAATCAAACTGATTTATTTGCTTCTCTCATTATTATTTATTCTTTAAATGGTTTTAATATTAATTCTTTATTGATTATCTTGTCTATTACATTGTCATCATTATCTAAAAAATATTGTACATCTCCTGGCACATATACATAATCATGATAGAAAAAATCACCATACATAGATCCGCAGTTTGGGCATAAAGCAGCAGGATAACTCTCTTGTACTGTATTACTAAATGTTTCTTTTATGTTTGTTCCAATTTAGATTTCCAAGCTTCTTCACAACTTGAATCAGTTTTCAAATTAGAAATAGCCAAAATAAAAAACTCATAAATATCTTCTTTAGTATTCGGAATATAAAAGTTACTGATCAACTCGTTCTTCTTAGAAATCGAATCAACTTTTTCTAATTTATTAGCAAATTCCATTACCACATTGTTGAGATTAGAACCTCTCAACTCATATCCACAATCCTTACATTTATGTTCAAAAGAATTTAATTTCGAACCACAATTAGGACATTTATGTATCTTGCCATCAAAGATAATTTTTCTTTTTGAATCTGTATTTGATTGTTCAATATTATCAACTTTTGTACCACAATCATTACAAAACTTTGATCCATCTATAAGTTCTTTCCCGCAATTAGAACAATACATATTAGTTTATCTCCTTATTGTATAATTTAATCTTTCTTCACTGCATCGCATATGTCACCAATGTTACAGTCTAGATATTCACAAATTCTTAATAAAACCGAAAGAGCAACTTCTTCATTTCGTCTTAACTTAGTCATCGTACCAGTTGCTATATTTAAAGTTATCCTAAAATCAGTTTGTGAAATATCTTTTTCAATAAGTAGGATCCAAAGTTTTTTATAACTGATTCCATTTTTATCGCACACCTTTCATTAGGCTGTTAATTAATAGCACATTTTCAAACTTTATACAACACGATATTGATATTTTTTCGCAAGATGTTGCGATTTTTCACTTACAAATATTACTATCTGTTTAAAATCATGGATTTCATTTCATCAAACCATCTCAATTTTATTTCTTTGTTTAGTCAAATACTTAATTACAGTACTCTAGTGTATTGATATTATCCTATCAGGACTTAGAATTTAGCAAATAGGCACTTACCTTATATATATTTGTCTCAAACAACTCATCCATTTTCTCATAAATCAATTCTTTAATTAGAGATTCATTTCTAACGTCATATTTTGTTTTATCAATGATAAGCTCACCGTTCACATGTGAGAATTTTCTATTTTTTTGCTTTGATGTATCAACAATTTGTTTATCTAAATTGATGGTTTTAAAAAGACTCTTATCTGGACATTGATTCATATATCTAAGAAGGTCATTTCTTTCATCAGTTAAAGAAGGTCCAACTACAGATTTTAGATTCATGCAAGTCTCAAAATTTTCTATTTCAAAAAGAAATACTCTGCCTGATTTTGTCCAGCCAGCTGGGCTTTTTGGAATTACATTATCTAATTCTCTTGTAATAAAACGAATCAATGTTTTACCGCTATCATCCATGTTGACATCATTTCTATTTTCCAAGTATTCGATAATGATGTTTTGATATATGTTTCTTTGGTCTGGTAGATTGCTTAGAATTAAATCAAAAGCCTCTTTATGTTGGTTGTATATATCTAGACATAGATCCTGTAGTTTTTTGTCTCCCACGATATTCCTCCTCAAACTTAGCGCATAATGTTGAATGAACAATAGTACATCATTATCCATGACAGTCTTATTTTCAACTATGATATTATCTATGTTATTCAGAACTTTTTCATAATCATATGATAACCAAATATCAGGATCACTAGAAGGATCTCCATATGGTGTTAAAAATACGTATATCATATTATAATCCTGAAATTCATCTTCAACGATGTTGCGATATTTTTCTAATTGGTGACTAGATTCAACACTCCATATTTTGTTTTCAACAACGAGCATGAACTTACTTTTTTTTGAAACAACAAGAATATCAATATTTTTCCATTCTCTACGCACTTCAAATGAGTCATAATCAATGGCTTCTAAATCTAAATCATGTTCTCCAATTTCATTTATATCTTCAATGAACTTTCTCAGGAACTGACCTTTTATGTTATGGTTTTCTATCGGATCAAAGAGCCATCCTAATACGTTGCTATGTCGAATCTCTGTATTAGTAATTTTTAATGTCTCGAAAATATTGAATTTATTGAAAACTGACTTATCTTTTTCTAATTCAATTAATCGTTCCACTAAATCCATTATTTGTTTTTCTTGTTTTATATCCAAGTTTAACACCTCATTACGATTCTTTTATCGGTAGGTTTCTTCCCACTACCTATTCTTGCACCGCCTCTACCAGTACCGTCTTTAGCCATATATCATCTTCCTCCGTACTCCTTTTTGGATGGGGTTAATACCCCCTTTGAAATGAAAAATTCGTGCGTAACCCAGGCTCGGTTTTGAGGTAAAAATCTGTAGAGAATTGACCTCTCCCACCGCTTAACTACGGTCTCCCAACTTATAATGTATCTTCTTATGACAGCTTTGACATAGCGACATAAGATTACTAAACTGGTTAGTTTCCCCACGAGAAAGAGGTACGATGTGATGAACCTCTTCAACAGGTGTTATTCTTCCTTCCTTTAAACATCTCTCACAAAGCGGATACTTCTTAACATAAAGCCCATATATTCATTTCCAGTTGTTACCATACTTCTTATCATGATTTGGTGCCCTGTTATAACGATCATATTATTTTTGTCTTAATGAAGCATGCTCTTCGCAATAAACATCATATGTAAGCTTAAGACAACAAACATCATATGTAAGCTTAAGACAACCAATGAAGGTTGTCTTTAGAGACTAATTAATAAGTTCTGATTGTAATGTCGTTAAGTTAAGTCTATAGAAATGACCATCACCATTTGAACCACTTCTACTGTAGAAGTATAGGTAGTTGTTGACCTTATGCATCTCTATGCCAAAACCATTACCTGATGTATTTTCAAATAATAGTTCAATATTGGTGCCATCAAGGTTTGCTCTGTAAATACCATCCTTAGGACCTAATAATGTATCGTTTGTAAAGTAGATGAAGCCATCTTTTGCGAAGAAACTAATCGGATCGTATTTAGATATGATTTTTTCAATGTTAGAACCATCTAAATTCATACGAATAAGGCCAGAATCTCTATAGTACAGATACTCACCACCTAGAATGAACCAGTCTGTTTTATCAGCACCTAATCTAACAATATTAGTTAGATCACCATTAGCACTTATATCTGCTCTCCATATTTCATCTACACCTGCGCCTTTAATAAAATATAACTTACCATCTTGGATGGTTAAATGATGTGCATTATATTCATATACATCTACTTCAGTAAATGAGCCATCTAATGATAATCTAGTAATGGCCGTACCTACACCGGCTACATTTTCTTTAACATAATACAAGAAGCTATTGTATAAGATCATATCTCTAGCATCATTTGATGATATTTCAAGTGGTAATCCACCTTGTCTTAAGTTGATCATATAAGTATCGTTATTAACTAAATAAGATATTTGATTGAAATATAAATAATCCCCGATGATACTAAACGATTTAACGCCATTTGATGTCACTCTAATATTTTCATTTGTCTTTGTATCATAGTAGAATAGTGCACCGTCGACGTAATTGTTAATGTAATACACTCTATTTCCCCATACAAATGATTCAAACTTGGACAATAGCTGCATAGATGGATTATCAGTTGGCACAAAATCATCCATGATATCTGTCAGTGTTTTATTTGTAACATCATAAGAGACCAAATGTTTGTCTTCTAAGCGGTAGAATAGAATAGTTGAATCATCTTGTGCTTTTAATGATGAAATATTGTAAGCTGTCTCAAATACCAACTCACCACTGGATTGATTATCAACTAGTAGATTTAGCGGTACTCTATATAAACCTTTACCATACACTGTGCTATTAATGATATCTACATTTGAATAATAAATATATCCGCCAGCAACTACTAAATATTTAGCGTTATCACTACTTAGTTTTACCAATGTATTACTGCTAATGATTAATCTAGCTAGATAATCACCAAGCAGATTATTCACTGTGAAATATAGTGATCCATTATAATTAATAATTTCTTTAACTTTTAAATCCAAGACTTGAGTAGATGTGCCATCTACTGAAGTTGTTGAAATCTTATGTAGTTTATAGTCATCATTACCGTTTGCGAAATATATATCACTACCTACGATAGTAAGATATTTAGCTTTACCTGAGTATACTTTAACAACACTTGGTTCTTCACCATCTAAGTTAAGTTTGTATATACCTGCATCACCAAATAGTGGATTAACAGCATAATATAGGAAAGTGCCATCAGAAACCAAATATTCTGCATTAGCTGTAAAAGCTGTTTGGGCTGTATCACCACTAAAGCTCTTTATTGATGTTGAGATAAGACCTCTTGATACATAATACATGATGCCATTATGTCCAACAATAAATTTAGCCTCATCTCGATTTACTAATTCTAACCCTTCTAAGCCATAAACGTATAAGTTTTCTTCATCTAGTGGGTTATTAAAGTATATATTTTCGCCATCAACAAATATATATCGTTCTTTATCCACAGCCTTAATTTCAAGCTTTGCTTGTAATTCAAGTGTTTCATAGCCTGATTTTGACAGTGTGACTGTGATGTTATAAATACCTACTTCAGATGCTTTATTTGAAATGCCATCCACATTAGAAGTATATAAAACAGTAGTGCCTTCAGGTAAAACACCTTCAACCAAGATTTCATGTTCAAATGAATCATATTCAATAGATTCGTCTTCAAATGTAATGTTATCGAATGTTTGTGTTTCATTTTCTGTGATCGTTAATACCGCTTGAAGGGTTAATGGTTGATAACCTTCTTTAGAGATAGTAACTGTAACATCATATGTGCCTGCTTCAGTTGCTTCATTGGTAATGCCTGCTGTTGTAGAGCTATAAACAACACTTGTGCCCTCAGGTAAATTACCAGTGATTTCTATTTTGTGAGCTAATCCATCATATGCAACCGTTTTATTCTCAAATGTGATACCCGTAAATGATTGCCCACCAAATGGTAATATAACTAGTTTCGCTGTTAAAACCAATGTGTCGTATGCAAAACCACTTAGGGTTGCAGTCACTACATAATTACCGACTTCTGAATACTCATTGGTTACGCCCATAGTACCTGATTTGTAGGTAACACTAACACCTTCAGGTGGTGTCCCTGTAATATTAATATGATGTAAATTTCCATCATAGGTCACTTCTTTATCATTAAATGATATGCCTGTTATGACTCTGTTTTTAATCACTAAAGTCGATGATAAGGTCTTACTTTTATAACCTTCACCACTCAATGTTGCTGTTACATTATATGAACCAACATTTGTCTGAACGTTATTGGTATAGCTAACTGTAACACCTTTTGGTAGTGTACCTTTGATAGATAGAGTATGTTCACTGCCATCATAGGTAACTTCTTTATCCACGAGTGTAATACCTGTAATGTCTTTATCCTCTTCTTCAATTGGTGTTTGGGAGCCACCACCACAACCAACTAATCCCAACATAAAAACAATTAATGCAAAAAATAAAAAATTTTTTTTCATTGCTTCCCTCTTTCTCTAATTTTATTTATTTACTAATCTATTTTAATTATACAGTAATAAAAATAATAAATCAATTTAAAGTGCGAATATTTATTGTTACCTATAAAGTGTCCACTTATATTTTATCAAACACCTGTACATGGAAATGAATATGTCCACATACCAGCTATAGGAAGTTTTTCAATTTTTCTAATGTCTCCTAAATTTGGTGCATCACCATGTAATAACTCATATGCTTTTTAAGCATAATTGTTCACTTCACTAATTGCTACAACCTCATGATTAATACTTGCTTATTTTAATGCTTGCCTTTGGGCGTCAACTCCTGCAAGGAGTTCTACAGCTTTTAATTTATTTATATAAATACCGTTCTTCTGTATACACAGGAAAGTTATGGTAGTTTTGAGTACCCGAAATTATAGTTATTTAGGAATAATTAAAAGGTGCTAAGGAATAATTAAAAAGTGTAAACAGACAAAATAAAAAAGCTTCAATGAAGTGACCCGAATCACTCACTGAAGCCAAATTATCTTTAAAACGAGGCGAAAACCCCATAAGCTTTATTCTATTTTTATCTTAATACAACCGAATTTATTGTATCTGAGTTTGAGTTCAATATTGGTGCCACTGGCCAGATTCGAACTGGCACGCCTACTAAGCGCTTGATTTTGAGTCAAGTTTGTCTACCGATTTCAACACAGTGGCAACTTAATTATTATATTATAACTAACTAAATTAATCAATTA
>Ga0265295_1008885_pt1 | contig 11004 bp, 10 predicted proteins | sample Munlansysbiofilm_FD_192503 | JGI IMG/M metagenome (GOLD analysis project Ga0265295, IMG submission 192503) | Leachate microbial communities from a municipal landfill in Southern Ontario, Canada - Methane capture system biofilm | ecosystem: Engineered > Solid waste > Landfill > Unclassified ... | reverse complement strand
TATACCTTCCTCACATCCAACCAAGAACAATCCAAGTACCAAGAGAGTGCCGAGTAGCACTAACAGGCGGGTCTTTCTCATAAAATCCTCCAAGTGTTGTTGACGGTAAGTCTTCTATGCTTGTAGTAACATCTTAGGGGAGGGTTATGGACAAAACAAGGTTTTTGTTGAGATGTATTCAGAAATTATGCAGAAATGCTGAACAAGTATGCAGAGAGTAACTTGCTAACAAGACTGATAAAACTTCCTGAAAAATGCGTCGACAGGCTCTTTCCCATAGCGATAGGAGAATCCAAGAAGGATTGCTCCAATCGTTGCTTCTTCCAGGAAGGGTGGATATTTACAGGGGCAACCGAATTCTTGTTCGATTGCTTGTTTCATAAAGGGGCTTTTCCTAACAGCGTTTCCGCTTGCAACCAGAAAGGGTACCAAATCTATGTTGATTGCAGGGTGATGCAACTCTTTGAGAATACCTTGGATGAATCCATAGGCAAGATTTGTGATGGTGAAATTCTTGGTGTCAATATTTCTGATGGTCCCTCGTTGTTCTGGATTCTCACGGGTCCCCAAAAAGAGTGTATCCACTTGGAGGCCTTCAGCATGCATTTGCCTCAGGATAAGTGAGTCAAGCCGATCATATACTTGCTTATCAGAGAGAATGCATCCAAATTGGGCGAGCATATCCATGCAAAAATCCTTGAGATACGCATACGACCATCCACCGCAGAGACTTGAATATGCCTGTAAGTATCCAAACCCAGGGAGTGGCCTGACTTCTATTGAGGGGTTGTAGGCAAAGGTGTCAGTGGGAATGGAAAGCTGCCCACTGGTTCCGATATTGATGACCCCAAACTTGGAAAATCCGATTGCCCCAATAATGCTCGCCTGATTATCTCCGATGGGAGAACACACTTGTACATCCTCAGCAAGTTTGAATCTTTTGCACAAAGGTGACGATACTGTAGCTATAGGGATACCGGATGGAGCAACTTCAGAAAAAAGATGGGAATCCAACCCAAGACTTTCAAGCTGTGCTCGGTTCCAGCGGTGATTGATGATATCAAACACGCCAAAACTTGCAGCCATAGTCTCATCCATGCGGTAATCATTGCAAAGTTTTCCCATAATGTAGGAAGTGATTGAGCATACCTTGCACCTCGAAACATCCAACCTCGACTCTTTGAGGATTCCTAGAAGGGTATTGGATCCATAGCCTACATGGATTGCACATCCATTGTTGGCAGAATATGCCTCAGAGGATTCGACCAGAGCATATCGAGTATCTCTCCAGGTAATGAAGTTGGTCACCGGCTGGTTCTCTTGATCAAGCAGCATTACCCCATGCATTTGACCGGTAATGGTTATCAACTCGACCGAACTGAAACTCTCTTTCATCTGGTCTAGCAAAGAAACAACCAATTCCCAGGTTTGAATTGGATCCTGCTCATGATGTGTTTTTGGGAGATTCTGTACTGTGGCGGTATTGTTCACAGATTTCGTGGCAACTGTGTTGAATTTCTCTAGATCAAATACGAGTACACAAATTTTTGATGTACCAATATCAATACCGATTGCGTGTTTCATTGCGTAGTTCCCATTATTGTAAGCGAAGCGTGGACATTGTCATTTTCAGCTTATCATCGCATACGTTTTGTACACATACCACACATTCGGAGCACAGAATATCTGGTCCGGAATTGTACGCCAATTCCGGACCAGGGTAGCAACTCAATGCTCAAGCTTTTCCAGCACTGCCGAATACCTGCATACGTTCCTCAATGGTTTTTTGATATGCATCCATCATGTTCCACACCAAGTTCGACATATCAGTATAATGACCATCCAGCTCTTTCATCTTCTTATCCAAGCTGTTGAAAACGGCTACACTTGCACCGGTATAGAAGTTGATCTTGCAAATGCCAAGTGAGGCTGCTTTCCTGAAATCGTCATCAGAGATCCCTGAACCACCATGCAAAACCAACGGAACAGAAGTGATGGAAGCTATCTCCTTCAGCAAATCGAATTGGAGATTGGGTTCCCCCTTATAGAATCCATGGACATTGCCGATTGAAACTGCCAATGCATCGACATCGGTAGCATCTACAAATGGCTTTACGGTTGAGACGTCTGTGTAAAGGCCAGCATCAGTCCCATCGACATCCTCTGTCCCCTCGAGGCCTCCGATTACTCCGAGCTCACCCTCAAGAGAAACCCCAACATGATGAAGCATTCTTGCATATCCTTTGGTAAGGCGGATGTTCTCTTCATAACTATGCGCTGTGGCATCAAACATGATGGAACTAAATCCACACCGAAGTGCCGTCATAATTCCCTTCTCAGTGGTGCCATGATCGAGATTGATTACGATGGGAACTGAAGCTTCCTTTGCCCCGTGCACGATAGCGGGGTAGAAATTCATGATATCAACATCCTTGAACGACACTTCGGCGACATTGATTATGAGCGGAGAGCGTTGTGCTTCTGCTGCTCTCAGCAGTGGTGAAAGACAAAGAGGGTTGGTAATATTGAACGCCCCAACGGCATATTTTCCCTTCTTGGCTTCTGCAAGGACTTGTTTTAGTGTAACCAGCATGTTATGACTCCTTACTTTGTAGTAGAATTTCTACCTCATTAGCAGAATGAATATGACCAGATGCTCCGAGATGGGACGCATTGATGGCCGCGGCAGCATGTGCAAACCGGGCACAATCCTCGATGGATTTGCCATCAAGCAATCCGTAGCAGAATGCTGCAACAAAGGTATCCCCGCAGCCTGTCGTATCCACTACCTTGGTCCCGGATGTGGGTGGAATCATGGTTTCTTGCTCAGATGTTGCAAGATAACAGCCTTTGCCACCCATTTTGATTACGATATTGGTCGCTCCGTATGAGCGAAAAATCTGACACATCCTCTTGGGATCAACTTCTCCTGTCAGATCACATGCTTCCTCAAAGCTAGGCATCAGGTAATCGATGAAAGGAAAGTACTTACCGATGTGTTTGAATCCTTCATGAAGAGTATCACACGTCATATCTGCAACTGTTATTGCTCCTGCTGCCTTTGCAGCCCTCAATAAGGGTTCCACTCCTTCATGATCGAAGCGTGGCATCACAAAAAAGCTTCCGATTGACAAAAGTTTGCATGATTTCACTGCTTCTATAACCTGCTGTGAAGGGATATATTCCGATCCACAACCCCTGTCAAACATGAAATTCCGTGAGCCATCATCACTTACCAGCACAATGGATGTGACAGTGTTGCCGTCCTCCATAGTAGCAACAAGCTCGGTAAGCACACCACGATTCTCCAGGAGTCGCTTAAGCTGTTCACCTTTCCAATCATTGCCGATGCAGGTGATCAGGCCGGTACGCAATCCCAGTGTAGAAGCCGTGACGGCTTGGTTGGAAGCATCTCCACCTGAATGGAGTGAGATGTTCTTTACAGCAGTACTGTCAACGGTGAATACCGTAGGGCTGACATTGCCTGATACCACGATATCGAGGCAGGCCACTCCCGCACATATCATGTCATACATCGTGTCTACTTTACCTTGACCCGTTGGCGATAGATATCAATGATGACCGCTACAATGATGACGATACCTTTGATAACCTGTTGCCAGAAATAAGGTACTCCGATGATGATCAATCCATTATTCAAGACTGAGATGATCAGAGCGCCAACCAGTGTTCCTCCAACACCTCCGATACCACCGTTGAAACTGGTTCCACCAAGGATGACGGCTGCGATAGCATCCAACTCATAGGAGACACCAAGCAAGCCGCTGGCGCTGTAGAGTCTGGCACCCATTACCACGCCGGCCAATCCACTGAATAGACCGCTGAGTCCATGCACTATCAAGATGATGGCAGTGACAGAGATACCGGAGAAGACAGCAGCTTTCTCGTTGCCTCCAACCGCATAAATTCTTGTTCCGATGACAGTTCTCCGTAGGAAAACCCAGGACATACCGATAATAATCAGTGCGAAGAAGACCTGCCATGGAACTATCCCCAGGTTATTGTTTCCCACCCACGCAAAATTCAGGTCGTTATTGATGACGGTAGTTCCATCAGCAAGGAGATAGGCAGCTCCTCGCAAGGATGTCATCATTCCCAGTGTTGCAATGAATGGAGGCATTTTGAAGAATGAGATCAAGAATCCGTTTATGAGGCCAGCTGCGATGCCAGCGAGCAGAGCGATGGGAACTGCAAGGTAAGCAAAAGGGGTAAGTGAGACTTTCAAAGCCACCACGGCAGAGACTGCAAGGATGGAGCCAACAGAGAGGTCAATGCCCCCTGTGAGTATCACCATAGTCATACCTGATGCGATAATGATATTGACTGCAGATTGCCTGAATATGTTAGTGATGTTGTTTACTGATAAGAACTTGGGTTCCAATATAGCAAACATGATACAGAACAGGATGAGTACAGGCAAAACTCCGAACTTCTGCAAATCCAGTTTATTCCTCGATTTCTTATTCATCATTGTCATTGTGTAATTCCTTATCTTGAATGTGTATCGCTGTCAGCAAATACGTAATCTGGTTTTTTGACGCCGGTCGCATATTGCATAATATGGTCTTGGGTTATTTGGTCTTTATCTTTGATTTCTCCAACAATCGAGCCATCGCGGATAACCAAAACCCGGCTTGCCAACCAGATGACCTCAGGCAACTCGCTGGAAATGAAAATCACCGATGTCTTTCCATCAGCCACCAAGTCAAAGATTATCTTGTAGATTTCGCTCTTGGCTCCAACATCCACCCCACGAGTAGGCTCATCAAGAATGAGTACTTCGGGTTTGATCGAGAGCCAGCGGGACAAGAGAAGCTTTTGTTGGTTGCCTCCTGAAAGAGACAATGCTTTCACTTGCGGAGAAGCAAGACGAATCTGTATTGACTTGATGAACTGCTTTGCGAAGTTCTCTGTAGTATCCTTGTGCAGGAATCCATGATTGGAAATCTGATGCAGCACGTTGAAGCTTATGTTGTCTGCCGCAGACATCTCCAGGAACAAGCCGGACCCCTTCCTATCTTCGGACAAGAAGCCTATCTGGTTTCTCATCGCATCAATGGGGTTGGTAACATCCAACTTTTCCCCTTTCTTATAGAATTCTCCTGTACTACGGTTGTCTATCCCGAAGAGCATTTGTGCAATTTCAGTTCTTCCTGCTCCGACAAGTCCGGTCAAAGCAAGGATCTCTCCCTTGTATAGGTCGAATGATACATCCTTGATAAGTTTTCCATCGGAAAGATTGCGTACGGAGTACACAATTTCGTCTGATGTAGTATTATGCGCTTCCCCATAGAAGTCGGAGAGTGTTCTTCCTACCATATGCCGGACAATGTCATTCTCGTTGATTTCCTGCTTATCCAGCGTGGCAACAAGCGCACCGTCCCTGAGGATGGCGACGCGGTCTGAAATCTCCACCACTTCTTTCAAGCGATGGCTTATGAAGATGATGGATATCTTTTTCTGCTTCAACCGCTTGATTAAATTGAACAACGATTCCATTTCGTGTTGGCTCAGGGATGCCGTAGGCTCATCCATGATCAAGATACGACTATTCTGGCCAACGGCCTTTGCTATCTCCATCACCTGTTGTTCTGCAATACTGAACTCCCTGGGATATTGATCCGCCCGGAATGGGGCTTCCACCATATCGAGAACTTTTTTGCTTTCATCCATGAGCTTTTTGCGATCTATGAAAAAGCCATGCTTCAAGGGTTCTCTCCCCATGAAGAGGTTCTCAGCCACGGTGATGTCCGGTGCAACAGACAACTCTTGGTGTATGAGACTGATTCCCAGATTGAGAGCATCTCTTGGGGCTTTGATATCTACTGCTTGCCCGTTGAGTATGATCTCTCCAGAGTCACTGGTGTAAACACCGGCAAGAATTTTCATCAAGGTGCTTTTACCTGCACCATTCTCCCCGACTACTGATAGCAGCTCTCCCTCATTGAGGTGAATCGAAACATCGTCCAAAGCTTTGCATCCAGGAAATCTTTTTGAGATGTTGCGTACTTCAAGTATGATCCCCACAGTCAACACTCCTTACTTGCAACTAGGTCGATTATGAAAAGGAGAGACATGCCGGATGAGCCGGCATGTTCTCTTAGTGTGAAGCCAAGTCTTCCCAATTACCAAGGAGTATAAGTATTCATGTTATCCTTTGTGATAAGAACAACAGGGTACAGAATTTCCTTTTCAGCAGGAGGATTGCCCTTCATAATCTCAAATCCGAGTCTTGTTGCTTCCATTGCCATTTTCCGTGGAGTCTGGGCAGGGGTAGCTGCAAAAATGGAATCGGGCTTCTTCATCTCGTTGATTGCATCCGCAGAACCATCAACGCCTACAACAAACATCTCGTTCTGGCGTCCTGCCTGTTTGATGGCAAGAAGAGCACCAATCGCAGAAGGATCGTTGATTGCGAAGACAGCATCGATATCGCTGTATGCAGTTAGGATGTTGGACATGAGGTCAAGACTGACATCTCTCTGTCCTTTGCCATTCTGATCTTCAGAAAGAATCTTGATACCAGGATACTTTGCGAAAATTTCTTTTGCTCCACCAACACGGCCGAACACTGCAGAAACAGGATCACCAGTGAGGATGACCACATTGCCCTTGCCATTTAGCCTATCAGCAATATACTGTCCAGCTTGGCGTCCAGCCTGCCAGTTGTCAGACTGAATGACGAAATCAGCGCCAACTGCGCCCACGTCAGCCGCAACAACGACAATCCCAGCTTCTTTTGCGCGCTTTACAGCAGGACCAATACCTTCATGGTTAACTGCATTCAATACAATCAAATCTACACCTGCAGAAATCAGGTCATCAATTTGTGTTGTCTGCTTTCCAAGGTCATTGTCTCCGGAAAGTGAGATTACCTGGCACGATGGGTTAATCTCTTTTGCAGCCTCTTCAACACCCTTAACCATCTCCACAAAGAATGGATTGGCCAAAGTCTGCATTGTTACACCAACTTTTTTGAGTGTCACTTCACCAGCAGCTTCCTTGGTTCCGTTTGCCATAAGGCCTGTGGAAACCAAAGCTACCAGCATCAGAACTACCAACGCCTTTTTCATCATACTCTGTTCCTCCAATTTTTTTATAGACCAAACTGGTCCATTTGCTCCTTGTTTATAAGTATATTGTAAACATTGAATTTTTATTTTGTCAAATTTATTAATGTATAATTTACATTTATGTTTACAATAAATTTGCAATTATGCTTTATTCTTTACTGCTGTTCTTACTACTTCTGAAAGGAAAGAATCTGTCAGGCCATAGAACTCCATGAGTGCATCGGCATTTCCCGATTGCCCGAAGGTGTCTTTGCTGCCCACCCTATATACTGGTACTGGATAAGGTGAGGAAGTAACAGCTTCAGCGACAGCACTCCCTAATCCACCAATAATGTTATGTTCTTCAGCTGTAACCAGAACACCGGTTTCCTTTGCCGCAGTGACCACAGCTTCTGCATCCAATGGTTTGATGGTATGCATATTGAGGACACGCACCGATATCCCTTCTTTCTCCAGAGTGGCCGCTGCTTTAAGTGCAGCTTGAACCAGCATGCCTACGGCAATAATGGTGACATCCTTGCCTTCTTTCATCAGTGCCGCCTTGCCGAGTCGAAATTCATACCCTTTTTTGTCGGTTACAATCTCAAGGGCTGCACGACCCAAGCGCAGATAGCATGGACCTTTGTATTCTGCAATTGCTTTCACGGCTGCTCTGGTCTCGTTACCATCGCAGGGGTGAACTATCGTCATTCCTGGAATGGTTCTCATGATACCAATATCTTCAAGACACTGGTGCGTCGCACCATCTTCGCCAACAGACAACCCGGCGTGTGTCCCAACAACTTTGACATTCAGGTTTGGGTACGCCAAAGTGTTCCGGATCTGTTCAAAGCAACGGCCTGCAGTGAACATTGCAAAGCTATGTACAAAAGGTATATATCCCAATGTTGAGAGTCCAGCAGCAATGCCAACCATATTGGCTTCTGCAATACCTACGTTTACAAAACGTCCAGGGTATTGTTTTCCAAAATCGCAGGACATGGTACATGTAGATACGTCTGCGTCCAATGCAACGATAGATGTTTGTGCACCTAATTCAGCCAAAGCTTGCCCATATGCATGGCGTGTGGCGATTTTCTCAGCCATGGATTGCCTCCAATTTTGTTCTTTGTTCCTTCAATTCAGCGAATGCCAAGTCAAACAGTTCCTCTGACGGTGTTTTCCCGTGCCATGCAGATTTGCCTTCCATGAAGGAAACGCCTTTCCCTTTTACAGTGTTGGCAATAATAATGGTCGGTTTTCCTATACAGATTGCAGCTGCATCAATGGCATCAGCAATCTCTTGTATTGAATGTCCGTCTATGGTTATGACATTGAAACCAAATCCTGCAAACTTATCTTGTGGTGGGCCCGAGTTTTGTACTTCCGCCACTGTCCCGTCCAATTGCACTTTGTTGTAATCCAAAATGGCAACCAGATTATCGAGAGAAGCGGCTGCTGCAAACATTGCGGCTTCCCAAATTTGCCCTTCCTGTATCTCTCCATCTCCAAGAATGGCGAAGACACGAAACTTCTTATGAGCCATCTTTGCACCTAAAGCCATTCCCACGGCAACAGAGAATCCTTGGCCCAGAGATCCTGTAGACATGTCAACCCCAGCCACATAATTCATCTCAGCATGACCGGATAGATGTCCACCGATTTTCCTGAATTGTTTTAGTCTGTCGATTGGGAAGAATCCTCTTTTGGCAAGTGTCGGATACAATGCAACGGTTGCATGGCCTTTGGACATGACCAGTCTGTCCCTATCCTCCCAGTCAGGTCGACTAGGATCGATGTTCATTTTTTCGAAGTATAGCGTAGCCATTATTTCTGAAAGAGAGAATGCGCCACCGATATGCCCGGATTTTGCCTCCCTCACCATCTCGAGACCTAAGATCCTTAAATCTTGGGCGATCAGTTGCAGCTCACTCGTTCGCTCTGAGTCCATGTATGTCCCCCATGTGCAAATTTGGAAAAGATGTCTACAAAAACATACACCAGATGTAAATTAGATGTCAAATAAAAGTTTACAATTATTGAGTTATTTTTTTTACCTATTATTGCAAAAGTCAAAGGAAAGGACTATTATCCGAGTCGGAGATGTATTGATGGGAAAGAACAACATATATTCAGAGATTTACCTTGAGTTGCTAGAGCAGTTGCAAAACCCGATATATAAAGTTGGAGATGAAATACCTTCAGCATCTAAGTTGGCGGAACAGTTTTCCGTATCTCGACCCACTGTCCACAAAGCATTGAAAAAGCTACAGGATGAGGGTGTTATTGAGAGCAGAGTTGGCTCTGGGACCTTTTTGCTCAAGAAACCTGAGGTAGAGGATAGAACTCCTCTGTTTGGTTTGATTTTTCCATTGCTGCGCATGGAAGGGTTCTTTGGAAATGTAGCGCAAGCGATTGCCGAGTATTCGAAGAAGTTCAACTTCAATCTGATTTTCGGCGGCCAAGTACCGCAAGGTTCAATTGACCTTTACAGTTTGGAGCACATGACTGACTACTATATAGAGCAACACGTTGACGGTGTTTTTATTGCCCCTGTTGAACTCGCCGATGACAGCAAAGCTAAGAATGAGTTGATCTTCAAAAAACTGGCTGCTGCGCATATTCCTGTGGTCATTATCGACTGTGCTCCAGCTGTGTTTCCTGAGAACCAAGATTGTGATGTCGTTTCGATTGATAATTTTCGTGCAGGTTATATGCTTGCTGATTACATGCTGCAAAATGGATCCAAACGAATCGATTTTTGTACCATGCCGAATTTTGGTCAGGCCGTAAGGCTTCGATGGAAAGGAATTCAAAGTGCACTTCTCGACTATGAGATTATGCCCGAAAAGAGCTGGTTCCATGTGCTGACGGAAGAAGAGAAATTGGGTGCTAAACTGAAGAGCAGTGGTGCAGTTAACATCATTGGTTCCAATGATTATGTAGCCGCACGAGTGATGAGGGCATTGCAGAGAAGATCTTTTTCGATTCCAAGAGATTTTCGGGTAGCTGGCTTTGATGGATCCAAATTGGCCGAAGATATTTTCCCCTCTCTGACCACTATTGTGCAGCCTTGTGATGAGATTGCTGTTTTGGCTATTCAAACCATGTTTGATAGAATACAACTTCCAGAGAAACCGATAAGCCATGTGATGGCAAACATTGCTTTGAGAATTGGCGGTTCCACATAACATTGTAGAATCCTAGATAAATCCAAACTCCTGGTAGCTATAGAGATTCAGGCCGAACATCTCGGTACAGAAGCGCTTGCCGGTTCTTGTCTTGAAGATGGTGTTCATGGTGTTCTGAATTGATTCTCTTGGCACACTCTTCTCCTGGAGGTTGACCAGGAAGTCGCTCTCCACCAGGATCTGGTAGTCTTGGCCCTGGATGTTGGAGTAGGTGTGATGGTGTCCCACCAGATACTCAACCCTTTGGATGACTTCTTCCTCGAAGCCAAGGTGTTTGAGCATCTTTCTTGCTTCTGGAGGTCCTTCTTTCTCCTGCAGGTCTCCTGAGCACTTTCCCTCATATTTAGCTTCACAGATCTTGATGCCGATGTCATGGACAATGGCTGCGGCTTCAAGGATGAACTGGGTCTTTTCGTCCAAGCCTTCAAGCAAGCCGATGGCTTGGGCATAGCCGTGCACTTTGACCAAATGGGCAATTCTTCGTGCATCAGGGGCGTCGAAGGCGATCATGGCATCCAATAGTGAGGCGAGCATACGGTTTGGCTGCATAGGGGTAGTCTCCTTATCTCCAATCAACCATGGAATGGAGAATAACGCAAGCCAAACTGTGGTGATCTGGTTGTGTTTTAATACCATATTTATTTCATGAAACTGTTTTGCACATCACGTGTTGGTACACAGCGACTGTAGATTGCTTCTTTAGAAAAATCGCCGGTCTCACTGAAATCAGCTTGCATTCT
>Ga0265295_1008881_pt1 | contig 11004 bp, 11 predicted proteins | sample Munlansysbiofilm_FD_192503 | JGI IMG/M metagenome (GOLD analysis project Ga0265295, IMG submission 192503) | Leachate microbial communities from a municipal landfill in Southern Ontario, Canada - Methane capture system biofilm | ecosystem: Engineered > Solid waste > Landfill > Unclassified ... | reverse complement strand
TGCCCTGGGAGTCCCGCCGATCCCGACACATGGAGAAAAAGCGAATGTAGTGTAAACTCCGGGTATCGCTGACAAGCTAATAGCTTGATTTTAAAAGGATAAGCTCGATATTATTGTCAAACTTGGGTAGTTATGCGTCGTTGCGTGTCGGTCGTCGGCCAAGTCTATTGACGCGCACCCCCCTGGCCTCATCGGCGAAGACCCGTCGGATATCCCCAACAACCTCATGCCGCACATCGCCCAAGTGGCCGTGGGCAGACTCGAAAAGCTGCGTGTGTTCGGCAACGACTACGACACCCCTGACGGCACCGGTGTCCGCGACTTCATTCACGTGGTGAACCTAGCCCGAGACCACGTGGCCGCCCTGCGCAAGCTGGAGGAAGAGCCCGGCTGCATGGCCTACAACCTCGGCACGGGCAAAGGGTGCATCGTCTTGGAACTGGTCCATGCCTTCGAGCGCATCAATAACGTTCCGGTCTCCTACGAAATCGTTGACCGCCTCCCCGGCGACGTTGCCGCCAACTAGGCCTCCACGGACAAGATTAAAAGTGAACTGGGCTGGGTGGCCCCCCACACCGTCGATGACATGGTCCGCGACACTTGGCGGTGGCTGGCGATCTGTGGGTTCTTGGTCTCAGAGACCCAGGCTGCCGAGATCGCAACGCGAGTTTTTCTTAATAATATTAAATGGTCCTTCCGGAATTGCTGTGGGTAAATGACTTGGTTAGGAGTCTTCTCACGGAGGACACCGATGAGAGACACCGAACTTTACGCGCAGATTCTTGGAGTCAAAGCCCCTTGGTTTGTTGACAAGGTTGATCTGAAAGTATCCGAGAATAGTGTTGATATTTGGCTAAACCATGGCCCGGGCGAGCGCTGGCCCTGCCCAGAATGCGGTAAGCTTCTGCCCTGCCGGGACCATGCCGGGGAACGAGTCTGGCGCCATCTGGATACGTGTCAGTTCAAGACGTTACTTCATGCCCGAGTTCCACGAGTTGAATGTCCGGAACATGGAGTGCACCAGGTGCTTGTGCCCTGGGCTGAGCCACGGTCGCGCTTCACCTTGCTCATGGAACGCTGGATCATAGATGTGCTCACGGAGTGCTCGACAGTGGAAGGCTCTCGGCGCTTGCTGAAACTCACATGGGATGAGGTTTGGGGAGTAATGGAGCGAGCTGTTCGACGAGGTCTTTCACGCAAGGAGGCCCGTCCGATTCATTATCTCGGAGTGGACGAGAAAGCATTCCGCAAAGGGCACTCCTACATGACCATCGTCTGCGATCTTATGCGCAGCACGGTCGAGCATGTTTCCGAAGAGCGGAAGAAGAGCAGCTTGGAGGAATATTACCGCAGGCTCTCACCCGATCAACTGGATTCTATACGGGCCATCGCAATGGATATGTGGGAGCCATATTTCACGGCGACCATGGCGCATGTGCCGGATGCCGGAGCCAAAATCGTCCACGACAGATTTCATGTCATGAAACACGTGAATGAAGCCGTGGATAAAGTGCGCAAGCAAGAACATAAGGCCCTGATGGCTCAGGGCGACGAAACCCTTAAAGGGACCAAGTACCTTTGGTTGTTTCGCCCCGAGAACTTGCCTGCCAAGCATCAGCCGACATTCGACGTCCTCAAGGCCAGCACTCTCAAGGTGGCCAAAGCGTGGGCCATGAAAGAGAACTTGCAGTCATTGTGGGGCTATATGTCTCCTGGATGGGGACGTAGATTCTTCAAACGTTGGATAAAATGGATTGATCGTTCCGACTTGAAACCAATGAAGCGGGTGGGACAGTTACTTTCGCGGCATCTTGAAAATATCCTGACTTTCTGCCGCCACCGGATCACCAACGGCGTCGCCGAAGGATTAAACAGCAAGATCATGAGCATCAAGCGAAAGGCGTGCGGGTACAGCAACAAGGATCATTTCAAGACGGCGATCTATTTTTTCTGTGGTGGACTCGACCTGTATCCGAGGTCAGTTTGAACACGTTACCCACAGAGTTTCCGGAAGGACCTATTAAATTGAAAGATATAAAAATAGACAGGTTTTCGGCTGATGACCTCATTCTAAGGTCGAAAAAAGGCCCTTTTTTGAGAAAAAAGTGAATAAAATTGATTGCTTCTTGGTCTCAGAGACCCAGGCGTGGCCGTCTAACGCGGAGTCCTTTGGCTTTCTTCAGCGAGTCCAGCGAGACGTCTAAAAATTTCAAAGAGAAAAAGCTTAGAATATGTTAGAACTTCTAATAAGTTAATCGAAATTTTTTCTATTACGCTTGATGCTTGTTTCGCTATGATATATTTATGTGCTTTTTCGACTATAACGCAAGACAAAAAAACGACTGTAATCACTAATAATGCGTGAATAATCATGTAATCTGAATAAAAAAACGAATCGTTTTTAAAAAAATCTTTCCAAAGTATATTTCTTATAATACTATTATCATGAATTAAGTACACACCGAACATTGAAGATGAGAAAAATTTTATGCATTTATCACTTTTAATATCCATATTTTTAAACCATAAAAATAAAAATACAGAACATAACAATAAAGGAAGCATGTTCATATTCGTAAAATGCATAGCGTTATTTGCAAAAAATACAAATTTTGTTCCAATTATATCAAAAAATATTATAGTTATTAAAATGATGCTGTAAGAAAATAAAAACAAAATTTTATTTATATTTAAATTTTCTAGCCAAAAATTTGGATACATCCTAATATATGCCGCTATAATATATAGCGTCGCAAACCATCCGATTGAAGAAAAATTAAGATCAACAGGAACGATTGTTGGAACAATAGACCAAACAGTGATCAGCAATACAATTAAATTAAGATGCTTCTTTCTGTCTATTGCAGATATTAATGAATTGATATATGGAGAAAAAATATATAACAGCACGTAGCTAGTCGCAAACCAATACTGATTAAAAATTACAGGGAAAAATGACTTTACTGCCTGCTTGAAATTAAAATCAACAAATCCAGCAAGTAATGAAATAATATAAATTAGTACAGAATATGTAAAAATAGTAAATAGTAATTTTAACAATTTATCAAATTTGAAGGTGGATTTTATCATAAAATATCCAGTAATCAAAATAAAACAATTTACGCCAAGCTTTCCTCCTGCCGATAAAAATTGAACTATAACCTTGTTGATAGATATCGTATTCGGATCTAAAACAAAGCCACCATGATAAGCATAATGGTGCATAACAATAAACAACATACTTATTATTCGCAACATTTCTACATTACTATGTCGTTTCATGATTTTCTTATTTTTAATTGCCAAGAAAAATTTTCAATGTTTCTTTTTTTCCGGCACTGTTTAGAAAAAAAATCCACAAAAAACACTCTAATTTGTCATTTTATATCTGATTAGCACCACAAAAAAAACTTAGCCGAAATTTTGGCACCTCCGAATCGTCATGATCGCTAGAGCAACATTAATTGGCGCATAAAAACTTTTAGTCCTGTGCATGATTTTTTCAAAAATTGCAAATGTCGGTTTAATCTTTGAAAACCATAAGCCATAAACTATTATCAACATAACATACATGAATATCGCTACAAAACCACATTATGGCCGGTCTGCTGAAGCAATCAAGATGGATTGTTCTCATATTGCGCCCCTGGACAGGGGGACAGTCAACCCTTCTTCGGTGCTGGTCAGATGAAAAATGGGTTACCACGGAAGATTACTGGAAAGTTGCATTTCGTTACGATGAACATTCATGGTACACAGTAGAAATTGAAAAAATCAACAATCATGTGACATTCCGTGCATTCACTGAAAATGGCACCTTGATCACAGAAAGCGCTCCAGTTCATGTCGGCGAACCACATATTGACTCATACAAAGGCGACGCAAGAGTTAAACCAATCACATTGTCAGTTCCGATTACATGACAATATACATTATCACCTGAGTATCGTGCTTGACGCTGCTGGGTTCTTGGGCTCAGAGACCCAGGCTGGTACCTCCCGGCCCCGTACGGGCCGCAATTAGATTGCGGGAACCTGCGGGAGTGGGGATTTTAAAAGTTCACAACGCGAGTTTTTCTTAATAATATTGAATTGATAAGTATAAAAATAGGCAGGTTTTCGGCTGATGACCTCATTCTAAGTTCAAAAAAAGGTTCTTTTTTGAGAAAAAAATTAATAAGGGTCATGACTAGAACAGCGGGTTTGTCCTGATGATTTTGAGCAGGACTTTGTAGATGTTCTGGCCCCTACGGTTAAAACGAAATTCGCATTCTTTCAAATGCAGGAAAAAGGTTACCTTGCTTACACCTCTGAACTTGGTAAGGCGTGTTTTTGAATAGCCCCAAAAGCTTTCTATGCCATTGATATGGCTACGCTCATTGACAAATTCGTTGTCTCCGTGGTTGACCCTGAAATGCTTCTGGTACCCGATATCCACCAGGCCGTTATAGCCACGCCATCCATCGGAATGGATGACGCTTTCGACGCTGACTCGACCTCGGATAACCGCCTGAAGCGTGGCACGGCTGCAATCAGGCACGATCTCGGTGTATACTTGGCCTTGGCGCTTGAAGATGCCAAAGACAATGGTTTTACTGCTTGCGCCACGACCTCGGAGTCCCTTGACTCGACGAGGCCCGAAGTAGCTTTCATCAACTTCGATTTCTCCGAGAACTGGGGCTTGTCGCTCGCAGTACTCAGCGATTCGTTGGCGCAAGGCCATGAGATACCTGTTCACGGTATTTCTGTTCAGGCCAGTCACCAGGGCGATCTGGGAGGCATCTAGATCAAAGGAAAAGAGCTTCAGGAATTGCCTGAATTTGGCCTCTGAAATTTTTGAACGATTTGCGTACTTGTTAACCTTTGCCATGACTTGATCCTAGCAGATTTGCTATCCGCTGTTCTAGTCATGACCCATAAATAAAATTGCCGACTTCTTGGTCTCAGAGACCCAGACGAATAGATTGCGGAAACATGGTGGAGTGGGGATTTTGAAGGTTCGCAAAGCGAGTTTTCTTAATAATATTAGATTAAAAGATATAAAAATAGACAGGTTTTCGGCTGATGACCTCATTCTAAGGTCAAAAAAAGGGCCATTTTTAAAAAAACGAATAAAATTAGCTGGTTCTTGGTCTCAGAGACCCAGACTGACCACAGTTGACATGAGTTCTAAATTGCAAATAGCTTCACCCCAACTATCAACGCGGTTCTTTTCGCTAACCCATATGAGTTCATGACTTTTTTCATTCGAAACGCCGATAGCAAAATGAATAAAAACGACAAAGTAAAAGAACAACTATTGACAGCAGATATCGCATCTGCCGTTAATTCAATTTTAAGAATAATATCAACAGTTAATATATATATCTTCCACTGTAATTCACAATACAATATTGAATCAAAAGATTCTCTTTTTTATGCATTTACTTTTTTTTTATTTATATCAGGATACTATTCTTTCTTTCAAGGAAAATCTCCAAATCAATGGATTATAAAAAGACTCAAAAGAATATATATACCTTACTGGATTGTAATAATAGGAGCTATCGTAGCAAACTATATTTTCCAATACAAAAATATTGGAATTAAAGAATTTTTCTTTGCTGTTAGTGGAGGGAACTTATTCATTGAACACAAAATTTATGTCATAGCATGGTTCATATCTGTAATAATATGTTTATATATATGCGTCTATATTTACAAGACAATAAAAAATATTGCATTAAAATCAACAGTTATATATTTAATTGTGCTGATACTTTTAAAATTTAATATACCGTATAGTTTTTTTATATCTTTTTCACTAGGATATTTCATACATTCATATATTTTTCGGAAAAAAATAGAATACAAAAAAATAACAGACAACTCTGCTTTTATAAATGCATTTATTCTTATATTTCGCCCATTGTTTTTCATTCAAAACTATTCTTATGAATTTTTTCTTGTACATGGCGGAATAATTCTTTTCTTTACGAATGTATTGCATTCAAGTTATACAACATCTATGTTAGGTGGAATAATATTTTCTTTTTTTGGCGCAATTGTACTTAAATTCTTTACACGAAAAATTGATTTATTTTTTCGAAAAGATGTTGCCGACTCCAAATCAACGCTAAATGTTACTTCCTGAATTTTTTAAACATGAAATTAACAGTTTAATACTTCTATATATGATTTAGCAATATAAACACGATGAATACAATTGACTCGCCAATTAAGCTGTTTAGCGCTAATCAACTATGACAGCTGTGACTTTTATATCTATCTTTTTACTGCTATACACAATAGCAGGGTACCCGATGTTGCAATGGTTTTTTGCGAGCTTCAACCCAAAAAATATAAATAAGAGTCCCTTCTTTAAACCCGTTTCTATCATTATATGCGTACGTAACGAAATCAGCCACGTTCATAAACGCATAGAAAACATACTTTCCATGGATTATCCTGCAGATTTTTTGGAACTCATCATCGTTTCCGATGGGTCAATAGATGGTACGAATGAAGCTGTAGCGGACTATGGTGACAAACGAATAAAACTGATCGCCCTTGCATCACCTTCAGGGAAAGCGGTTGCTCTGAATGCCGGAATTGAAGCTGCAAGCCATGATTTCCTAATCTTCGGCGACGCTCGACAGACATTCAATTCAGACGTGGCCCAGCGGCTTATCTCGCACTTCAATGATCCTCAAGTTGGAGCTGTTTCAGGCAGACTCGTCATCCAGCCGACTCATAGCGATGGCGCTGCTGCGGGCATTGGCTCCGCTTATTGGGACTACGAAGTCCGCCTCAGAATCAATGAAGCGGCAACCGACTCTGTAATCGGCGTCACAGGTGCGATATACGCCTTGCGCAAGTCATGCTTCAGCCCGCTCCCGCTGGGAACAATCCTTGACGATGTCCTCATACCCATGCGCGCTGTCATGAAGGGATATAGAATCGCCTATGACGCTGAGGCCATCGCGATCGATACGCAACCAGTTGACACGACTAGAGAGCTTTCCAGAAAAATCCGGACATTGTATGGCAACCTACAATTGCTGCGATTGGCTCCCGAGTTATTCTTGCCTTGGAAAAACAGGCTCTGGGTGAGATTTATTTCCCACAAGATATTGCGACTTTTCCTGCCAGCGATGCTGACAGCCTGCCTGATGTTCAGCCTTCTATCAGGCGGATTTCTTATGGTATTCGGCCTGTTCCAGGTTCTCTGCTGGACAGCAGCATGGGTAGCATTCAAGATAAAAAACTCCTCCCGCCCAGGAAGAGCTCTTTCTGCCTTTCTGCTACTCAATCTGGCCGTAGTTCAAGCTTGGGTGCGTTTTATTTCGGGTGACGAGGATGTCTGGCGGTGACAACTACTTGTCCGCCAAAATCTTCAGGTACAGAGTTTCATATCTACGAACTGTTTTTTCCAATGCAAACTCCGCTCGGGCACGGTCACGGGCCTTTTCGCCCAATTGCTGCCTAAAATCGGAAGAAGCGGCAAGGCGACAGAGTGCTTCGGCAAGAGCAACGCTGTCCGCCGGAGGAATAAGCAAGGCGTTACATCCATCTTTGAGGACCTCTGGTATGCCCCCAACCGTGGTGGCAACAATGGGTAACTCCGCCAGCATTGCCTCGATCATGCCTAGAGGGAGTCCTTCCCAAAGGGATGGGAGCACATAGATATCAAAGGCCGGAAGGACTCTTGAAATGTCTTTCCGGTAGCCAGGGAAAAGAAAGATGTCTTCCACCTCTAATTCCCGTGCTCGGGCAATCAGGTCGTCCCGAAGAGGGCCCTCGCCGATGACAAGGAACCGCGCTTCAGGGAATTGTTCCTTTACGCGCGGGGCGGAAGCAACAAGATATTGCAACCCTTTCTGCTCATTCAGACGCAATGCGGTTCCAATGACCAGCTTTCCCTGTAGGCCAAATTCCCTTTTGAGTGATTCCCGGTCCCCCTGGTGGGCAAAAAGGCCGGTATCTATGCCGTTGTGGATAACCGTCGTCTTCTCTGCAGGTAGACCTATCTGATCCGTCCAGTACTTTTGCAGGTGCTCGCTGACCATGACCATGGCATCGTTGAAGCATGCGAACAGACGGGCGATTCTTTGGTGCCGCCTACCCATGGAAAGGATGCTGGAATGCTCGGTATAGACTTTGACGAGGTTGCGTTTTCCCAGACAGCCAAGAGTGGTGTAAAAAAAGGGTTTATAGTCGTGACTGTGAACAATGTTGATGCGGTGCTCTCTCACGACTTTCCGGATCGCCAGCGGCAGACCCGGATGAAGCCCCTCTCCATAGCCGAGATCCAGCACGAACGCACCTGACGCCTCCAGTTTGTCCCTGATGACGTCAGGCGTACTGAGACAAAGAATAAAATATTCGAACCGATCCTTGTCCCCCTCCTTGATGAGGTCTAGCATGACGTTTTCAAGTCCGCCAAAGCCGTTGCCTATGATGACATGCATTATGCGGAGTTTATTCATGGATGGTCCAGAGTTCACTGCCTACAGATTTGTTGGATTGGAAATCACACAAAAAATGTTCAATCGGCTTACATTCCTTCATGAAAATTCACCTTGCCGCCGATACGGGAGCAGGTGCGATCAAACACCACCTACTTCTTGTTATCCATGGCGATTTTCGCCAACTCTCTGCGTGCAAATTCCCAATCATCAGGGTCAATCGACCAACTGATACCCTTGTGAATATAGGTAGGATCATTTTTATCTGACACCCCCAATTCCCACAAACTCTCCGGCACCATCCTTTTAACAAGCGCGTCAACGGCAGCAGGATTGGCCTCGTGTGCCAACTTGAGGTATTCATAGTCCTGCAAGCCTCGCCTCCACATCTTCAGACGCAGGCTTGCAATGGGCCCCTGAAGGCCGTAGCTATCCTCAGTATAAACGGTATCCGTCCCTGGATAAAACAGGAGTCCATCTCCGTTACCGTATCCTTCTCCTGTTTCTCCGAAACTAGGATCAATTTTTTCCTTCTTACGCCCGAAAGTACATGCCTCCCGAAACACATTAACCTCATTATTTACAAAACTCGGGTTTTTGTAATTGGTCGCCGCCCAATAAAACCACCTGGAAATATTGTGTTTAAAGTGGATCCAACCGTTTACACGCAGAGCAACACCTTCATCTTCGATCATAAAGGTGCCGGATGACGGTCGCCACCCGTTGTAGCTCATGATTTCCCGTTTATCAGCCTTAAGTTTGTCTAGTGATGCCTCCCACACCTCCCGCTGCCCCCAAAGCATAAAGGCGATGTCAACCGAAGGCATGAACATTTGCTGTCGAGGGAGAGCAATAGTGCACAAGCTCTTAAGGCGTTGTCCTAGACCCGGATTATCCCTAATCCATCGGGCCCACTGCTCCACCATGCCAAAATCTTTTTGTTTCGGCTCGTCCAACAAGTATAAAAAGTAGTCAACATGTGGGTAGTTTTCATCAAAAAATTCGACTATCTTGTCACTGTTCTTCCACATCGATTCCTTGCTGTTTATGTCCCAAGATTGCTTCAAACCTCTCCACCCCCCATAGGTGCCTACTGAGTAAACATCCTGAGGAATTCCGTACCCAGGCCCCTCGTAATCATTAGCATTAGTGAACAACTTTCCATCGTACACTTTGCCAAGTCGGGAAAATTTCTCTTTGCGATACAACTCAATACCATCAGTGATCAAAGATACCCTATGACGTTTCGCCATCTGAAAATGACGATACCAAACCTCATCCATAACTGCCTTAACTTTTGGAACTGCCCCTGATGAGTCATTCCATCGCACCCCAGTATAACGAAAGTTAATATCCGGTTCGTTAATCCAAACCATGGTCTTGGCATGAAACTCATCGGGGAAAACGAGAGGAAGGACTTCCAATTCTATAGGGAGATCGGAAACCAAACGACCAGCCTCCTCGATGACCAGTCTTCCTTTATAAAGACCTGGCGAGGCGTCGCGAGGAACGTAAATATCCACCCATATACTCTGATTCTCCCCTTTTGGTATGGAAAAAGTGCCCACAACTTCGATGGGGACTGCAATGTCAGGATAAAACTTATTTGCGTTAGGCCTGTCTTTAAATCTTCCTTGAAATACACCTTTCACCGTCGGATAGGGCAGTTGCAATTTCTCTGGAACATGTCGATCATCATAAACAGGGGTATAGGCTAACTGTGACAAACCTTTGATCTGGAGATATCGCACATAAAACAACTCAATATTGCGACCACGATAATCAAAAACACCATCGCCCTCAGTTTGCCGAGATGATATTTTACCTCCTTCCTGTGAAACCAGATCGCTGACAGAAATACGAACATTATTGGCTTCATCACTGGCACTTTCGATGATTGCGTTGAAGCTCACAACCTCGTTGCGGGATCCGAACAGACGAATAGTCTTGCCATCCCAAAGACTGTTCGTGATATCGACACCATTCGAGGCTCGCAGTTCATCCTTGACAACCTTGTCGGCACCATCATTAATCCATACGGCCGTAATGGACGCACTTGATTCATCTATGCAGACGAGGCAACAAATCAAAAAAACAAATATCGTAAATTTATTCATGGCAAGACGCATATTCTATTCCTAATAAATCAACATGTTGAGATCACTTCGCACAATATGTCGACCTGCTTTTTTAAATCAAAATTCTCAGAATCTATTTTTGCCTCTTGTCCCATATTGAACATCAATTCACGATCAAACAGCAATCTGGTCAATCTGTCGACAAGAGCATTCTCATCGCCAATGTCAATGATAAAACCACTCACACCATCACGAATCATATCCGGGACGTCCCCAACTCGGGTCGCAACAACGGGAAGCGAACACGCCATAGCTTCCATAAGCGCAACAGGTTTTCCCTCATCAGCACTCGCCAAAACGTAAATCCCCGCCCTGTTGTAATGTAAGCGCTCTGCGAACCCCATCTTCCAATCTTTTCAAACCATGAGATAAGGGACCTCCGATTCAAGGAGGTTGTCATGGTATCCACGTATTTTGAGC
>Ga0265295_1008880_pt1 | contig 11005 bp, 4 predicted proteins | sample Munlansysbiofilm_FD_192503 | JGI IMG/M metagenome (GOLD analysis project Ga0265295, IMG submission 192503) | Leachate microbial communities from a municipal landfill in Southern Ontario, Canada - Methane capture system biofilm | ecosystem: Engineered > Solid waste > Landfill > Unclassified ... | reverse complement strand
GAGCGAAAAGTTTTCTGACGGCGCTTTTCCGCTACGCTCCAAAGCACCGTCAGAGAACTTTAAAGGTTGAAAATAGTGGTGCAGTTTAAACTTCCAAAAGTGGTGCACTTTAAAATTCCATTGACAGTTGTTACCCTTAGACCAGCCCACCGCTTTTTTTGTGGGCTATCCTGCACACTCTCTACTTCTTGGTAGTCTAATGCAAATTTCTGCTTGACACCAGACCCCCAGCGAGTATTGTTAATCAAGGAGTTAAAATGAAGACAGAATTGAAGAAGCGAAATAAACTACTCAACAACTGCGGCTGGATAAATAACGCAAGGATGAAAGTCTCGCTGCTTATTTTCATTATATTGTTTTCGGTCATATCAAGCCTTTCTGCTTGCGCAATGAGCGCATTGATCTCCGTCCAGGGGCATACCCTGGCCGATTTTGCCCAAAACGGACTGGCAATGAACTATCGGGAATACAATGACCCATGGGACTATTTTGGCTTTTTGATGGCAAATTCTACAGCTACCATCAACAATGACGGCTATGGTGTCGCGGCATACAGAGACGGCGATCCGGACTTACTACCTGACAGCATATGGTTCAAAAGAGTCATCAGCAGCGGGGATCTTGGACAGACTTATTACACCGGTAAATATCTGGATCCTGATTACCAAAACTCCGGCTGGGACAATGACATTCTCGACCTGGCCATGAACGCGATCAAGACAGATGCGAATAGCGTGGCAATCGCACTTTGCCATTCCAGAAAAGCTACTGGAGTCAGTTTGGGGAATCATCCATTTTGGTTCCAGCACAATGGAAAGACCTACACCTTCATGCATAATGGGCACTGCTCATCAGCAGAATCCTACATGATCAACCGGATCAACCATATGAATTCTGGGATCAACTGGTTCGTGCAAAATCCCAGCAATTATTTCAACAATCCCGACCCAACCCAATGGGTGGATAGTGAATTGCTGTTCCGCTACATCATGTGCCATATAATCGCCAGTCAGGACAATGTACTGGATGGATTGAACAATGCGTTGAGGGAAATAAGCACATATATCGACGATGTCTCACATGGTGTATTCAATTTCATCATGTCAGACGGCAGCAACCTATACGCATTCCGTAGTACACCGCTGACTGGAGCCGGCTCCCCATACAAACTTGGTTATCGAGGCTTCCCAGATCAGTTTTACGCAATCCGAACTAAGACTCCCTCAGCTGGAGATACCGAACTCCGATTACAGGAGATGGTTGTATTTTCCAGAGACCAGAGCCCAAAGCACTATCCGAATTTTGTGCATGGCTATTACGTGGCTACACATGAATTCCACAAGACCTATGTCGAGGAACTTTCCCTGCCGCTAACCGTTACCTTGCATAGCACCAGCACAGACACACTTAACATTACGGATATCTATTGGAAATCCCAGCCCAATCTTACCTGCTTTTCACATACCTTTGACCAACTGAATGAGCCGGTGTTACCAGGCGAGAGCAGATCGATTGAAGTACGTTTCGCACCGCTGACCGAGGGCGTGTTTACTGATACGCTATGCGTTGCCAGCAATACCAATTATCATCCTCTTCTACAGATACCTTTTTCAGGGCGGGGATATATGTTACATGCCAGCTTTGGTTATGAACCAATAGCCGAAGATGTTCAGCTCCGAGTGAATTTTAGCGATACCTCAAAGGAAGGTATCATTGCATGGAACTGGGATTTTGGGGATGGGAGCACTTCCCAGGATCGGAATCCCTCCCATGTATTTGCGGCAGAAGGCACTTACGCCATAGAATTGAGCGTGAGCGACGGCATTCATTATGATACAGTGTCGCAAGATGTCCAGGTGAGCGCCCATGCCATGCTTGCTTGTGCGGACACGCTTGTTTATGATTTTGGAATCGAATATATTGGACACACATCGGAGGCGGTTACGCTTACACTCCGCAACAGCGGCGCTGACACACTGTATTTCAATGATATCGGGTGGCAGATCGGCGATATGTGCTTTCAATTCTCATTCAACAATCCAGCTGCATTGATTTTACCGGGTGAGACCACGAACATCGATCTCTGGTTTCAGCCGAATCAGGTTGGCGTTTTCTCCGACAGCCTGATCATCGAGACCAACGCAGAAAACCTGCCCTTACTGATTATTGGCGTGACTGGAAGGGGTGGATACATACCGCCTAAAGAGCCAGGGAATGTGACAATAACTATGGATGGGGAAAGCGCTATCATAAGTTGGGATGCCGTAATTCAGAACATTGACGGACAACCTATAGCACCTGATGGTTATGGAGTATTCTGCAGCACGTCTTCGAGCGGGGAATTCACTTTTCTGGGCTTCACAGAAGAGCTGTTATACACGCATACAGGCGCAGCACTAAATCAGTCTGTTATGTTCTACCGGGTTATCGCCTACAAAATCTATGATAGCACAGGTTGCTCCATTCCTAACTTCAGAGATTCGGGCTACCTAAGTGAAAGTAGATCTCCAGCAGAGAAGGATAATCCACGATAAGTAAACTTGGCAGATAATTATTTTAAGGAGATAATATGAGCCTGCACAGTGCTTATAATGATTCTCTATCAGAATCGCAAAAAGTCTCTGCACTATCAGTAATAGGTTCTTTGGGCTGGTTATTCCTTAAGTATTTGTAATATGTAGCCTTGGAAATCTTGAACTTCCGGCAGATATTGGCTATTGAGATGGTTTTGCCCTGCGACAATTGCAAAAGCATCTTTATTTCTTGGTCGTCAAGTGCCTTCTTTCTTCCGCCAACCTTACCTCGTGCCCTGGCAGAGGCAAGACCGGCCATGGTGCGTTCACCCTGATCTGGATCATCTCAAAATCAGGTAAAACTTAAAAAATAGAGCTGGATTTTAGGTTGAAATAATTCTTGACTGGAAAACGGAACTTGGATTACAATGAATTTGCTTGCTTGCAGTTCTTGCAATCAAACTTAAGTATATACTGTGTAAGCTAAAGACTTGCTGAGGTAGTTTCAAGGAACCACAGCCATTAGTCAGGAATTAGGCCGGATAATGCGATAATTCGTGGTTACCACAAGAGTTTAAGTCAACCAAACTAATACTTAGGGAGAAACAATGAAACGGACATTACAACTTGTTGCCACAATGATACTTGCATTGGGCCTGGGTTCGCTTTCAGCCCGTGTGTTCGACCACCACTCTGTAAGTATCTCCCCCATCCCCGCCTCTGCGATTGAGCAGGCGAAGAACACTCTGCATATAGCTTATACCCACACTTCGCACGGTAGCCAGATTACGGAAGGCATGGCGCCTCTGGATGGCTTTATGGGCGGAACCGGGCTCTATGCCTGGCACGATGGCCCCCTGACAGGGCATCTGGATATAGATGACTATGCCTCAGGATCGACTGATCTGGGCCATAATGGCGATCTCGGTTGGGTTTATCTTACCCAGAACTATCTGGATAACCCAGCCAATTCCGATGTGAATGTAGTGATGTGGTCTAGGTGTGGCGGTGTTTCCGACAATACCGAAAACGGCATCGCAGCATATCTGAATGCCATGAATCAACTCGAAATTGACTATCCCAGCGTGCGTTTTGTCTATATGACCGGACACCTGGATACCTGGAACGATGCCAACCTCAAGGCCAGAAATCAGCAGATCAGGACTTATTGCCTAATCAACGATAAAATCCTCTTTGATTTTGCCGATATCGAAAGCTACGATCCGGAAGGTATTTATTATGAATTTGCCAATGATAATTGTGATTACTATACTGGGCCTAATGGATCAAACTGGCTGGGTAACTGGGCCACCGCCTGGCAGAATGCTCATCCCGGTGAATGGTACTCCTGCGGAGCAGCGCATTCTGAGCCAATCAATGCCAACATGAAAGCTTACGCCGCCTGGTGGATGTGGGCATTTTTGGTGGGCTGGGATGCGGATGTAATTTCAGAGCATTATGCCTCTCAAACTACTGCTGCCATAGCCTATCCGAGCGTGGGACTGGACTTGCAATTCACCGGCAACGGAAACAACCTGGCGACCAAGCTGACGCTTGCAAGAATAAACGAAAGCCCTGGAGTCTTCGGCTCTCTACCCCCCGGTATTGCACAGGTCAATGAGGAAGCTTACTGGACTCTGCATTCCACCCGGGGCAATGTGGGTAATTTCGAATTGACCATGAACCTGACTGGAGTGGTTTCTGAGGCAGATTTCCCTGGAGTATGCCTCCTGCATAGACTCACAGACAGCTCGGCATGGACGGACATAAGCTCACAAGTAAGCAGCATGATCTACCCCAAGATAGTGCTGTCTGGCCTGGAAACTTTTGGTGATTTTGCCCTTGCCTCAGCCGCTACCCTTGCAATCCCCGTGATACAGAGTACCACCGTTTCTGCAGGACTCCTGACTCTTAACTGGCTGCCAGTAACTGGTGCCAGCAGCTATCGGATAGAGTCGGCAGACAGCCCCTATGGGTCGTTTGCTCCGGACAATAGCGGATCTTTCTCTGGCACAAGCTGGACTGGCTCTACTATCCACAGCAAGCGGTTTTATCGGGTGTGGGCCCAGAATTAGCGGTCTTATCCCCTTTGTTTCAGCAGACATAACGTGGAGATGCCGTGGAGATAGCAGGAAAAAATGCTCCTATCTCCACGGCATCTTGAGCAGATGTAATGCAGCATGGACAGGGCAAGATATGGCTTGGGACATCTCTGCGATTCCAATAGGTTTTCACCATTCTGGATAATAAGAGATCAGCACAGTAAAAACTCTCACTCAAGTGAGTTCTTACGGTTCAGGCTGATCATCCGGCAGATTCTTTCAGATCGTTTTTATGACTTGCTCACTTGCTTTGCAAGAGACTATTTTATCAGGATCATCCTCTTGGTGCTGCTATACTTATCCGCGGTCATCTTGTAATAGTAGAGGCCGCTGGCGACAGGACGACCATTATCGTCATCCCCCTGCCAGGTGATGGTGTGTTTGCCGGATCCTTTGGCTTCGTTCACCAGGGTTTTCACCCGCTGGCCCTTTGGGTTATAGATATCTATCCTCAGGGCTGAGGCTTCTTTCAGGCTATAGCTGATCGTAGTCTGGGGATTGAAGGGATTGGGATAGTTGCCCGTCAGTCTTGTGCCCACTGGAATCACAGCGGCATCGTCGTTTGCCACGGGAGGCGAGATCATGTCTATTAGCTTGATCTTGTTTGCCTGAATGATCTCCTTGGTATCCAAGTCTTGGATGAAGGGCACAAGTTCGCAGTTTGCGATGACCCAGGAGGCATCAGTGGCCATGCTCAGTACATAGTCTATTCGTCCGTTGGGGGTGTTTGCAAGATGGATGGGCGTGCCCAGCCAAGTGGGATACATCATCCGGTTCACAAAATTCAGGTGGGTCTGCCCCTGCCAGTTGTAGGCAATATCAGATTCCGTGAGGACAAGATGCAGCACCAGGTTTTCCTGTGCGATAGGCGCAAACTTGTCCAGTCTGATGGTGACATCATAGTTTGTGGGGCTATCTGCTTCTACTCCGAAAATAGAGATATTCAAGGGAGTTTTCACCTGGCTACGCTGCTGATAAAGAGGTGGGTAAACAACGGAAGCCTGTCCTCCTGTTTGCTTTAACACACCGTCAAAGATGCCGGTGGGATATCCGGAGACGCCATAGTAATTGTTGCGTGAATTCGAGCTGTCATTCGCATAAGGATCGCCATTGTGGTTTTCGATCACAGCCACGTTGTATCCTTGCGCCACAAAATCATCCGCCATAATGGCTGCTCCCGGACAATAGGGACACCAGCCGCCAGTTGCGATCTCCAACACCACCATCTGCCTGGCTCCGGCCCAGGTGTTCACATGGGCTATCAAAAGATTGTCGGAGAGGTTATTATCCACCACATCCTCCAGCGAACTCACAGAGAAATTAAAGCTATAGAGCTTGTTGGGCAGGCTTGGTGTGAAAACCGGTGCGGTGGCAGTCTGAGTGGCGCCAGGGCTAAGGTAGGAAATGAAATAATCCGGGTTTTGAGCCACCAATTCACCATTGCAATATACATTGAGCGAAACCATGGCGGTAAGCGGGTTCATTCCCATATTCTTGACTGTGCAAGCTGGAGTGACAGAGCTTCCGGCCTCCGCGTGGACCGGCAAAGTGGAAGCGGTGAGCGCAAGATCATAGGGGAAAAGTGAATAGAGCTTCACGTTGTCCAAAAACCAAAAGTTAATATTATAGGTATCTCCGCTGAAGAAAAACGCGAACTGGAAATCAGTGGCACCGACATCCGCATTGTTGATAGTCACCGTCTTCTGTTCTGGGCCAAGGTTTGAACTGGGAGACAGACTCCACGCAGTATTCCAGGCTCCTTGTGCGCTGCGGGTGGCAAGTCCCACAGTGTAGCCACTCTGATAGTGATCCACGAACTGCCTGAAATCCAGCAGCAGCGTGCTTTCACCACTGGTGTCGAGGGCAGGGGAAATAAAGTAGGTGGAGCCATTGAAGCGAGGAGACCAAGCGAATCTGAGCTCCGGAACAGAACCACCGGCATTGGCTGCAGCATAAGCACCCCAATTGGCAGCGTTTGAATCAATGCTCCAACCCGCTGGAGGGAAGGTGCCAGAGCTGAAATCTTCCGCCAGATATATCTCCCGGGTCGCCTGAGCAGATAAGTTGCCTATAAATAGCAGCAAAAGCAGGCTGAGGCCTATCATAAGCTTCTTCATTTTGTCACTCCTAATAAAGGTTGTTTCCTAATTCATCCTTCTCGATGATCAGGGTTGTTTTGCCAACATGTTTCTCTGGGAGAGTGCCTCAAAGATTGCTCAAAACAGTAAATGTTCAAAAGCGGACTAGATTCAATTAGAGTGCTTAATTGCTTCCGCGAGATATCCACAACGCTGCATAATCTTCAGTCTGAAATACTCACAATCCTTGTATCCATGTGCTACCTAATCCATTGTTCATCATGTTCTTAGGAAGTCCTATCTTCAGGTCTCCCATCACACAATATCTAAGCCACTTGCCACTCCTGATCTTTTTTCTAAACTCTTGACTTTCTACTTGACATTTTTCCCCGCCCCTTTGATTATCGCCTCTTAGATATTTTTCCTATAAGGAGGAAAGCTGAAAAGTCTAAAAGCACTTTTGATTTGTATGACGCTGCTCGCCACCCTCAGTGGCTTGGCGGCGCAGACTCCCGATTGGCTCTGGGCCAGAAAAGCGGGCGGGACAAATGATGATGAAGCAAAATCTATTGCCTGCGATAGCAGTGGAAACACTTATGCAACCGGCAGTTTTAGTGGCAGCGCCACCTTCGGTGACAGCACCCTGATCAGCAGCGGATTTCGTGACATCTTTGTATCCAAACTGGATAGTGCTGGCAACTGGCTCTGGACAACAAGGGCCGGGGCATCAAATAGCGATGATTATGGTAGCGGCATAGCCGTGGATAATGCCGGCAATGTCTATTTGACAGGTTATTTTGGACTTCATGCTGGGAGCAGCGCCGACTTCGGCGACGGCACCCTAATCTGCAGTGGAAGCAGTGAGATCTTTGTGGCTAAACTGGATAGCACCGGCAACTGGCTCTGGGCAAAAAGCGCCGGCGGGACAGGTGCTGATTTTGGCAGAAGCATAGCAGTGGATAGTGAAGCTAATGTTTATCTAACCGGTCGTTATGCAGGACCAGTCTCCTTCGGTAGCTTCTTGCTGCCCTGCAACGGGAATAGTGACATTTTCATTGCCAAACTGGACAACGCTGGCAACTGGCTTTGGGCTAGAAGAACCGGAGGGGTAAATGGGGTTGATGAGAGCTGGGGCATAGCCGTGGACAGTGCTGCCAACATCTATCTGACAGGTGAATTTTATGCAAATGTCAGCTTTGGCAATACCACCCTCATTAGCAGTGGAGAAGCTGAGATCTTCGTGGCCAAACTGGATAGTGGCGGCAACTGGCTCTGGGCCAAAAAAGCCGGTGGGGTAAGTACCGATAGGAGCTATGCCATAGCCGTGGATAGTGCCGCCAACATCTATCTGACCGGTGATTTCTATAATAATGCTGGTAGCAGTTCCACCTTCGGCACCACTACCCTCACCAGCAGTGGAGGAAGAGATATCTTCGTAGCCAAACTAAGTAACGACGGAAACTGGCTCTGGGCCAAAGGTGCCGGCGGGATAGGTGTTGATTGTGGCTACGGGATAGCGGTGGATAGTTCCTCTCAGGTCTATCTAACCGGCTGTTTTGGATATCTTGCTGGAGCTAACGCCAGCTTTGGCAACAGCACCCTGACCGGCAGTGGAGATTATGACATCTTTGTGGCTAAGCTGGATAGCGAGGGCAACTGGCTCTGGGCGGAAAAAGCTGGTGGGACAAATGCTGATTATGCTTCCGGCATAGCCTTGGATGGCTGCTCTCAGGTCTATCTAACTGGTTATTATGGAGCTTACGTTGGAGGAAGCACCAACTTTGGTAGCACTACCCTGACCAGCATCGGACAAAAAGATATCTTTGTGGCCAAACTATCCTCAGCTTCAGCGCCAATTCCCGCTCCCTTAGTAACTATCGTTCGTACTGGCAACAATGTAGCTCTGAGCTGGAACGCCATCCCCGGCGCCGCCGGCTACAGTGTGGAATCCTCAAACGATCCCTACGCTGGCTTCAGCCCGGTAGGCAGCACTCTTCCAGGCAATACTACTACTTTCAGTACTACTGCCAGCCCTGCCAGGAAGTTCTTCAGAGTGATCGCCCTGCCCTAAGATATTGTAGATAAATCATCAGCGGGATGCTTTTGCATTGCAGTATTCGCAGATACTGGTGGGGAGGTCATTTCTTGCAGTGCCCATGGCGCATAGTATATGCTCAAGATGACGTGGAGATAAGAGGATTATTTCCTGCTATCTCCACGGCATCTCTACTGTATGCCTCCTGCAACAAAGCTGGCAATGCTATCTTTCGAAGAAAACAACCAAGCTACTCTTGCTAGCATCCTGAGGCTACTGTGGGCTAAAATTCTTACAAGAATACGGATATTGAGCAGAGTGCATTACCCACACGTATTGAAAGAGAGCCAAATTATATCATGCCAGGCCACTCTTCAAAACCCGACTCTACAAAAAACGCCAGGCCGGTCTCAAATCTGACCAGCCTGGCGTTAATCAAGTGTTATAGATTGTTCTTATTAAGTTATTTACGCTTTACCTGCGGGGCAGTGCGTGAATCAGTATTGGCCTTCACATAAAAGAAGGCGCGGCTATCCAATCCGACTGCGGCCAGATCTGCATCGGTAAGCTCAATATACGCATCTGTTACGCTGCCTACCAGGATAAATGTTCCAGCCAGGGTCTCACAACCATATACCTGATAGCTGTTGGCATTATCCACTTCGTCCCAGGCCAGGCTCACAAGACCCGGATCCTTAGCTATGATCAGGTTTTGGGGAGCTTCCACTGCTCCTGAGGGTTCCGTTACATTCATGGTAATCGGGATCATCAGGTGATTATTCTGTGTAGAGGGAGGGTTATTGATGGCATTGTTGGAAATATACAGGTAGGCGTTCCTGGTTCCGAGCGTCAGATTGCTCGTATCAAAATGCATAGCTGTATTCACGGTTTCACCAGGGGCCACGGTTCCGCTGTAACTGCTGGCGCTGATCCATTTGTCACCGGTAATAAAGGCATCAAGGCACCAGTCTGTGCCAATTACGGGAGTCCAGCTATCTGAATCCGCACCAAAGTAGCTGTGCCCGCTGCTGGCTGAAGAGCCCACCAAGTGAGGCCAGCCAAAACTGCTGGTACAACATACAGACACCCAAAAATCGGTGGTCATCACCAGAGGCGTAGGCAGTACATCTTCCATAACCTCAAAGCTGATAGCAGTGTAGGTGGGCGATGTGTACAGAGCTGTTCCTGTGCCACTGGCATCATATATTTTGAAGTAGAAATTGCTGCTGCCCCAAGCTTCTGAGCCACCCGGATTATAGAACAAGGCGCGTAACCGGGAAATGGTAACTCCATTTGACCACATGCCAAAGTCTTCAATGTTGAACTTAGTGGCTTTTTCGCGATTCGTCGTTTTTGCGTTGTAATATGTATCAACTTCGTCGAAATCCGTGTAGCCCAGCCATTCTACAGCGCGATCGTTGGCGGGGCGGATGGAAGAGGAATCGATTCTCCTCAGATCAGAGCTGAACGGAGCCTTTTGGTAGGAGGCATTGCTACTGCTGGCGCGCACAGAGCTCGTTAAGCGTAGCTCGTAATCCAGATTGCCTGTGCCACCAGGATTGCTGATCGCCAGGTTTATATCCTGAGTTTCTCCCAATACGAGATTGGAACTCAGGGCTTCAGGATTTACTGCAATCTCGGCCCAGGTAAGATACAGATTCTGAGTGCTGGTATTGTCTGCTGTCACTACTACATCATCTTGTACGGCAGGGAAATAGAATTGATCCGTGGCACTTACCTTCATCAGATGGGTCCCTGCCCGGATATTGTTAAGCTCATAGTATCCATCGGCATCAGAGTAAGTGAGCTTGGTTCCGGCTGTCACCAGGGCACCTGCCACGGGTGTGGTAGTTCCAGAGCGATAGACGTAGCCATTGATATTGCCGAATTGGGGAGCCGTGGGGATGCGATCGTCGTTTACCAATACGTCATCGATAAAGAGCATGAACTTATCCGCAGAAGCGTGCACGATGGCCAGATAGACTACCGGTTGATTCGCGCAGGCCGCCGGCAAATCGTAAGTATAATTCGTCCAGGCAGTAGGTACATTAGCCTGGGTAGCCAGGAGCGTAAAGCTATCTGGAGCAGTGTTATCCGTGGTGGAATAATAGACCTTGAAGGTTTCCGGATAGCCTCCGCCATAGGACATGGCCCAGAAACTTAGGGTTGGTGAGCCTTCCAGGCTTAAGGCCGGCGTAATCATCCAGTCATCATTGGGAACAGCTTCGTTATTATAAATAGCCATGGCATGCTTTGCGCCCAGATGGGCAGAGACAT
>Ga0265295_1008878_pt1 | contig 11006 bp, 12 predicted proteins | sample Munlansysbiofilm_FD_192503 | JGI IMG/M metagenome (GOLD analysis project Ga0265295, IMG submission 192503) | Leachate microbial communities from a municipal landfill in Southern Ontario, Canada - Methane capture system biofilm | ecosystem: Engineered > Solid waste > Landfill > Unclassified ... | reverse complement strand
TGTCATTTTTTCCTCCGAAAAATTTTTTACATTTAATTTAGCACTCTCCAGTTCCGAGTGCCAAAACATAGTTTACGCCTCGGACGAGGCAAAGTCAAGATTAGTTAGAATTTCTAACGTATTTTTTACGTTTAGGCGGAGGTCGGTTTGACTTGATTGGGCAGCAATCATCGGTGAAAGAAGCCTTTGCAAAGTTTACCAATAAAAAACTTATGTTTATTCGATTTCAATTGAAATAATCCACGCTTTTTTCTTTAGCCTTCTTTATTAAAATTGCATATATTTCTATACGAATCGTTGACTTTGAGTGTGTAAAGGGGGTATCATATTAGCAATTGTTATCATATTTTTTATTATGCACATTAAAACAGGAGGTTTCATATGAGCGCAGTTATTGTTTCTAGTATTATAGGCGCAATTGTCTTTGGAGTTATAGGCCTTTTTACCGGTGGACCGATTTATGATTATTTTTTTGGCATTATTCCTTCTTATCCCTTGACTCCAACCGTTACCTTAGTCATAGTTATTGTTATTTTTGCAATTATTGGCTATTTAATAACACCTTACATCACGATTAAACCTTTGCAAGCTATAGCAAAGGCTATTAAGGCTGCCACCACGCAAGCTCTTGTTGCCGGTCTGATTGGATTGGTGTTTGGGCTGATTGTTGCTGCTTTGGCTTCTATTCCATTAAGGTTGTTGCCTTCCCCATTAAATTCAATTCTAAGCATTGTGGGTATGGTGGTTTGTGTATATCTTGGAGTTTCGCTTTTAGTTACCAGGCACGAAGATTTTTTTGCCCTCTTCAAAGGCATCCAAACCCGTCAGGGCAAAGACAAAGATGGGAAAACTCGTGTCGAAAGCGAACGACGCATTTTAGTTGACACGAGCGCGATTATTGACGGCCGAATTGCTGAAATCGCTAAAACTGGTTTCTTGGGTGGCAGCCTGGTGGTTCCACGTTTTGTTCTGAACGAGCTGCAATTTGTCTCCGATTCTGCTGACAGCTTGCGTCGCCAACGTGGCAGGCGCGGTTTGGAAGTTTTGGCAGAATTGCAAGAAAATCATGATGTCCCGGTTATCATCAACGATATCGATGTTGAAGGTGTTCGTGAAGTTGACGAACGTCTGATTATCCTCGCCCAACAGATGAACTGTCCGATTTTGACCAATGATTTCAACCTTAATCGGGTTGCAGACTTGCAGGGTGTCAAAATTCTGAACATCAACGACCTTTCCAACGCAGTCAAGGTTGTCCTCCTTCCCGGTGAGGAATTTGCCATTGAGGTAATTCAAGAAGGTAAGGAATATCAACAAGGGGTAGGCTATCTCGATGACGGGACGATGGTTGTTATTGAAAACGGTCAGAAGTATCTGAATAAATCGATCCAGGTAACGGTTACAAAAATCCTGCAAACTTCCGCCGGGCGGATGATTTTTGCCAAACCAAGCACAGAACATTAGGAGCAAGCATGGCACTCAAAATTTATAATACGCTTAGCCGTAGCAAAGAAGAATTTGAACCAATTGAAGCGGGCAAGGTGCGCATGTATGTTTGCGGACCAACCGTTTATGCCGATGCCCACCTCGGGCATGCGATGTCTGCTCTGGTTTTTGATATTGCCCGACGATATTTAATTTACCGCGGCTATGAAGTTCGTTATGTGATGAATTTTACCGATGTGGATGACAAAATCATCAACAAAGCCAATGAATTAAGGGTTGACCCCTTCAATTTGGCTCAGCAATATATTGACAGCTACAAGCGCAATTTGGCTGACCTCAACATTTTGCCTGCTACGGTTAATCCGCGCGCCACTGAAGATATGCCACAAATCATTAAAATGATTAGCCAATTGATTGAGCATGGGGATGCTTACGAAATCAATGGTGATGTTTACTTCAATGTCGAAAGCGATCCGGATTATGGCAAGCTTAGCGGGCGTTCGCTCGCAACCATGAATGCCGGATCACGCATTCAGGTGGACGAACGCAAAGAACATCCGATGGATTTTGCGCTATGGAAGTCTGCCAAAGCGGGCGAACCTGCCTGGGATAGTCCTTGGGGTCCCGGTCGTCCGGGTTGGCATATTGAATGCTCGGCGATGAATATGGCTCATCTTGGCGAAGAGATCGATATCCATGGCGGTGGAAATGACCTCATTTTCCCGCATCATGAAAACGAAATTGCACAGACCGAATCCATTACTGGCAAGACTTTTGCCCGCTATTGGATGCATAACGGCATGATGGGTTTGAAAGACGAAAAAATGTCCAAATCTATTGGGAATATGATTACCATCGACACTTTTCTGAGCGAACACCCTGCCGATGTGATGCGTCTCTGGGTGCTGAATGGCTCTTATCGCAGCCCACTGACCTACAGTGAAGCGATTATCGAACAAAACACGCAAGCCTGGAAGCGCCTTTTGAGTGCTAAAAAACCGGCACTTCCTTCCGCGAATGGACTGACTGAAGACGAAATGCAAAAATTGGTCGAAGCCGGTGAAGAAGCGCGCAAGGCTTTTATCGAAGCCATGGACGATGATTTTAACTCTGCTCTGGCAATGGCAGCGATTCATGAATTGGTCAAACATATCAATCAAGCCCGAACCGACGGAGCAAGTGATGAGCAACTTGCCACAGTGCAGGCTGTTTTCAATGAGCTGACCGGCACACTGGGCTTAACTTTGGAAGAAGAGATCGGCACGGAAACCCCTGCCGATGCTTTCATCGACCTTTTGGTTTCTTTGCGGCGGGATTTGCGCGCTGAAAAGAACTGGGCAATGTCCGATAAAATCCGTGACGAACTCAAAAAGCTTGGCGTTCTGCTTGAAGACAGCAAAGACGGAACCAGCTGGAGCTGGGAAAACTAATGCGCGAATGGCTTACCGGTCGAAACGCTGTTTATGAAGCTTTGCGCAGCAAGCGCCGACACTTTTTCGGCATGCTGATTCAGCAAGACTTGAAAATCGAAGGCCGCTTAAAAGTGATGGTTGATTTAGCCGAAAAGCTAAATATTTCTGTGCGAGTTGCAAACAAGCAACAGCTTGGTCAATTAGATCGCAACCATCAAGGCGTTGCCCTCGAAGCGAGTTCTTATCCCTATAAAGCTCTGGAAGACCTGATTGCGCACTCCAAAAATCAAACCGAGCCGCCTTTTTTCTTATTGCTCGACCTAATTCAAGACCCCCAAAATCTCGGTTCACTTTTGCGAACAGCCGAGTTGATGCATGTTCATGGTGTGATTATCCCCTCATCGCAAGCCGCCCAGGTAACGCCTGCGGTTGTGAATGCATCCGCCGGAGCAAGCGAGCACCTCTTAATTGCCCAATATAATCTGGTTCAGGCAATTGAGCGGCTCAAAACACTTGACCTTTGGGTCTATGGTTTGGATGCAGGCGACAGAGCAAAAACACCTTCTCAGTTGAAGCTAAATGGAGGCCTTGCGCTTGTGGTTGGGAACGAAGGCGAGGGTTTGCGCAATTTGGTGCGTAAAAACTGTGACGAAATCATGCGTTTGCCCCAATTTGGGCAAATTGATTCGCTAAACGCAGCCGTTGCCGGTTCGATTGCGCTCTACCTTGCCCGTCAATCCCGCGAAAACTGATTAGAAGAAAATCAAAGTAACCAGCCAAAGAATAATCATTATTTGGCACAAAATAAAACGAAGGACAGCGGCTTTGCCATAGCCAAAAGCCAATGTTTTCGTGCTTTCCCAGGCAGCCTGCCTGTCATTATTGAGGCGTTTAAGTTCAATCAGGTAAAGCACGCCCAAGGAAGCGGCCATGCCGCCAATTGGCGTCAAGACTGTTCCACCCACGACCATGATCAGCGTCACTAATCCGATTTCCCACCAGGGAACGCCCTTTTTTTCAGTTTCCGTTGCCCCTAAAAGGTTATCCACTACGGAACCAACCAGCATGATGATGGTGTTGATGACAAAAATGGCAATTGTCAAGCCAAATTGCCAGCCTCCGTGGCTTTTATTGAAACCAACAAATATAAACCAAATTAATTGACCAAGCCAGGCAACTGTTAGACCGGGGAAGAAAACCAAAAGCAGCCCGACTAAACCAACTAAATTCAGGATTCCGCTTAGGGCAAGGATTAACCAATGGAGCCAGGGTATCGCAGCCATTATTTTTGTATAACCTCAATCCCGCCCATGAGCGGTTTCAAAACTTCCGGAATCCGAATGCTGCCGTCGGCCTGTTGGTAAGTTTCCATAACGGCAATTAAAGTGCGCGGCAAGCCTAAGCCGGAACCATTCAGCGTGTTGACAAATTGCAAAGCGGAACCGTCGCTTGGGCGATATTTAATGTTGGCACGGCGAGCCTGAAATTGTCCGATGTTCGAAATAGAAGAAACTTCCAGCCATTCCTGACAACCCGGTGCCCAAACTTCGATGTCGTAGGTTTTATGCGAGCCAAAACTTAGGTCGCCTGTCGACTGTAAGAGAATGCGATAGGTTAAGCCCAGCTCTGCGCAAGTGGCGGCTGCATCTTTAACCATTTGGTCAAGTTCGGCTTCGGCGTTCTCGGGCAAGCAATATTTATACATCTCGACTTTGTCAAATTGATGGCCGCGTTTCATGCCGCGAACGTCTCTTCCGGCGCTCATTTTTTCACGACGGAAACAGGCAGTGTAAGCTGTCATGTTCATCGGCAGATTGGCTTCGTCGATTACTTCGCCCATCATGATGCCGGTCAAAGGCACTTCGGCGGTTGGTACCCACCAATAATCTTCCTCATGGTCGTGGTAGAGATTATCGGCAAATTTGGGCAACTGGCCTGACGCAAACATAACTTCTTCGCGAACCATCCAGGGCGGGTAATACTCGCGGTAGCCCTGACGAATGTGCAAATCGAGCATCCAGAAAATCAGGGCGCGCTCCAAGCGTGCACCGGCGCCTTCAAGCACGTAATAACGCGTTCCAGCCAATTTCACACCGGCTTCAAAATCGACAATTCCAAGCTCGGGGCCAAGATCCCAATGAGGTTTTGGCTCAAAATCAAACTGTGGGATTTCACCAATTGTTCGAATAACTACGTTGTCTTTATCATCCAACCCAATAGGAACGTCCGGGTCGGGGATGTTGGGGAGGGAGGCAAGTTGATTAGTTAAAACAGTTTCGAGGCTCTTGAGTTCTTCGTCTAAGGCGGTGATTGTGTCGCCTAGCTCGCGCATAGCAGAAATTTTTGCTTCGCGTTCGTCTTTGTCTTTCATGCGGCCAATTTCTTTTGAAACCGCATTGCGTTCAGCTTTCATGTTTTCTACGTCCAGAATAATGGCGCGCCGTTTCTCGTCCAGAGCAATGATTTCGTCTACCGGAGCGCTGTCCATGTGTCTTTTTTGCAAGCTTTCCCTAATTAATTCAGGATTCTCTCGAAACAATTTAATATCTAACATGCTAACCTCTGTTTAAAGCAATTTGCTCGAACAATTGTACTCGATTAAATTCACACAAATGGCAGATTGCGATTGACAGGGAAAAGGGACAAGGAAATAGTGATCAAATAAAAGGTGTATGGGGACGGGCATCGGGTACAGAAAAACACCTCTGTCTTCCATTCTAATGCAGGCACACTGATAATGCTCTGCCGTAAAAAGCCTTGTCCGCAGAAGCATCATCAAGCGCAACGATATGGTTGAAACTATTCGCTAAAGGGCTTACTCTTCGACAATCACCTTCACGTCGTCAATCATATTCTTTTTAATAGCAGCCAAATTCTGATTAATTTGGAAGCGGACAATCGTCGATTCGGAGGAAATCCGGGTCGTCAAAATACCCACGAACATAACCAGTGCGCCACCAATTAATCCGCCTAAGAAACCGAGGAAACCACTGTCGCTTGCGAATCCACCGATAACGCTTGTGAAAAACACGACGATACCACCGATAATTGAACCGGCAATACCAATGTAATAAACGATTTTAATGATCAATGGGGTGAGCATTTTATCAAAATTAAAAATATCACGAAATTTCATTTCTACCTCCATAGAATATATTGTTAAAGCAATTATAGTCTGTGAATAATATTGGTAGTACAAGCTCTGTATAGTGTTAGGAATTCTCAATATGAAAAAATCATGAATAGATGTTCTGATAAATCAGCAAAAATCAAACAAGTACTGGGCATGGAAAATCGCCCGTGCTTTATATGTTGATGAAGGGAATTTGACGATGCTCTGCAGTAAAAAATCTTTACGGCAGAAGCATCATCAAGCAAAACTAAATGGTTGGAATTATTCGCTAAGAGGTTTCTCTTCGACAACTACTTTAATCTCGTCGTCAACAACTATCGCATCGTCAACAATCTTCTTTTTAATAGCAGTCAAATTCTGATAAATTTGGAAGAGGACGATCATCAATTCGGAATAAATCCGAGCCATCAAAATACCCATGAAGATGATCAAAACGCCACCAAGCATTCCGCCAACGATACTACCTAAGCCGCTGAAAAAACCTCCGCCGCTTCTGAAAGCTTTACCAAAGCCACCAAAAAACATTACGATACCACTGATAACTGAGCCGCCAATACCAATGTAGTAAAGGATTTTAATAATCAAAGGGGTCAGCATTTTATCAAAATTAAACAAATCTTTAAATTTCATTTCTACCTCCATAGAATGTGTTATTAAATTAAGTTTAGTCATTCAATATTAATTTATTACAAGAATTGTATAAGGTGAAAACTCAGGGGCGCATTCCATTTTTAAACATGCTCGTTTCATCTTTTATTTCAAACAAGAAATCAATCGCACTGTGATGATACTTAATGAATTCCCCCGCAGCTATCATCCGATGGATGTCTTCATTAGCCGCCCATTTGACTTCGCTAACTTCATCAGCTTGCAATTGCAAGTCTTCTAAATCAGGATTTAAAAAGAGAACATAAACGTCGTCAAATCCGCTTGCAAAATTAAAAGTAAACCTTGGACGAAAATTGCTGAAATCAAAACTTAGGCCAAGTTCTTCCAACAGCTCACGTTGGGCAGCCTGTGCGCTTGTCTCACCTGCCTGGACGGCACCACCAAGGCTAAAATCCCACAGTCCGGACCAGGCTTTTTTGAGGGGGCTTCGTTTTTGGATTAACATTTCTCCGGCTGAATTAAAAATGCAGACGTGCACTACAACATGATAAAGCCCATCAGGCGGGTTTTTTCCACGAGCTATTTTTTTACCACTTGGCAGGCGATTGCTGTCGTATAGATCAAATTCTTCCATATATCCTCATTTTTTCAGCTCAAGCAATTCTAACATTAGACGACTCTCCATCGGTTATAATCGCAAGATGTCAGAAATCCAAAAAATTGTCATCATCGCAGATACACATGTGGGCGATCGCACCGATAAACTCGACCCAGAGCTACTTAAAGCAATCCGACATGAAAAGCCCAACAAAATTTTGCATGCCGGAGACGTTTGCAAGCCGGAGGTTATCACAAGTTTTGGTGAAATTGCCCCAACTTTAGCCGTGCAAGGCAACCGCGACTGGTTCCTTGGCTACAAGCTGCCAAAGGAAGAGCGGCTTGAAATAAACGGTCTCAAAATTACGCTGGCACATGGGCATTTTAGCATTTGGCATTGGTTTTGGAATTATGTCTACTTGTTTTTAACGCAAAAGCCGCAGACAAATCGTTTCTATCAGCAAAAATTGGCAAAAATCTATCCCGATGCGGATATCATCGTTTATGGGCACCTCCATTTTCCCTATGACGAGATGATGGACGGTAAGCGCTTTCTCAATCCGGGTGTCGGCTACCCGGAAAAGCGGAATAATTTCCGACCCACTTATATCGTTTTGACAATTGAGGCGGATGGAAGCTATCAAACAGCCTTGAAATCTGTCATCCCCGAAGCGTAGTGGCTGTATAATCAAGCTATGGCAACTTCAACTTTAATTCAGTCTCCCCAAAACCCGAAAGTGCAATTGGTTCGTGCTTTGATGAACCAAAACAAAGCGCGCCAGAAGCATCAGGCTTTTGTGACGGAAGGCGTTCGGCTTTTGGAAGATGGCTTGAAATCAGAAATGCCTGTCAAGTTTATTTTGCAGAAAGAAAATCCCTCCCTTCGGGCACAAGATTTTCTTAGCGCCGTGGATTATGAGCAGTGCGAAATCCTAATTGTTGAAGACCAACTGTTTGATTCATTGAGCGGGACGGAGCACTCACAGGGCGTTTTGGCTGTCTTTGAGATGAAAGCTTTCGATCTGCCGGAAGAGCCAAATTTCATTGTCATTCCTGACCAGTTGCGCGACCCGGGTAATCTTGGAACGATCTTACGTTCGGCCGAAGCCGCCGGTGCTCAGGCGGTCATCTTGCCGCCCGGAAACACGGACGCTTTTGCTCCGAAAGTGGTTCGGAGTGGGATGGGCGCTCATTTTCGTCTGCCCATTCAGCATTTGCCCTGGGAATTGATTAACCATTATATAGAAGACATGGCTGTTTTTCATGCGGATATGGCTGGGGAGCAAACTTGTTGGGAGGCGGATTTTACTCAACCTTTGGCTTTGTTGATTGGTGGTGAGGCGGAGGGCATCAGCCCGGAAGGCGCTGCTTTGGCAAATTTCAGCGTGCGCATTCCTATGGCTGGGAAGACCGAATCTTTAAACGCTGCGATTAGCGCAAGTTTGTTGATGTTTGAAATCGCCCGGCAACGGACAAAATCAGCGAGTTAAGGGTTACTAATTCCCAAAATCCTGTACTTGCTTAAAATTCACTAAAACCAAATTCCCGTCGCATTCCCCACTAATTGCCAGACTGACTTTTGCAGAAAGCGCCTGGCCGTCTTCGTCAAAAAGTTGCAAGGAAAGGGAATTGCTTTTTATCTGTTGATTATCCAAAATAAAGCCAAAAGCGCTTTGGCCAAAAACGTTGATTTCACCTGACTTGCTGCTCATGTCGACGCTTCCGCCACCATAAGTGCCGCTTAGTTTAACGGTCAAGCCTTTTAAGGGTGATTCGCGCAAATCCCAAACTTCACCGCCGATAATTAAATAATCTTCGCACTTATATTGGCTGTAAAACATCGTGTGGGGGAATGTGCCAACCAATTGAGAGACAAAAGCCATTGCCCGTGGCGTGGCTGTTTTCGTGGGAATGACAACTTCGGTCGGCAAGGGGGTATTGCTCAGAGTGGCAATAGCCTGGGTTGAAGTTGGGCTTGGTTCCTCATAGCCTTGGGGCGTAATGAAGTAATTGATTGTTGAAGTTGAGAGGTTTTCTGCCGGTGGTGTAATTTGTTCATCGAAGGGAGAGGGGATTTTCCCCGAAACCAATAAAACCACCACGAGAACTACTGCAAGAAGAAAAATGGTTGCAAAAATACCACCGCAACCGCTTTTTTTCTTCGGTGGAAGCTCATCAGACTTGCGAACCGCCATTGGGCGGTTAGAGGTCTGCTGGTGGTTTTGTGGGCGGCGATTTTGATTCATGGCAGGTTCACCACAATTTGAGCATTTGCCAGGGCATCAGCCAGCCAATTTTCAAGCGCTTTGTTTTGAAGCGAAAGCCGGGCATCGGTTGTAAGCGCGTGTTCGGCTTCGTGTTCAATTACAAGCAGGATGTGATAGCCAATTTCAGATTTAATTACACCGGAATAAGTTCCTGGTTCAAGCGAGAAAGCGGCGGCTTCGACTTCGGGATAGAGCAAATAGCCCCTTGGAAACCAGCCTAATTCTCCGCCGGATTGGGGGCTGGCATCCCAGGCAAGTTTATTAAAATCAGTGCCGATTGAAAGATTGGTGAGCGCAGCATTTGCTTCTGCTTCGGTATAGGTGAAAATTTGTTGGGCGCGGACCTGCTCAACGCTATCGGGTACGCTTTGAATAATCAGGTCGCGCATTAAAGCCGCTTCCATCGAGAGTTTGAGCGCCAGACGAAATTCACTTTCGTCAAAATGGTTTTCTTGCATCCAGATCATCAGCGCATCAGAACTGCCCAGTTCGCTGATTAGCAGGTCAATTCTGGCTTGGAGCTCTTCGTCACTGACCGATAAACCGTTTGCGTGGGCTCCCTGCACCAGGAGTTGTTGCTCAAAAAGGTAGTTCAATACGCTTTGCTTGATTTCTTCATCACTCACAGCTTGTTCCAAACCCGCCTGGCTGTCTCTAAAGCGGGCGAATTCGTTATTATAATAATTGACCGGAATGCTTTCACCATTGACCATGATTGGCGAAGGTTCTTCGGTTGCAGTTGGCAGAACATCCGGCTCACTGGTTGAAACCTGAGCGGAGGGTAATTCGACAACTGGGGTCGCTTCTTCAACAGGTTCAGGTTGATTGGGAGTGCATGCCCAAAGCAGGCTTCCGGATATCAGAATGAGAACGAACAAGCTGATGATGGAATGAAATCTTTTTTGCATGCTTCTATTATACCCATTCTTTGGATGACAATTGAAAAATTAACTCTGTGCAGGCGATTAGAAGCTACTCTATGGCTGCCTCCTTTCCACTGTCCAATTGTCGCCCAAAAACTTGAGATAATAAGTTAAAATTGTAGTATCAATAATTATCAACAGCGAGTGAAAACCCGAGAAATGAGAGGCAATTATGTCTGATGATATCCCCGAAGTAAATGCTGGACGCCGCAGAAAGACCAGCAGTCCTCCCAGCGGACAAGCGCAAAAACCAACAAGGCAAGACGCCCCGTCCCGCCCATCTTCCAGCGGAGGGATTGGCATGACCCCAAGACCTACTTCAGGCTCGGGCAGTAGCGGAAGCAGTTCTTCCGGAGGCTCCGGCAATTTAGGCGGCTTGGGAGGCTTAGGTGGTCTTCTTGGAGGATTAGCTGCTGGTTCAAGCACGGGAAGAGGGCAACGCAAAGGCGGATGCGGTTCGATTATCGGTTTTGTGGTTGTTCTTTTAGTTTTGCTTTTGGTCATGCAGATGTGTTCCGGTGACAATTCTCTGTTCTCTGCTCTTGACAGCGATGAGCTGCTTGGTTCACAGGTTGATGAACCGAACGATTATCAAGCACTTTCTCCAACTTCAACCCGT
>Ga0265295_1008871_pt1 | contig 11014 bp, 10 predicted proteins | sample Munlansysbiofilm_FD_192503 | JGI IMG/M metagenome (GOLD analysis project Ga0265295, IMG submission 192503) | Leachate microbial communities from a municipal landfill in Southern Ontario, Canada - Methane capture system biofilm | ecosystem: Engineered > Solid waste > Landfill > Unclassified ... | reverse complement strand
CCCTAAACATATTACGCCTGAAGCATGGAAATGGATTGAAGAAATTGCCAATCTTATAGAAAATGAGACAATCTGGGATGTGGAAAAAATTGAGCAACGTCTGGCACAATACATTCAAGAGAACCAACTTCCTACAGGAAAAGTATTTAACCTACTGAGAGTTTCTCTTACAGGCACAAATCAAGGGATAGGAATTGCAGACATCATTGCCTTACTGGGAAAGGAAAATGCCGTGGCACGTATGAAGAAATTCAGTAATTATCTCAAGACTACTTATTAATAACTATTTTCTCCTGAGCTATTGATTGATTTCCATTGAAAACTTCAATAGTATAAACTCCTTTTGCAAGAGTAGATACATCAACTGAAAAGCACCCGTTTTGCGGACTTGTATTGATATTTAGAACTTTTCTTCCTGTAAGGTCACAAACCAATATATTAAGAATCTCGTTGAAAGATGCGTCAAGTTGCACATTAATCAATTCACTGGCAGGATTAGGGCTCACAGAAATCTCACCCTTAGTGTAACCTTCCACGTCGGTAAACCATGTAGTATAAGTAGCTTCCCATCCTGGAGCAGCATTCATTTCATCAGAAATAAACTTTACAAACATACTTCCGCCAGAAACAACAACTGGGTGTGCAGGAAGATCAAATCCAGAAACAGTAGCAATAAGCCGATCATTTTCAGAAGTGCCCTCATAGATAAATATTCTGTCTATTCCTGGTTCAGTTTTAAGTTCAGTAAACGTGAGTGCAATTGCACCTGCATCATCAGGTTGGATGAGCCATTCGCAGTTCGAATTATTTGCATAACGTGTATTACCGCTACCGTCAGAGATAGTACCTTCAGAAGCAGTGAGCAATGTGTAATCTTCACAATAAGAAGGCCCTGTGTATCTTGGCTCCACTCCGAAAAGGCCCGCCTGACCACCTGCAAAGCCATTTAAAGTAGTCAAATTATAATATCCGTTGGAACTGCCACTCCATCCAAAATCAAAATGAAAAAACTTAGGTCCTTGATCCTGAAACCCATCACAGACAAAAGCATGACCACCTGCTGTTCCAAATCCTCTATACATTATAGGACGTTGAGAGAGTAGTTCAATACGCAGCATTTCAGCCCAGTTATCATCTGAAAAGAACTCCTTGTCCATATGATCTGTATATTCAGAATATTTGAAATTTTGTCTTAAAACGTCAGCAGAATTAAGAGTCTGTGCTCCTGATCCATCAGGGGAATAGTTCATCTGAACTGCAACACCACAATGATAAATAAGTTTTGCGCCTTCCTGATAATTCTGGTCATTCAACTGCTCATACATTGCAGACCAATCATAAATTTGTTCGCTGAAATCAACATGAAGAGTTCCGTATCCATTGGACAAATAAGTTCTATAACCTTCACCAGAGTCAGGCCAGTTATGAAACTTCATTACTTGAGCCATTGCAGTGGCAACACATCCAGCATAGACATGACCACATGGACCAGCAAGATCTGCTGGACACAGTTCATTGTAATAACAATCTTGATTCCATTTGGTGAGCAATAGCGGTAACTGCGCCTTTATCTCTTTTGTTGACTTGACAAACATTGGGGTTAAATAATTAGTCCAAGCGTGCTCTGTTTCTTCTGTTGGCAACAACTTTTGCACTCTAGCACTTGTTATTTGACTGGCAACACCAGCAATCATATCCTCAAATGCGGGTGAAACAGAGGGCTCATTAAAGTATGATTCAAAAGAATACCCAAGAACAGGATATACTGCATAATCGGCTGCTATCATAATAAATCCAGGACGATCAGTTGTTTCAAACACATACATTACGGGAAGCCCGTTGTCTGAAATTATTGTGGGTTCTATTGCTAATATAAAAGCATCATCATCCATAGTGGCGGATATTACTTCGGAATAAAAATTATGAGCTAGTATTCTAGCATCTTCTGGTTGGACCACTTGAGCATTAGAATAATTAAACCATATCATTAAAACTGTAAAAAGGAAAAATGTTTTTTTCATGAGAATATAATTAATAAACCAAAATTGATATGCAAAAATATGAAATTTTGCATCCTCACAAACGAACAAGTCATTTTCTTGCTATAAAAAAGCTGCTAAAAAAGTGAATGGTCACTTTTAGACAATGAAAGGTAAGAAATTATTACTCTGATTCTCTGCTGTTAAACTGATTCATGGCTATGTCAATTCCAGACAGAGCAAACGTTTCACAAGCAGATATTATATTGGTAATCACTGCGGGCAGATGATTCTTTTCATGTGTTTCCCATTCATCAAGTACATATTCTGACTGAAACCCTTTGGCAAAGTCGCCGCCTATTCCCACCCTAATTCTTGCAAAATCAGAAGTTCCAAGAACTTCAATAATGTTTTGTAAACCCTGATGACCGCCTGCACCACCTTTTTTCCTAATTCTTATCTGCCCAAAAGGAAGAGCAATATCATCAGAAATGATAATACAAGAGGAAACCGGTATTTTTTCCTTTTGTAAATAATAAGCGACTGCTTTTCCGCTCAAATTCATAAAAGTGGTTGGTTTAATCACAACGATTGTTTTATTTCGCAACCTGAACTGCGCACGAAATGCCAATCTTGTATCTGAAATCACCGCAGAATGCTTTTCAACGAATTTATCAGCGGCAATATACCCCGCATTATGTCTTGTATGAGTATATTTAGCACCCGGATTTCCAAGTCCTACAATTAATAATTTATTCTCTGCAAACATTTCCTTTTGATTCTGTGCAAAAATACTTATTAATCTTTTTACAATACCCATAACAATCTATGATATAAAAAACCCCGGATGAAAACCGGGGTTTAAAAAAGCTATTTAATAATACTAATGTTTTTCCTTTTCTGCACCTTCAGCTCCATGTGCGCCATCAGCTCCATGTGCGCCTTCAGCTCCGTGTGCGCCTTCAGCTCCCTCTGCACCTTCAGCTCCTTCTACCACTTCTTCTACTTCAACAACTCTGGCTTTCATAACCATCACCAAAACAGCACTATCAGACAAAAGGATTTCAAATGTATCGGCTTTCACCTGAGAAATCTTCACTTTGTCTCCAATTTCCAGCTTGTTAATACTCACTACGATTTCTTCTGGCATTTTTTCTGGAGTTGTTCTCACGGGAACTTTTCTAAGTTTTGCTACAAGCCTCCCACCCTTAAGAACGCCAGGAGATGTTCCTTCAATTCTAACAGGGATGTTTAGTACAATTGGTTTTCCTGTAAGTTCAAGAAAATCAGCATGTAAAATTTTGTCACTTATTGGATGATACTGAACATCCTGCAAGATTGCTGAATATGTTTTTCCAGCAATGTCAATGTCAACAAAACAAGCTTCAGGTGTAAACACGATTTTCTGAAAACTTTTTTCGCTCGTTGAAAAATGAACCTGTTCTTTGCTTCCGTAAATTACACATGGCACTAGGTTTTGTTTTCTTAGAGCCTTAGCATCCTTTTTCCCTACGTTCTCTCTGAGAGAACCGCTCAATGATACTTTTTTCATAATTGATTAATAATTAAATGATTAAATGATTGTATTGATATCAAAGTGAGTACTTATTGACTCACAACGAATATTTCTAAGGATAACATCTGCAAACAATTCTGCTGTAGATAAAACTGTTATTTTGTCAGATGGTTGCTTCAATGGAATGGTGTCTGTCACAATAACTTCTACCAAAGGAGACTTTTCAATTCTTTCAAATGCATTTCCAGATAGGACAGGATGGGTACACATCGCTCTAACACTATTGGCACCTGAATTCACCATAAGTTCAGCAGCTTTAGTTATTGTGCCTGCAGTATCAATAATATCGTCAATCAAAAGAACATCTTTCCCGTTTACATCACCGATCAGCATCATATCGCCCACTTGATTAGGTCCTTCTCGTTGTTTATAACAAATAACCAAATCACAATGGAGAAACTTAGCATAAGCATTGGCTCTTTTTGTTCCGCCAGTATCAGGTGATGCCACAATAAGATTTGGAATGTGCAACTTGTTAAGATAAGGAACAAATAACGAGGATGCATACAAGTGATCAACAGGAACATCAAAAAATCCCTGAATCTGGTCAGCATGCAGATCCATAGTGATAATTCTGTCTACACCGGCAGCACTGAGAAGATTAGCAACAAGTTTGGCTCCAATAGCAACACGGGGCTTGCTCTTTCTGTCCTGTCGTGCAAAACCGTAATATGGAATAACTGCATAAATGTGATGTGCAGACGCTCTTTTGGCAGCATCAATCAACATCAGCAATTCAAAAAGATTATCCACAGGTGAAAATGTGGATTGAATAATAAAAAGCTCCGAACCTCTTACAGTATTTTCAAACGACACCTCAAATTCTCCGTCACTAAATCTGGTGTAAGAAACCTTGCCCAGCTCAGATTTATGAGCTATGGCGATTTTTTTAGCTAAATATTCTGACGCTTGTCCAGAATAAATGAGAACTTTTGGTAACATTTTTATAAAGTTTTATGCAAAAATAGAAAAAAATCTCGTTGGAAATTGAAAGATCTTTATAAATAGACATGACGAAAACACTCAAACCACCAATGAGTCTGAAAAATCACGTGAATTATAATTTTTCCACCAGTGGAAATCTTCTCCCCATTCCAAAAGCTTTAGACGAAACCCTTAAAACAGGTGCTGCTTGAAACCGCTTAAATTCATTTCTATCAACCATCCCTATAATCTTTGCGGCCAATTCTTCACCCACATCAGAAAGTCCAGCTATGGTTTCAAAAGTTGCACCAAGTTCTAGATAATGAAACAACACAGTATCAAGCACATGATAGTCGGGAAGGCTGTCTGAGTCTTTCTGTCCGGGCTTCAATTCGGCTGTAGGTGCTTTTGTAATAATATTTTCAGGCATAATCTCTTCATCTCTATTGATATAACGACAGAGTTCATAAACCTGTGTTTTGTATAGATCGCCAATAATAGACAAGGAACCACACATGTCGCCATAAAGTGTACCGTAGCCCGTGGCCATTTCACTTTTGTTTGATGTATTCAATAAAATATTCCCGAATTTATTGGAATATGCCATCAGAATCAGTCCACGCAACCGCGACTGAATATTTTCTTCGGTAACATTTTTTTCCATTCCTTTAAAAACAGGCTGCAAAACCACAAGCATATTACGAAAACTACTTTCAATGTTAACTATTTCAAATGGGATTTTCAGGTTTTGAGCCAAAAGACGTGCATCATTCAATGATTCTTCTGAAGAATATGCTGTGGGCAAAAAGATTGCTTGAACATTTTCGCTTCCCAAGGCATTTGCTGCTAAAACAGCAACAATTGCTGAATCAACACCACCTGAAAAACCCAACACACACTTTTTAAAACCTGTTTTGGAAAAATAATCCCTGATACCCATAACCAAGGCCTGATAAATTTTTTCTACCGCAGGTGCATCAACATCTTTCAAGGGATTCAAGTTGTTTTTCAAATCATTCAGCGAAAAAGTTTTGCAATCTTCTTCAAAAAACCTTAATTGTCCACAAATTTCACCCTTGGGTGAAATGGCCATTGATCCACCGTCAAAAATTAGTTCGGTCTGAGCTCCAATGTTGTTCACATAAAACAGCGGCAATTTTGTTTCCTGAGCTTTGCGAATGAGAATATTTTTGCGTGATTGATGTTTTAAATAATCAAAAGGGGAGGCCGCAATATTTATAATGCAATCAGGATTTTGCTCCATGAGAACATCCATGGGATGTATCTTATACTGAAACTCGTCACTCTTATCCCAAAGATCTTCACACACTGTCAATGCGACTCTATATCCCTTAAAATCAACGACTTTGAATTCATCAGATGGTTCAAAATATCTAGACTCTTCAAACACATCATCATTGGGAATAATTCCTTTTCGTGCTGAATGATGTATTTCTCCTTCATACATAAACAAAGCAGAATTAAAAAGAGCTTTCCCTTCTCCGCTATTGTTTTTTTCCGGCACACCAATAATAAGAGCCGTTTTCTCTGTAAGAGATTTTAATTTATTGACATATAATGAAACTTTTGTAAGGAAACCATGCTGTTCCAACCTATCATACGGAATATAACCAGTCACAAAAAGCTCAGGAAAGACAACCATATCCGAACCTTCACGTTCAGCTCTTGCCATTGTGTCGCTGACAATCTGAAACATTGTTTCAAAATCTCCTATGGTCACATTATACTGTGCCAAGGTAATTTTTAAATCAGAGTTGCTCATGGGAAAACATCTTATAATAGATAGAGAACTGCTTGTCTCCTTATCTATTCAGGGATTCAGAATTAAAAAACAACTCCAAGATTGAGTGTGACAAAATTATTCTTCGCTTTAATATCTTTATCCGAAAAAATATCAGTAAGTCCGTTGTTGAAATTAATTCCAAGCAATGCAGATGTTGATCCGCCAAGAGAATATTCAATACCAACACCAATCAAGAAAGAAATTCTGAACAAACGAATATCAGATTTTATATCCATATCAGTTTCATCGGGAAAACCAACAACAGAATTTCCAGAGGAATCTCTATATGAGAAGTCCCCAATAGATTTGATTCTCATATTAACTCCACCACCAAATTTCGCAAAATACGTAATGTAGTTAATTTCATTTGTTTTCATTTTGAGGGCGATTGGAATTTCAATATATTGAACCTTGTATGTGCCTGATGTTTTCATTCCGGCTGTATCAACGTTTTGCAGTTTTCCTCCGCTGTATACTGATTCAACACCTGTAGCAAGAGAATAATTATCAGCTAATGAAAACTCAGTAATAAGTCCATAGCCAAATCCTAGGCGAACTCCATTTGACTCAGAAGATTTGGTTTCAGGCTTAAGCCATGCAATACTAGGAGAGCCATGTAGACCAAATCTGAAAAACTTTTCGTTTTGTGCTGACGATGACAGAATGAAAACAAAAAGTAAAAAGGAAATTGTTGTAATCTTTTTCATAATTTTGGCATTTTATTTCAGTACAAATTTAGATATAGTTTTTCAATAATTAATAATTTAAAATAACATGACAGGAAAATTCTTATTAAAAACCACAATAATAATAGTCCTGAGCATTCTGTTGCAATCCTGCATAAGAGACAAACAAAAGGCTTTCAGGGTCATTAGAGACAATGATTTGAAAAAACACGAATACATCAATGTGAAAGTTCATCGTTTTGATGTTGATCTTTTCAAATGCAATCCCGACAGTCTGCAACACGAGCTAAAGGCACTTCAGGAAACTTACAAGCCATTTCTAGACGCTGACCTGAACGACCACTATAATATAATGATGATGGAAGCTTATCTAGAGGATGTTTCAGTAACAACTCTCCATGAAGCAACAATGGAGCAATATCCAGACATCACCTTTCTTGAAGCCCAGCTCACAGATGCTTTCAGAAGAACGAAAGTTGTACTGCCCGATTTTAACATCCCTACCGTTTACACCTACATTTCAGGTGGTGATTTTGAATTTCCAGTTAAATATGCAGATGATAATCTGATTATTGCTCTTGATTTGTATCTCGGAGCCGACTATCCTGTCTATTCAATGTGGGGAATTCCACGCTATGTTTCATACCGTATGTGTCGCGAGCAGATTGCTGTTGACTGCTTGAAAGAAATTGGCAGAGCTTTTATTGATAAATATGACATTAAAAACAAAACTTTTCTTGATAAAATGATCTATCAAGGCAAGATGCTTTATTTTACCGACCTGACACTGCCCAATATTCACGACAGCATCAAAATTTCATATACTTCAAATCAAATCGGATGGGCCGCTGAATATCAAGGAAATGCGTGGGCATTTTTTATTGATCACGATATGTTGTATATTAATGACATGCGCACAATTCAGAAATTTATGAATGATGCACCGTTCACCAGTGCCTTTTCAAAGAACTCGCCTCCACGTATCGGACACTACATAGGATGGCAAATTGTGAGACAATGTATGCTCAATAATCCAGAAATGGAATTAATTGACCTTTTTAATGAAATTCAGTCACAAAAAATCCTTCAATTGTCCAAATACAAGCCAAAAAAGAAATAAGTTGTTAATTCTTTTCATTTTTTTTAACGAGTTGTTTTTGGTTCTGCTTGTAAATAAGTTTTATTAATCTATGTTTTTATTTCATTTGTATATTTTTAAAAAAACTATTGTTTTTTATTGAATGTATGAATATATTTGCAAAAAATAAGGGAGAGGTATGTATTGGTCATTAGAATTAGCATCAAAGCTTGAGGACGCACCCTGGCCAGCAACTCGCGACGAGTTACTGGAATGGGCAATCCGTTCTGGTGTGCCCACAGAGGTGATTGAAAACTTGAAAGAAATTGAGGATGAGGGAGAAATCTACGAAACCATTGAGGATTTGTGGCCCGATTATCCAACTAAAGATGACTTCTTCTTTCACGAAGACGAATATTAAGGAATCTAATTTCTTAACAAATTTATGTATTTTTCAAAGTGTCGGTTCATTCCGACATTTTTTGTTGTGTCAAAAAAGTTGGGTGTCTGAGGTGTCACGCTGATCTTGTCGAAGTGCTCTCGAAGACACCGTAGCAAACCTCAACCTATCATGATGTATTTTAGCAGTGCTCAGTACAAGTGCAAAATCAATCTACATCAGCAATAGCCTTCAACACTGTATCAAACAAGCGGCTGGCACCAAATCTGAACAAAGTAGGATTGAGCCATTGATCTCCAAGAACATGCCTCACAAGAAGATAATAATCAACCGCCTCCTCCGCTGTTGAAATACCACCTGCTGGTTTAAATCCGACTTTTTTCCCTGTCTTTTCAAAATGATCCTTAATCACATGCAACATCACCCATGTGGCTTCGAGAGTGGCTGCAGGTTTCACTTTGCCCGTGGATGTTTTTATGAAATCTGCACCTGCTGCTATGGCAATTTCGGATGCCTGTTTAATAAGTTCAGGGCTTAGCAACTCTCCGGTTTCAAGAATAACTTTTAAATGTGCTTTGCCACAAGCTTTTTTGTGATCTTTCACCTCTTTGGCAATAAAATCAATATCTCCACTTAACATTTTGCCTCTTGAAATAACCATATCTATTTCATCGGCTCCCTGTTCCACAGTCCAAGCAACTTCGGCCACTCTTAAATGCAATGCCATCTGCCCCGAAGGGAAACCACCTGCAACAGCTGCTACTTTTACTTTGCTCCCCGCAAGGAATTTCTTTGCCGTTGCAACAAACACGGGATACACACATACTGCAGCTACAGAATGAACGCCTAAACCAATATCTCCAAGAGATACCGCTTTTAAACACAACTGCTGCACTTTCTGATCGCTATCAGTTCCTTCAAGCGTTGTAAGATCTATCAAACCAAGCACTTTTTCCAAAACAGAAGTTTTGTCATATCCTTTGCTTTTTTCTTCAGAAAGAGCTGATTGTATCAGAGTGGTAATATTATCCATATTGTCTTTTTTTTTTACGAAATTACAATTTTTTTGTGAATTATTAACTATGTTTGCAGAGACAAGACCCTAAAACAGGACCATGAATCAACTACCTGAAACTCAGCACAGTTCTAAAAAAGGATGTATGGGATGTATGAGGCTTGTATTATATCTATCTGCAGCTTTCGTTATGCTCGTTTTAGCATTTATCCAACCTGCGGTTTTTACTCCTCTGCTGGCAATATTAGTGATCATAGGCATCGTTTTACTCGTCAAAAAACGCCGCACAGCCCTGATTGCAATATCTATCATAATAATAGCTGGTTCAATGATTACCCTGCTGATGATGGCTGCGCTTCAAGTTGTTCAAAACACCGATAGTTATACCAGCAACAAGAAAAACGAAACAACTGGAGAATATGAATTTTATGATCCATCCTGTGAAACAAATCTTTTAAATGAAGATGTCTGGACTTATACCATGAAACATGGCATTGCTGTTGACAGTCAACTGGTAAGACAAGATGAAATAGTCAAGCACAGTCGAACATGGAAAGACTACAATGGCAACCGGTTCGGAGGAAATTTTCTTATTGCTGAATCTGCATACAAAAGAGCCAAACGCAACCGTAGAGACATTTACCAAGAAGATCTCACTTGGGGGCAGGTGTATCTGGAAATGATCAACAACGATCATCTTTATCTGACGCAAATTATTAGAATGTATGACAGTATTGGCAAGGCAAAAAACCTGAACCGGACAGAATTTGCCGAGATGGTTGTAGGCTCCGTTCAGTCAATTCCTTATGTTTATATTACTGCATCTTCGTGCGAAGATGATAGAATACAAGAAATAATTGAAGAAATAGAATGTCCTTGTCTTGGATATATAAGATATTACGGAGTACAATCACCTGTGGAATTTATGTACAATCAACTGGGTGACTGCGATACGCGCGCTGTGTTTTTATATCTGGTGTTATCATATTTCAACTATGATGTGGCTGTTATTGTGAGTGAACAATACGGGCATGCAGTTCTTGGCATTAATGCTTCAGCACGGGGCAAGTACCTATCACGAGCCGGCACAAAATATTATGTGTGGGAAACCACTGCCAATGGATTTGCTCCCGGAGAAATCCCCCCTGATATGGACAATATGAATTTCTGGTATTTTGCATTATAATAAATCATCATTATGAATATTAAATTTTTCACCCTTGCCTCCGTTCACCTGATTACATCGCTAATCGTAGGTGTCGTTTTTTTGTATCTTACTTTTGTCATTGTCAGACAGTTTTTCAGAAGACGCAAGCTACAGATAGAAACCACCAATGTGGCTTTTGGCATTTTTGCCGCCGCAATAATGTTTACAATGGGTTATATTCTCTCAGGCGTTTTTGAACCGGCCATGGCAACAGCCAACATCCTCATGAAAGGCAATCCAGCCATAGGAATCTTCATTTCGCAGTATATGAAATACATGGGACTGTTCCTGCTTTTCGGTGCTCTTACCACAGGACTTGTGATTTTGACGGCAATCAAAGTTTTT
>Ga0265295_1008868_pt1 | contig 11016 bp, 6 predicted proteins | sample Munlansysbiofilm_FD_192503 | JGI IMG/M metagenome (GOLD analysis project Ga0265295, IMG submission 192503) | Leachate microbial communities from a municipal landfill in Southern Ontario, Canada - Methane capture system biofilm | ecosystem: Engineered > Solid waste > Landfill > Unclassified ... | reverse complement strand
CAGGATGGTTTTCAAATCCCGTTTTAAGCTTCATCAATCGCACCTTTCTTCAAAGCCTGCTGAGCATGGCGCGCCGTTCGTTCCAACGTACGCGCCCATTTCAGAAGACGCGATTTAAACATATTAAAAGGCACAAGTGCCATCATAGAAACAATAAGGCCCGTCGCCGTCGTGACGAGCGCTTCCGCGATGCCAACGGACACCGAAGCGGGGTCAGCACCGGCGTCGGCAGTCCCAAGCAAATGGAATGAACCAATAATACCCGTAACCGTACCCAGGATCCCAAGCATCGGAGCCAACGTAACCATCGTATCAAGAATAGACAGCCGTTTACCTAAACGAGAAATAATTTGCTGTCCCGCTTCTTCAAGGCTCTCAGAAAAGCCGTAATCACGCTGGGCAATGCCTTCGGCAAGAAAACGTCCGATAGGGCCGGCCGTTTTTCCTATCGCAATCGCTTTCTCAATCTCTCCTGTGGCGAGTGCTGCATAAACCGCCTTAACCCCCACGCGACCACGCCGTGCACCGAAAGCCGCAACCGTGTAAACAATGAGCCGTTCGCAAACGACCGTTACCGTCAGCAGTGAACAAAAAAGTAGCGGCCACATGAGCAGCCCACCCCGTTCCATAAACGCCCTCAACGAGCACGCCGTGACATCCACCATCATTACTGGCCCCAACAAAAGCATATCCACATTCAAATCCTTCCAACATTAAACAACCGCATTCAAAATGTCCTGTAATGATCTAAAACGCCAACCGGGACAAAATCGTTCGAAAAATCACATTCTAAATTCAGCGCTTCAGAGCTCGCAACATACGTCCGGAGCAGCTTCCAGGGCATCTAATACCCGTATACGCACATCATCCATTAATGAGCGGTTTTTAGGAACTTTCCAGAACATAGCTGCGGGCGACACGGCGGACACGGCCTCGGCGACGCCGCGATCGAGCAATTCGTCAGCGCGCTGTAACCACTCAATTCCGTTACCGGCAACACGCACCTCGTCGGCAAGCTTGCGCAACATGTACAGGTATTCATAGTCCTGCACCCCTTCGCGAACAGCCTCGCTGTGTTTACCCTCCAGCACACTCGTAGGCCCCACAAAGTAAGGCGAATACTCGACGCCTGTCTGCGCATATGCCCGCCAGGAGTCTCCACTACCACCGCCACACCCTAACGCCCAATAAAAAGAACCCTTTGCACCAATCTGGAAGGCGAGCCATGCCTGCGCCCGGTGGTAAGTGATCGGATCCATTAACTTGGCAGGTCCTTTGCATGAGTAAAGCCAGAGTGTCTTACCAGCCTCTCTTTGACGCTCATAAAACGCACGGAACGGTGCCCCGTGCTCCACCAGCATCGGTGTATGCGGGCACAGCACGTCATGCGCCTCGAACATCGCGGGGTCACCCTGCAACGGATTAACGTATGTTGGATCCACGAACAGCACCACGCCCAGATTTGCGGCCTTCACCGCCTGAGCCCACGCGACGAGTATCTCATCTTGACTCCGATGGCGCGGCTCATCAACCAACAGAATCACCATTTGCTCGGCTTTGAGCCCTTGCTTCTCCATGTGGCGCACCCAAGCTGTCATCCAAGAGCCAACCTGAGCGTCAAAGCGAGGCGTCCCCATTGTTTCACCGTAGAAGGATCTGCCAGCCCTGAAATAAACGCAATAATTGCGCGCGCCGTGCCAGCGCTTGACCCAGGCGTCCCACACTGAAAAATCAAGCGTGTCAGCGTTCTGAAGCTGTCCGTCCACATCAAATTGAGCCCCTTTAGGAAAGACCGCCTTCGTCGCCCACGGGCTGTCAACATACATCGACCGCATAAGCTTGAGGTTGGCATTAATATTCCCGGGTGCCTGGTAATAGTTAGCCGATCCCTGCACATAATCCCACCCACCCACATGCAAAGATGGCTGCTCAGGAAAATCCAGATCTCGGACTCGTACGCACAGTGAGAGCTTTTTGCTGAATGGCGCATCTGCCGACGCGATGAGTATTTCAGCCGCATAGGTTTGCGCCACTGCGTCCGGGCGATTGCAGGAAAGCCAGACCTGGCGTGTGCATCCAGCCGGCACGTGCAATGTATAGGTACCCTCAGCATTCACAACGAGGGGTCGCAATGCCGCCGCAATGGGCTGCTGGCTCAGCGTGTCAGTAACGAGCACCTCGCGCACCTCGAAATTGAGTTCACGGGGTATTCCGTCCACGGACAATGTAAAATCAAGCCCGCTGTTGTTGGGGTTAGTAATATTGAAAGCCTCGCCGCGCACCTCGCCGCGCATCATATCTAAAGTGACGCTGTCTGCTCCTGATCCTTGGGGCGGGATCACCGTCAACGTCAACGGATCCCAACGATTACCTTGCCAAACGAAAGGCTGAAGCACGCCCGCCGCCCTCAGCACCGGCGCGTTCAGAGCCAGAATACGCGTGTGAAGTTCATTATATGGCAATATCGTCTTAAAGCCGACCGGCACACCTTGGGCGATCACTGCGACCTCTCCCTGCAACACGTTCAGCGTTGCTTGTGCATCTGCGGAAACATCCTTGAAACCCAGAGCTTCGGCCTGCACCAAAATAGATGCAAGGTCGGCGCGCAACCGTGAGGAAACCCCCAAACGGATGCGAGACGTTTCGTAAAACCGTTTAGGGCTATTTGTGCGTTCTCCTGGCAACTCGCCGGACAGCCAAGCCTCGGGGCCGCGCCAAACCTCGATTTCGTCCACAAGGCAATAGGGACGCGCTGCGGCGACAACGCAGACATACCGCCCACGCCCTTGCATACGATCTGAGGCATAGCGGAATGTCGCATACCGTCCGTCTTCGGGCGGAGCGTCTTCAACAGTCCCCAAATCGCACAAATCGCCTAGAAACGTCCACGTTTTGCGATCTTCGCTCGTAAAAACCAATAGGCTCTCCGGCCAGTTCACTCCCGCCGCGCCACGAGCGGCGGTGCTCCACGATGCGCCACAAATCGGCTCGACCTGACCTAAATCGATCACGCATTGAACAGGGGCGACATTCATCCACCCGACTGTTTCTATCTGTGTCCAGAAATAGCCCTCAGAATAGATGCCGTCTGTCAGTTGCGTCTTGTCGCCCTCATCCGTGCAGTACGGATAATTCGGTGACGGCGACAATGTGTATGGCTTGTTTAATGCGAGATTGATAGGAGCTGCCAGGGATGCCGCTGCGCACCCAAAGCAAAATACGGATATCCAATACGTTTTCATAATAGCCCGCCCTCGTTAAGTTTTCTCCACGCCACCTGAATCAAAAGCAGCAACCATCTTAAACACACGCATTTAATTCGCGCAGCTTATGTATGGCTGTCGATACGATATCGAACGCGGCTTCCGGTTTGAGATGCGAGGTCTCCGCCTCATAACCGCCCTGAAAATAAAAATTGTCCGGCGTAATATAACTGAGGTAATCAGTTGAATTATAAAGGACAAACGTTTTTCTAAATGGCGAATGCCACTTTATTTCCAATCCAGGTTCACAAAGCAATTCACCTGGCACGCCAACAAAAGAAATATCACCAATGATCAGAAATTGCAATTCAGCATCAGTGGCTGATGCGCCCGCATACTGCGGCAAGCGTCCTTCAACACATCCCGATTCACGAAATTCTACTTCCACAGTCTGAATAGCTGTAACTAACGTGCACCTTTTAAGTTTATAATCGGTGGGATTCCATATTGCCGAAGAAAATGCTGAAATTAAACTTTTTCCTAGTTTTTTTCCCATCTCCTCGGTCCGGCTAAATCCTGTTTCAAATTCCTTAGGGTGCAGGTCACCACAAGCTCCTGATGTAAACAGACAGAACCCACCAAGTTGCTCCTCTATCTCGCGGCGCAGAACGCCAGGATAATCTGAAGATATTTGGTGCGATGACGCACCTTCGCTTTGGCATGTCAGCGGATGTGCGGCGTAATTGACGAGCGTCGCCAGGGGCCTTCGTGTGCTTTTATCCACAAAATATAGCGCGCCTAATTCCGGATCGGTAATATTAGTAGCTAATGGCATCAAATACTTATTGTCGGGAAGATATTTACATGAATTATTCGGCATAATCACGCGACGGTTAATATTCTCATGACAATCTTGAGAATAATGATAAATATCAACATCAGACTGATTAAAGAAGGCACCCCCAACAAGTTCTGCACTTTTATCTATTAAAAACCGACGATAAGCATCAAATTCATTTTGCCGAGCATCATCAAACTTGAGATTTGCTAAACGCCGGCAATGCGGGCCAGAATGCGTATGTGTGCATGTGAGGATAATTTGTTGAGGTAATAATTTCGTTACTTCAGCGCAGGCATGACGGATTGCGTATATAAAATCTTTATCCATGCCAAGTAAATCATAGCTCAGCAGGATCGCTTGGTGGTTGCCATCGTCAAAGCTCATACCGGAAATAAACAACGGATCATGAATGCCTTCGGCGATTACCCGTGCACCATACCCTGCAAGTAACACGCCTTTCGGGGGCGTAATATCCGTTCTAAATGTTGATATCTTAAACATATGACGATGTCCAATAAATTTTAATTTTGGTGGATGGAGGAGTGCCCTCAAAACGTAGAATTGGGAATTCAGGATCAAAATCATCGATAGACCAACGTTTTGCGTCAGTCGTTATTTTTCCGATTTTTTTGCCAGCCGCAACGAAGTACAGTTTAACATCGTCCTGGACAAAATGAATAATTTCAATGGTCAGGGTGTTGTTACAAAACGTGCATTCGCCAATATCAACAGCACCTTGCAGTAAATGCATGCTTGTGGATAACAGTTGTGGGTCACCTGTTTTCCTACGCAGAGCAATTAGCCGACTATCATGCGCAGTCATGCCTTTCATCGTTAATTTTCCGGATACAACACCTAGATTTTTTTATCAAAGAATGAAAACGCATAATATTCGTTACTATCGGTCAGTGGGAAAGTAAAATCCTTGACTTTTTCACTCCAGTTTATAATTCCTAAAATAGAAAAATCATCGGTAACTTGCATCTGGTACAAGGAAGCGTAACGCTGATCTGGGAACGAATCTACAATTTTCGCGTTTTTGGGAAAAACAGGCAGAAGTTGCGAAATCCATGCCATACGTTCTTCATTGTGCTGTAATTCTTTCAGCGGGTCAGTTAATAACAAACCTCCGGGCGACAATACTGCCGACGTTAGTTGCGTTCTGAATTCGGGTTCAGAAAATATCTGTTCAATGAACTCCCCATTGTTGAGTTGGCTAGAAACCAATTCTGACGGGTTGTTACGCAAAATGATGTTTTCCCGGTGATTACACCACCAGCGATTGTGCAGGAATGACAGGATTAATTCTTTGCCGTAGACCTGTGGCGCATGGGGTAATGATTGGGTGTTGTCACGATACCATTGCGGGTGGTTATCTGTTTGAACGCGTTGCATATCAACACGACCTAGCGCCAAACCCATCATCCCCTCCCCTTCAACGAGAACATCCGGCCCAGCGGCATCACGGATAACTTCAAATGAACGCGCTAACATTTCTGTCATTGTCATTGTTGAATTGCGTAATCTGCCTTGGCGATAGAGCGCATAATTCGGACCATCAAGTTTAATCCAGCGCACATGCCAGTCCGTGACAAACATTTTAACAAGATCGCGCAACCATTCGAGCGGCTCATCTAACGAATAGTCAATCAGCGCGGATGGCCCGACATTTGAGTTTGGCATCCTGACAGGCTCTCCGTCTTTGTCGAGTAACAGCCATTCCGGATGCTCTTTGACTACATTTGTTTTCAGGTTCTGAATATACGGAGCCAACCAGAGCCCAAACTTAAGCCCCATGTCAATTATTTTTCCCGACAAAGCCTTGATCCCGTCAGAAAAAGACGGGCGTGGCAGGCTCCATTCTGACAAATGCATGCAGAATCCACCGTCAACCTGAACGAAATCAAGCGGGTAGCCTTGTTTTTTAAGTTCCGAAATAACTTCAGCACTATCGAGCACATCCTGCTGAGTCTTCTCATTACGGTAGTATTGCCAATCATTCCAGCCTGTAGGCGTTTTTGAAGGAATCAATGGCGTGGTTTGAGCCGCGGTATGATCAGCCCACTGTTCCAACAATTTATTTAAGTTGCCCCCATTTAGAATAATAATAGGATCGAGTTTTTTTACAAAACCTTTTGATACGTGCAATCCGTCAAGCACTGACTTATAAACCAACTGCATCGCGCTCGTTGTTTTATCACAACGAAGCATGATCGTTCCTTCCGACACTTTAAATGTGCTGTTTCCAATTACAGTAACCCTGCTTCTATCCAGTGTCGAAAAAGCGAATAAGCTGTTGTTTGTAATTAAATGAGCGGTATCAGTCTCTTCATAGAATGGGGTGTCAATCGGAATGGGTGGCGGCTGTATGCCATGCTGATCAAGCGTGCCAAACCTAACGGGATCACCCGGCATATTCAGCCCAAATCGAAGAAAACGGAATTCCGTTTCCGGCAATTCAATATTGATGATCTCAATCGCTTCTAACAACAAATCACTTTCCCCTGAATACTCCACAGTTGGAGTCATGATCATCGCATGATCAATTTTAGAAACGACAATTGTTAGTGTGAAATTTTTTCCACTCCATGAATGATAGGTAGCCGGAATTAAATCAATTGATTCCCGATCCGTTGTTAATTGTAATTGATCTGATGCTGTATAGGTATTCATGCTGTCCATCGTGTTCGTGATAATCTTTTAAATTAACTTCTAATTGTATCGCTTGCTGTCATATCCATTTCACTTAGCTTCATCTCAGCATTACCCCGCGATGAGCTTTTAACCCGGCGGGCTCGGTGGCGTCTAAATTGTCGTCAAAACAAAAGATAACGTTTCCTTCTGTTTCTTTTGGGTTGGGGGTAAAATTACGTTTGTATTTCAGAAGAGCAGAAATACATAATCCATCCAAAACACCGTTCAGTAGCCCTTCACCCGAATTCATAGCCCCAAATTGAACAGGATAAGCAGGAGCGTTATTCTCCAACAGTTTTAAGGACTCATTCTTTTCTGAAGCCAACTTCCCTTCAACATAAATTTCCATCCGGGCGGGAGGATCTTCAAGATTCCAGACAAAAGCCAAATGATACCAGTGTCCTGGCTTCCAATCACGGATCATCGCATGAGTCGTACTTGATTGATATTTTTCACTCGAAATTGCAAAGTTGACAGAACCGTATCGCGGAATAAACGAAGCGTTAATGGAACTCAGATTATAATTCATCGGGTGCTCAGGGCGAATTGGACCACAATGAAACAATACATTACGTTCAGTTGATTCCAAGGATTGGTCATGAATTTCAAACTCAGGTTTTACCCAAAATTCGATTGTCCCCTTTTGCGGATTCAGGAGTTCCGCGCCGTTAAAAACAGTGTCAAAATAAAAGGGTCCGGCAATACCCTGAGAGCCCTCCGTTATACCAGGACGGTATGGATTGCCATGCGTTAAAATACTGTTTTTGTCACCCACAATAAAGGTTTTTGTCAACACTTTTTCTACGCCGCCCAAGGTTTTATATTTCACGTTGAGTTCCAGGTAAATGGCGTCGTATCCTATCAGCAATTGCTGATACAATGGCGATGCGTTCTTCCACGACAGAGGCAAATACGCTTTCGCTTCGATAACCATTTCGCTTCCGATCGGCTGTTTATCTTGATCAAGAAAACGTGCTGAAAGTTCTAAATCATAAAGTGGCCGGCGAGTCGTCAACTCAATATTGAATTTCACCAGACTGCCCGAGCCCGATTCATGCGTTACCCCTTCCATGGAACAATCTGAACAGCGTACGTTCACATGAGCGTCAGGAAGCACGGCATGACTCCTCAGCAACAGCGGTTTAAAAATATCCGGATCATGGAAACCTTTCCCTTCAGTAAGGCTCGAACTGTAGGATCCAACCACGTTGCGCGGTTCGGTTTTCTCAGTACCATTATAGCAAACCATCACTGCCATTTTACTGCTAACGTTTGCATCAAGGCTTGCAAAAGGAATGGCCATCTCAAAAGTCCACCCATCGGAATTGTTCTCTGTTTTGTATTCCACACCTGAACGCCATTTAAAATTCTCAACCGTTTTAACACCTTTGATTTCCTTGTGCAACGCAAATAGATGGCCCCAGGCATCGAGTGCAAGTTGGAAGTAAGTGTTTTTATCGTCGATGTTCGGTTGGAGAAAAATTTCAATGCTCTCAGAGAAATCGCACTGTCCGTCCCCCGAATAATTAAGCTCCGACATCAAGCGCTGCGAGATTCGACCTGAAAAATAAACTTTCTTACTGTCATAAAGCAACTTCATAACAACAGGTTCAGCCGGAAGTCTCAAGCTTTTATCATTTACGAAATATTCGACAGGTATCGCTAAATCCCAAGCATCTTCATTGGGGACTCCGTCAATTTCTATTTCCGTTCCAGCCGCCGTTTTAAAGGCCACGACACTGTTTTTATTGATGAACGCTTCAAACCAGTCAGGAACATTGTACTGTTCAAATATAGCGACACTCGCAGACGCTAAATCAGCAAGTTTTTCCGCTAAGGCTATGAAATCCGGATTCAAAAGATTACTGTCAACATTGACTGGAGGGTTCCGCCACCACCCTCTCAAATCATCGTAAGAGATGAGCTCAGGCTCATTTTTCAAAGCCTCAATAACGCGTCGATAATCCACTTCATCGGCCGCAAGCGTTTCCTTTCCTGCCTGAATGGCACGAGCAACCTTTTCCATATCTCCAGCACGAGCCGCTTCGTTACCCAAAGCCATGTAATAATGTACGGACGCATAAGCTTTGGCAGCTTGCACCATTTTGTAATACGTTACAAATAATGGATAAGAGAATGCATCGATCAAGCCCCTATCGTTCTGTACGAGCTTCCAAACTTCTGCCATTGCCTTTTCAGCAGCTTGTGCTGCCCGACAATTATTTTCCAGGAGCGGCAGGATGGATTTAAGATTCAGTGTCTTCGTCGTCTCTTCGGGAGCGTAGGCAAGGAAAAAACTTAATTGCTGATTAAATACGTTTTTCAAGTATTGCCCAGCCTGTGCGCCCCACAACCCAACAGCGGCACGCTCTGCCATGATATCGAGTACTGCGGGGTCATAGTTGACTGGATTGAGGCTGCGGTCAAGCGGCATATGGCCGGGGAATTGCGTGTTCCATGCGTATTCCGCACCGCAAACAGATGCTTGTTCAAGAAACTTACGAGGCATATTCAACCAAATAATGTCATTCTGCTGGCGTTCCGGATCGTATGCCGTGGAAAACGTACTGATTTCAGCAGGAAGCAGTGAATGGATATCGCGGCTGGATGCTAGAACTTCGTAATAAATCTGGATAGGCCTACCGGGATAGTTCTTATAATATCTCGACATGAATTCAGACTTGGCTTCTCGAACGCAGACAGGAACATCTTTGGGGATACCGTCATTAAACGCACGCATAAACTCACTGATGTTCCCGATTTGTTTGCCCACCAACTCCCTGTTCGCCTTCGTGTCAGCAAGTCCAAGAGATTTCAAACTCGCGTCTAAATCCAGATTACGTGCACTATATGGATAGACGACGAGCTGGGGTTCCAGCCCATATTTCTTCATTGTATCGATATAAATTTTAAACATATCGATATTAGCCTGCAGCCTATTATCTCCATATTTATTGCGGGTCATTAGATCTCGCTTGGACCACAATTCAGGATCGCTGAACCCACCGCCATCTACCGCATGAACAAAGACAGAGCCATATCCCAGCTTGCTATACGCTTCGGCAAGTTTACGAGCTTTGAGTTCATGAAGTTTCGTATTTGCCCAGGAGTAATACCTTTTATGGATCGGGTTATAAAACATCTCTTTAACTTCGGGCCTGTCTTTCTCGTTTTCATAAGCAAGCGCCACATCAATTCCTGCCAACGTATAAATCCCGCGTTCTTTCATATATTCCCCAACAGCAGAACCGGATGCATAAAGTGTTTCATTGGCCAGCGGGGCATCATTCAACGGAGAACATGTTTTAAAATACGGTACATAAGTATGCTGGGAAACCATGTTGCACTTTAATCTCAGCGCCCAATCGACATGTTTTTTCATGTTCGCAAGATGTTTTTCGGGATCGTTCCTATCCTTATAATGATAGGGAGCCAAAAAGCCACTTACCAACCGACGCGGAAAGTCAGGCCAATCCGTAACGTTTGCTGGATAGAGCAACACCTGATCGCCTTCTCGCGCAATCAAATAACGAACCGTCACCGCCGAATAGATGGTCGCTAAAGGAGAGTTGCCTGCAAGCCTTAAACCACCGGGAAAAACTTCAATCCCGTAAGCCTGTTCGATACAAAACGGGTTGTTAGCGGTCACTTTTTCTTCGGATGTTTGACTGAAAAAATTCGGATATCGATGATCGATCACCACGTTGAAGTGACCCTCTTGAATCGCATCAACAACGGGAATTTTGAATCCACACAGCTCTTCAACGCGTGAGGTGATTTCATTCACAGCGATATCGGTGCTTTTATCATGGCCATGCTCAATCACGATGACAAGCTTTTCGACAGGCACCGGCTCCCCCTCAAAGGCTATTTCTTTTGGTACCGGGAGCAGCCGTAGATTCCTCGCCTTAAGCGCTTGCCAATTGTTATTGAACTTTTCGGTTGCGCCCGACATGGATTCAAGGCCTGTCGAGCTGACGGCTCCGCAAATGTTTGTTAATTGAAAAGCAAAAACTAAAAATCCTGCTGTAAATCTTTGTATCATACTATTCCTTACCTATAACTTGATTCCCAATTTTCTTAGTCATAATCTTAATCTTAATCGCAAAGCATCCAGTGGCTAGTGGTTAGTGGTTAGTGATTAGTGATTAGTGGCTAGAAACAATCGATCCCGATTACGGACGCGGAGGCCCGCATCCCTCCAGCCTTCGGAAAAACACTTAATCTCACACTTAATCTCACACTTAGTCTCCACACTTCGTCTCTTACACTTAATCT
>Ga0265295_1008867_pt1 | contig 11016 bp, 5 predicted proteins | sample Munlansysbiofilm_FD_192503 | JGI IMG/M metagenome (GOLD analysis project Ga0265295, IMG submission 192503) | Leachate microbial communities from a municipal landfill in Southern Ontario, Canada - Methane capture system biofilm | ecosystem: Engineered > Solid waste > Landfill > Unclassified ... | reverse complement strand
TGCAAATCTTGTTGACAACTCCATGAGACATGGGAAGAAGGTAACAAAGGTTTTTGTTTCTGCAAAAGAAGAAGAAAATGCTCTTACTGTCAGATATGCAGACAATGGGATTGGCGTCCCTGATGAAATGAAAAGTCGTATTTTTAACCGTGGAGTCGGTTCCCATACCGGATACGGCTTGTTTCTCATCCGCGAGATTTTGTCTATCTCTAAAATTACCATTCAGGAGGTTGGAACTCCTGGTGAGGGTGCGGTTTTTGAAATGATCGTTCTATCTGGGTTTTACCGTAAAAATGAGTGACCGTTCATATCTGGTCTCCTGTTTGGATATGGAAATATCCTGAAGGGAACTCAGTTTATTTATTGAGAGCAGGGCGGGGATGCCCCGCCACTATTGAGTAAAAAAGAAAAATACCAAACATTTCTCTTCGGTTATACGCATAGAGCCCGTTTTCCAAAATAGAATTATTAGCCACCTGTTTTTTATCGTAAGGTTTCATGAGTGAATTGAATAAACCGGTAATAAATACCTACTTTTTCATATGATGAATACTAGATATATTTGGTATTCAAAACCGGATAACACAGGACGAATGTGAGCAGTATGTCAGATATTTATGAGTACTTGTCTGCCCTGCACCAGGGAATTTGGGAAGTTGTGATACCAAAAGATCTGTTACCAGCCCCCCTTGGACCTGAGTGGAAATTCTCTCCGATTAATCTTCCCAGCCGGGAAACGATAGCAAGTTACCGGAATGGGCAGTACCATCTCCATGAAACAAAGGAGGATTACCGGGTTCATCTTGATCGGTATGATCCTGAAAAAAACCCTATCCTTCACCTGATAGATGATGCCCCTCTTGCCCTCATGATAGTTGAGACACTCCAGACCATTTATGTTACTGCACGGGACGCAAAAAAAAATCCAGAGGCTGATTTCATAAAAGATCAACAGCTTACCTGGAAATTCCGGATGGTACTTGGATGTATACTTCTTATCATCAGTGGAATTCTCATGATGATTGCGCTTAATCAGGAGATAATACTGTTTTCAACTCTTCTTCCTGCGATAGTATTTGTCAGCGGAATTCTCATCTTTCTGAATGGTCTTTCTATGAGGAGGAGAAAGGAACATTCCGGAAAAGATGTTCTGAATGGTGTGTTACTTATGGGCGGTGGAACCCTGATGTTTTTTTTCTGGCTGTTATACCTGACAATAATTCTGTTCATTCTGGGAATATGGTTTTTCGGAAGCGCTTATGTCACGCTTAAACGAGTTATCAAGGGGAAAAAGCAGGTGCCTCAGGGATTGTGGCTCTCACTTGGGATGGGGATTGGATCCCTCCTTCTTGGAAGTATTACTATCATTGCTCCTGAAATTCTGCTTGAAGTGCTCATAGGGATCTTGTCTGTCATTTTTGGAATTATAGGCATAGGCGTTTTCCTGGACGGATATGGTCTTCGGAATGCAGAGCATCTGATCCGTAAACAACAATCTTAATAAAAAAAGGTTATAGGGGTCTCATAGTTCCTGATACCCTGCATATTATGCACGTCCCGGTGGACACCGTTCCATACATGGGATCATCCTTTTTATCATAAATCCGACTTTCGATATCCTCGCAGCAGTTAGTACCCCAGATGTTTCCGGTTGCCATCATATCCGCAGCGTTTCTGTTTTCAATATCGTAACCGGTATTACCTGCAAAGGTATTTTTGCCGGTACTTCGTCCGCCACCACCGATATCAGGATTGGTTGTTCCCCCGGTTGCGATGTAAATTCCAATCGGATTTTGTTTAATGCTGTTTCCCTGAATCATCGGGGTTGAATCCATTCTGACAATAATCCCGTACTCACCATTCCCTTTGAGGGTATTGCTGGTAAGTGTTGGATTGGCCCATCCCTTTGTGCTGATTCCGGTCCCCCCACAAGAGAATGAGTTATTATCAACAGCAGGATGAGAGTTTGCAGTACAGTCAACACCATTCAGAGTTGAGAAGGTGTTCTTTGTGATCGTGGGGTAACTCTCCCCATAGGCGGTAATTCCCCAGTTAAGACTCCCTGCAAAGTTATTGTCTGTAATCGCCGGATGAGCAGTCCCAAGTGTTGTAATTCCTGCATGGGCAGTCCCGGAGAAGGAACACTTCTCAATGGTTGGTGATGTTGAATCACAGATGATGGCAGTTCCGTCATTTGATCCTCCCGGACTGTTTATGATGGAAAATGTCAGGCTTGAAATAACTGCATTATCTGCACCAACAATTGATGCGTATCTTCCACCCGGAGAATCCGGAATATCATATCTGGCACCGCCTGAAATGACCGGGTTTGGAGATACAGGAACAAATGAATCTGAAGAACGTATCGGTTTCCTGGTAAGTGTCATCCTGCTTTTCAGTCTGATAGGAAAAATTTCTCCATTTGCAGCATCATAACGATTTGCTGATTCAACCATAATGGTATCGCCTGACCTGGCTTTACTGACGGCAAACGTAATCGTTTTAAAGGGCTTTGCTTCTGCTCCGGTTCCGGCACTATCACTTCCGGTTTTAGAGTTTACAAAATAGGTCGTCATCGCAGGCCCCTTACTCAAACTATCCACGGTTAAAATAGGAGCAATCTCCTGTTTTACGGATGCTGCAACGCCAAGGTATCCAAAAACAATTCCAATAATTACCAATACTATCAGTGATGTCCATATCTTCATCGATAAACCTCCTTATACGGGCCACACGACTTTGTCGGATTTGCAAGTGGCACTGGGCACTTAATTCATAATCACGAGTTCTATTCTGACCTTCATTATAGGTAATATCATTATTAAAGCCTCAATAGTTGTCTTATGGATCTTACATGAATATTATGTAAGAGATACCACTTGGTTTTCAGACTGAGCCGACACACTGATATAATTAATCAAAGTATTTAATTACATTGTATGAAAGAAAAATATATATGTTGAAATATACTCCCAGTATTATAAGAAACTTAAAATTTCTTTAATTGAACGATTTCAATTTATGTCAGGCCTTTCCACATAAATATTTCAGATTCCAATTCATACATAGTATGCCTGGGCAGACACTTCTTATCCATGCGGTTCCCGGAACCGGTTTATCTGAGGAAATACACCGTTTTACCTCCCATTTAAAGCAATATCCCCTGAGCTCATGGATGATTCTTCCGACAAAGCGTCTGGTAAGAACAGTTTCAGGCCAATTATTGGAAGCGAAAATTTCATTTCTTCCTGAAAACATCTGCACCCTAGATGAGATGTGTGAGCGTCTGGTCGGCCGGTATGGTAAAAAAACGGCTTTGATTAATAAAATCGAAGCACGGCTCCTCCTGGTAGATATTCTTCATGAACATAAAGAGGAACTCTCTCTCTTTTTTTCGGAGAAAACCCCCTCTCCCCGGGCTGTTCAGGATCTTCAGACATTACTCCAGGTAATTATCAGAAGGGAGATACCGTACCCTGATTGTCTGGGGCCACTTGCATCTGAAAAGAGTTACCAGATAGATCTTCTGATGTCAGCATACAAAGAAAGACTCATCGAAAAGGATCTGGTAGATCCAGACACGCTCCTCTCCTGGGTGATAGAATTTTTGAAAATAACAGGCCTGGAAGAACCGGACTCATTCATTAAGCATGTTCATATATATGGTCTGTTTGAGCCGATGCCCCTTGAAATAAGGCTCATAAAAGCGATCAGAGACATATGCGAAACTCTTACGTATACCCTTCCGACGGGCAATGATGCAAGTGTTTTTTCTGACAATGGAATCTGGTTATCTCCTGATAAGGAAGAGTTCTTTCCCTGTCCTGAATTAAATAATCAGATAACTTCTGTTTTCTTCCATGATCCTGCAGTATCCAAAACCCAATTATCATTCCCCCATCTCTCCTGCATGGGCTTTGCAGATCCGATGGGTGAGATGAATGAAATTGCACGGAAAGTTGCTCATCTGGTATCATCCGGTGCTTCGTATGAGGATATTGCCATCGTCTCTCCTGATCTCCGGTCAACACTTGGATATGCGAAAGAGGCTTTTGCTGAATTTTATATACCCTTAAAACCATCCCAAGGTCCACTTCTTGTAACCAGCCCGCTTGTTTCATATTACCTTATTATTTTTGATCTCATTGAGAAGGGATTCCGATATGAAGAACTGGTGAAAGTAATTCAGAGTCCCTACTCCAGGTACAGATGGAAAGAGGATGATTCACCTGAAGATTCCTCCCCGTATCAGTATCTCTCATATGGGGATTTTGATCTCATCTGTAGGACCTATGGTCTTGATGGCGGATATATTGACTGGAAAAACAGGCTTATTGAGATTATATCTCTTTGTAATGATACGGAAGAGCAAAAAAGTTCATCAGATTCAATGAAGGATTCAGAAACAGGGAAAAAGAATACTGTAGCCAGGACATATTCTCCCCGCCGGCCTCTTTCCAAATCCGCTATCGAAAAAACAGTGCAGGGTGTTATCAGGTTTGTAGACATTTTTAAAGGGTTTCGGGAAAAAAGAACTATCCAGGATCATATCAAATGGTTTACCAGTACCTTAAAGGAAATTGGCTCTCCGGTCCCGGGTTATGCCAAAGTGAGCCCTTCAAATGCCTGGCTGACCGAAGAGGAATACTTACACCTTACTTCTTTTTCCTCACTCCTTAAAGAGTTACAAAACCTTTCAGAAAAACAGGTGATTTCAGATATAACCCCTGAAAAACAGATCTCTTTTGTAGCGTTTCTCAGTATAGTCAGGCATATCCTGCAGGAGAAGACCAGTGATATAAACCCTGATGCAAGCGGCGTTATGCTTACCGGGATGAGGGAGATAGTTCATCAGCACTACCCCTATGTATTTTTAGTTTCCTTAAATGAGGGCCAAATCCCACGGCTTACCACCCGGCTTCCTTTTACAAATTCCAGTGAAAGTAGCCGGATGGACACAAGGACTCTCGCAGATATACTCAGGCAGGAGAAATACCAGTTTATTGCAGGACTTCTGGCAGGGGTGTCACAGGTATACCTGAGCTGGTATGATCACAAAGATGAGAGAACAACGCTTTCTTCAGTCTTTATCGACTACCTGAAAACCTCAACTGACCTGCCCGAATGGGAACCGAGTCAAATTGCTGCGGGGGGTGCTCTCCTCAATCCGGAATATTCCGGAAGTTTAGAGGCATCATATGCCGCCGGTATATGTATTCATCAGGAGCGGTGGGAAGAGGCATTGTCATACATCCTGCCAGATGTTACCTTATCAACACTGGTTGATCGGATTACGATTGAGCGAACATATCGGTTCAGATTAAACCGGTCAGAATATGATGGATTAATCGGGGGCGATTCTTCAATTCATTCCCTTCTTCATTCTGCATTTGGGGCCAGATATAAATGGTCAGCTTCGATGCTGGAGACGTATGCCAAATGTCCATTCAGGTTTTACCTGGAACGGGTGGCTCATATCAGGCCGCTTCCTGATATTGGGAGTGATATTCCACCTGAAACAAAAGGCAATCTCATTCATGGTATCCTAAGTAGGTTTACACGCACGATGCTCGGGGAAAATCTGCTGCCCTTAACACACCATTCGTATGATTCTGCACTCTTAGCCATCAGGGAGATAGCGACGGATGAGTGCGATAAAGTTCCCTATGCAACACCCCTCTGGCATGCAAAAAAAAGGCAGATAATGGGGGGAGAAGGTATTGGGGAAGGCATTCTTGAGCGATTCATTGCCGCTGAAATTGACCGGCTGACCCCGGATGAAGACGGGAGAGTGCCCCATGTATTCGCTCCTCAATTCTTTGAACTCTCCTTTGGGGCAGTTCCCGGGCCTGATGATGATCCCAGTTCAAAGAATGAATCAGTTGATCTCATCGCAATTCAGAGAGACTGGGAGAATTCTAAAAAATCCCCTGAAGCAGCGGGCAACACTGCTCACCCACTGCCCGCTGACACTATTGAATTGATTGGAAAAATTGACCGGATAGATATCACTCCTGACGATCTTTTTGGGATCGTAGATTATAAAACCGGTAAAAATATTCCTGGAACATCTGATCTAACCCGTATGACTGCCCTTCAGCTTCCACTCTATCTCCTGGCCTACCAAAAAATTTCACATAAAAAGCCCGTTTTTGGTTCATATGTACAGGTTCAGAGAAAAATTACTCACAGCATCCCGCTCTATGATCCCACTCTGAAACAGACCCTCCCAAAAGGAAAACTTCCCCGTTCAGAACCACGGTGGCATGAGATCCTGGAAAATGCCCTGCAGCGTTCCATCTCTCATGTCCATGCTATCAGGGCCGGTTTATTCCCGATACAGGCGACATCAGAATGCAGTGCTGACTGGTACTGTCCGTACAAAACCATCTGCAGGTTTCAGCCAGACCGGGGTTCACAGCTGGGTGAGTGGTTTTTCTATCCTGCTGATTCTACTGCTTCTGCTGAAGATGAAACCGGGGCAGGTGAAGCATAATGGCAGCAACACCCCGCCAAAAGGAGGCAATTACCCGGCATGATATCAGCATGGTGGTAACTGCAGGAGCCGGAACAGGGAAGACCTTTGTCCTTGTTGAAAAGTACCTGGACCTGATACAAACCAAAGGGTTTCGGATTCGTGATGTTTTAGCTCTTACGTTCACCGATAAAGCAGCATCAGAGATGAAAGAGAGGGTTCGGAAGACGATTGCAGACCGCCTCCGGGAAGATCCTGAAAACCAAACCTGGAAAGATGCTCATGAAGAACTGGTTATTGCACCGGTCATGACCTTTCACTCCTTTTGTGCACAGATCCTCCGGGAGTTTGCCATAGAAGCAGGATTGGATCCGGGTTTTGTTATCCTTGATGAAGGTCAGGCTCTTGCAGTTCAGCGGGAAGCATTTGAGACACTGGTGAGAAGACCGCCTCCAGAGGTTTATGACCCGCTTATCAGGCTTCTTGCACAAATAGAAAAATTTCAGTTAAACCAGATTCTGACCATTCTTTCAGAGGATAGTGAGCGGTTTTTACAGTTTTGCACCGATCTCTCCCACGATCCGGATGCTCTCATACGTGACTGGGAGATATTTCTTGAAGGAGTCAGAAAACCGGTTATTGATGCATTTTTTAAAGATCCTGATGTCAGGCATGCAATGAGCGATTATGTCATGTTTGAACAGATGTATCATGGGCGGGACGATCGGGCGTGCCAGTATCTGACTAAAGTATGCCCGTATCTTCACGAACTAAAGCCAGATGCATCTCCTGAAATGTTAACAAAAGCTGCCAATGGATTTTTATCAATCAGGCCACAGGGAAAACTTGGATCACAAAAGATCTGGGATGCTGATGATCTGAGCAGGTTTCGGGAAGCGAAATCATTTCTCATTGAGCGTCTTGAAATGGTTGCTCCCTATTTTGAACTTTACATTACTCATGATTCACGTTTTACCAAGGCTACAATGAGATTTTTTTCTGATCTTGCGGTGATTGCAGGACATTATATCAGCCTTTTACAAACCCTGAAACGGCAGGCCAACGGGGTTGATTTTAACGACCTTATTCAATTAACCAGGGAATTTTTACAATCCCACCAGGATATTGTTTCCCGTCATATCAGGCCACGATACCACTATATTCTTGTAGATGAATTCCAGGACACTGATCCTGCCCAGTTTGAGATAATAACGGCTATAGTTGGCGAATTGAAACCCGGTATGAGCAGCCTCTTTATTGTCGGAGATCCAAAGCAGTCAATTTACCTGTTTCGAAGTGCAGACGTGACCCGGTTTAAAGAGGCACAGAGCCGGATACTTGCTGACTGTAAGGGTTCCCTTGTAAATCTGGACACGAGTTTTCGCAGTTGCCGTGAGGTTATCGGGTGCGTGAATTACCTCTTTTCAAGTATTTTTGAATCATCAGAAAAACCCTGGGAGTTTGGGTATGAACCCATTCATGTTTGTGCAGAGCGAGGGAAGAATCCAGGTTCCATAACCCTGTTACTTCCTGGAAAAGCACCAAAGGGGAGTGCTCGATCAGAGACTAAGGAGATTGAGGCAGGGATGGTGGCAGATTTAGTACACCAGATCGTGTCATCCGGCTCTCATGTCATTACTGACCGTGAGGGAGAGACAAGATCTGCCGGATATGGAGATATTGCAATCCTTATTGAAAGAAGAACCCACCTCACCCGGTACACAACCGCTCTTTTTAGAAAAGAGGCACCTTACTATGTCCACGGGGGAATTGGATTTTATTCAAGGCAGGAGATCTACGATCTTTACAATATCCTCTCGTTCCTGCTCCGGCCTTATGATAATGCAGCCCTGTATGGAGTTCTTCGCTCGCCCTATTTTGGTTTTTCAGACTCCTCGTTATACCACATTCTGCATATGCCGGGAGCGAAAAGAGGATGGAGCCTGTCTGACAGGGTCAAAGCCTGCGTAGGAAAAGGTGCTCTACCTGCTGAAGATGTGCCCATGCATGACTCTTCTCCTTTCTCCCTTTCTGATCAGGATAAGATAAATCGTGCATCTGTTCTGCTACAATCCTGGAGGGCTGGCGCCGGAAGAGAACCCATTGTCTCGCTTATCTCACGAATACTCCGGGAATCGAGTATTTTCACGGTATATGGTGCAATGGAGCAGGGAGAGAAGCAGGTTGCTAACTTAAAAAAACTCCAGAATATTATCAGGGGAAAGGCAGAGAGCGGCTATTATGGACTCTTTGATCTCGTAGATGATTTGACACTCTCAATTGAGGATGAGGAACGCGAAGGTGAAGCAGCCCTTGATACACTCTCAAAAACATCAGTGAATATCATGACCGTTCATGCTGCAAAAGGCCTTGAATTTCCGGTTGTCATCCTCCCTGATATGGGTTCTTCACGAGAAGGAAAGCAGGGGGCTGTTCTCATCGGTGAGCATCCTGATATTATCGGCGTGAAGATTCCAAACCCGGATATTGATTATGAGATATGCGAAACTCCGGTATACAAGGCGTTATCTCTCATTCAAAAAGAGAAAGAGTTAGCTGAACGAAAGCGTCTCTTTTATGTCGGAACTACCAGGGCCAGGGACCATTTAATTCTCTGTGGAAAACAACCGGATAAATATTATGACTCAATTGATAAGAGTAACAACCGGATTGACTGGGTTTGCACACTTTTTGGAATTACCAAAGACATTGCAGAAGAAGGAGGGGTAATCAGTATAGATCCAGAGGATGGAGGAGAACAGATTGAGGTATCAGTTTTAACCGACTCTGATCAACTGGCCCGGATATGGGCTCATGAAGAACCTCCTATCCTTACCCTTCCGGATGAATACTCCTTGCAATCAGGTACCAGGATGAAGGTTCTCACGCCCAGTGCAGACAGGGACGATGCACTTGCACGGCCAGTTACGGTAACTGACTTGAATAAGATTTCAGTATCCGGCACAGAAAAAGAAGGAGCTCCTGGATTTCAAGTGCAGATACCAGATGCTCAATTACTTCCTGACGAGACAGGAACGCTTCTCCACCAGATCTTTGCAGGAGAAGACGCACAATCCACCCTTATTTCATATGGCATTATGAGTCCTGCAGCACTCTCTTTTTGTGAATCATTGTATCAGCAGTTTTGCAGTCATCCCTTTATCAGAGATGCCCGTGTATCATTTCAGGAAGTCTCATTTATTACGTATATCGGAGAATATTCAGTCAAGGGGCGGATAGACAGGCTTATTCAGACACAGGATGGGAGCTGGGTAGTAGTTGATTATAAGTCGGGAAATGTCAGGGGTGCGGAGATACAAATGAATATCTACCGACTGGCAGCTGAAGCATTGCTTGGGCAGTCGGTCAGGATGTACCTGTATTCCATGCAGACTGGGGAGATGACTGAGCCGGGGTATCTCTCGGAGGAGGGGATGAAAGAAGTTGTCCGGGAGAAACTGGCGATGTTCAGTAATCTGGCGATAAGGTAAAAACGTGCGATATTGGATCTAAAAAGTTATTGCAATCCCAAGAGGCTTTTAGGGAATGAGTATATGCACTTTTCGAACAATCAATCGGGAGCCGAATTCGAATTAAACCTATGGTTTGAGTTCTTTTAATTCTCCATAGCAAGGAAAAGACTGCTTTCGGTTTTTTCCACAAAAAATCCGGAATAATGTTAAGTGGGGATTAATCCCGTGATAGATCACGTACAATCAGCCACATTCCAACCGGTTCTTCAAAACTATTTTTTACTACCTCTCCTCTGATAGATATCGGCAATCGGCTCCCATCACTTCTCATATAATCCCGCCTGTATTCCTCTCTTCTCCCATTAGCAAAGACCTGCTCTTTTACGACATTGAAATCAATGTCATTCCATTCCTTAGGGATAATATCCTGAAAAGACAGATTCTCTATTTGTTTTTCTGAAAAACCAGTCATCTCAAGAAAAATCTGATTCATTTCCCGAATAAGACCTCCTGAGTCTACATAGACCATTCCATCAGAATGCAATTCAAAAGAAGATTGAAATTTGTATTCACATCTCTGAAGTTTTTGTTCCAGTTTTCGTTTCGATATAAGGATATTGATTATCTGACTAAATCCAAGGAATTGAAATGGACCTTCCAGTCCCTTTTGAAGGAAAAAATCAGCCCCGTTTTGTAATGCTTCAATGGCAATAATTTCATCTTCAAAACTGGTTTGAAGAACGAACGGGATTGAATTATTCATTGACCTGATCTGTTTCAACAAGTCAATTCCGGTAACTTCAGGCATGTTATAATCAGAGATAATGATATCATATTCATGTTCACTAAGAAAGCTGAGTGCCTGATCCGCAGATTCTGCTGTATCCACAACAAATCCGTCATTAGACTCAAGGACATACTTTAACATATCGAGAAGTGTTTTTTCATCATCTACAACTAATAATCGAATCATGATTTTATCTCTATCATTGATTATGACATTCACAGAGATAATAATTATTCATGTAAGACAGCTTTGGAGATAGATCCAGATCTGTGGGCATAATT
>Ga0265295_1008866_pt1 | contig 11017 bp, 8 predicted proteins | sample Munlansysbiofilm_FD_192503 | JGI IMG/M metagenome (GOLD analysis project Ga0265295, IMG submission 192503) | Leachate microbial communities from a municipal landfill in Southern Ontario, Canada - Methane capture system biofilm | ecosystem: Engineered > Solid waste > Landfill > Unclassified ... | reverse complement strand
TGTAATAAATTCTTAAAAATATTTCCTAGTTATTGACCCTGCCCTTTTGTTATAATTAACATGAATTGACTTACATGTTCGATAAACCTTGTGCTTATTATCTATTTTACTATTAAACCTCGTCTTGCTTCCATTTCTTTCAAAGAACTATTCCCTAAATGGGAGTGCAAAGATAATAACAGATTTTATTCTTTTGCATTTTTTTGCATTTTTTTTGCAATTTTTTTTGGAGTGCCTCTCAATCTATTAGTATTACAGCTAAGTAGAAATGTGTAAATCTTAAAAAATATTTAATTTGATATCAATTTAATATAATATTATTATATTCGCAAAAAAAAATTGTGAGCGATAGCCTAGTAATAATTCCTACATATAATGAAATCGAAAATATTGAACTCATTATTAAAAAAGTTATTAGCTTAAGCAAAGACTTTGATGTATTAGTTGTAGATGATGGCTCTCCTGATGGTACAGCGGATGTTGTTAAAAGTTTACAGAAATCTTTTACAGATTCGTTATATATAATAGAAAGAAAAGGAAAACAAGGATTAGGTACTGCTTATATTGCCGGTTTTAAGTGGGCATTACAAAAGGGTTATGGGTATATTTTTGAAATGGATGCCGACTTTTCGCACAATCCAGATGATTTGATTAATCTTTATGAAGCTTGTAAGGAGCAAAAAGCTGATATGTCTGTTGGGTCAAGATATATATCGGGTGTTAATGTTGTGAATTGGCCTATGGGTAGGGTTTTGTTGTCGTATCTGGCATCGGTGTATGTTAGACTTATTACAGGAATGAAGATTTATGATACTACTGCCGGTTTTGTTTGCTATCAAAAGCATGTGTTGGAACGCTTAAATCTTGATAATATAAGAATGATTGGTTATGGGTTTCAGATTGAAATGAAATTTAAAACATGGCTTTTTAAATACAATATTATAGAAGTACCTATTATATTTACAGATAGAAAACGTGGTGCCTCAAAAATGAGTAGCAGTATTGTTGGCGAGGCTATTTTTGGCGTGATTAATATGAAAATGCGAAGTGTTTTTAATAAAAAGAAGTATTTGAATTAACTAATTTTGCAACCAAATAGAATATTCTTGCGTTTAGCAAAAGTATTGGTTTTTATTTTATATGTTTAACTAAATTAAATTAATGTTTGTTATGAAAAAATTTACAATGTTTTTAGGAATTATTTTGTTTTTTACAGGCTCGGTAGTATTTGCCCAAAATGCTTTTTTAAAAATCCCTGCAGATATGCAAAATTCTTCCGAAATTAAAGCCGGTTGGGTTGGTAGTTCTCAAATGTTAGGTGGTTCTGTTATGTCAGAGGGTGCTGAATATGCTATTCGTATAGCAGCAGGCTCGCAAACAGCAGGAGACGAAATCACAAAAGTTAAATTCTACAGCGACCATGAGAATTATACTCAATATGGTGCAACAAACACATCTTATGTAATTAAAATTTACGAAGGCGGTACTTTTAACGAAGAGGCAGGTTTTGACGCGTTTACAGCAGCTGGCACCGAAGTCTATTCACAAAACTATACTGCAACTACTTCAGGCCCACAAGAGGTAGATCTCAATACAGCCTACACTATTGGTTCTCAAGAGTTTTGGGTGGCTATACATTGTAACGGGCCCTCTTTATTAGCTTTGGGTGCTGATAATTCTGCTGTTTTAAATGATTATGTTTATACCATTAATCAAGAAGGAGTTTGGTATTGGGCTTCTAATGAGTTTTGCCAAGATCAGGAGTGTACCGTAACAACTATTAATCCTTTCTATTTATCAGTTTATGTTGACGATGGCGCAGTTTACGAAGAAAACTCTGATATTGCAGTATTGGGATTTATTGATAATATGGAAGACCAAAACCAAATTACAAGTTTGGATCTTTCTGCTACCGACTCATTAAAAATTCTTCCTGTGGTTGCTAATAACGGACCCGATGATGCTGTTGAACTTATAACTGTTACAATATCAATTGAAGCTGCTCAAATTTCAGAAAGCTTTGAAGTAGATCCTTCACAATTCACAGGAGGTTCTTTCCCCGCAGGTATGATGAGTGTTTTCCCATTAGGCCTATTAAGTGCAGACGATATGGATGCTTTAGAAATGTCCGAATTTGAAGTTTGTGTGGGTATTGAATATGCCGGAATAGACCCAAACTTGAATAACAACGAGCAATGTTTATCTGTTACCAGAGATTTTACAGGAGTTGAAAACAACAACTTAAGCGACATTAGTATTTATCCTAATCCTGTATCTGATATCATTTATATTGATAATGCCGAAGGAAGCAAAATTGAAATCTATAATACACTTGGTAAACTAGTATTGAAAATAGATTGTGCTACCAGTAACCAATCTGTAGATTTGTCAAAATATGCAGAGGGAAATTATTTTATTAGAATAAACGAAAGCGTACATAAAGTAAATTTAGTAAAATAAAACTTTTGTACAGACATATATTAAAATAAGGGGCTTAATTTTATTTATAGCCTCTTTTTTATTTAAAAATATTTTAATTTGTATGTATAGTTTATAAAAATTGTTAATTTTGTATTTATTGTAACATTAAAAATTTTAATTATGAGAAAACTACTATTATTATTCGGAGTATTTCTGATGTTAGTTGCATCTGGATTTGCTCAAGTAAAAAAATCCCCAATTTTAGGGAAGCAAAAAATGCATAGCACTATAGACATTACAACAACTCCATCAAAAGATGTTTTGGTAAATACTAATAAGGAAGCTTGGGATATTGCATTTACATTTGATGCTAGTGCAGCAGCAAACCCTGGTATTGAAACAGATGGACAAAATTTCTATACCGTATCATGGAACAGTACTACGTTTACTCGTTATGATATGGATGGTTCAAATGCTGAAACTTTTGATGTACCCGGTGTTAGTGCTGTTAGAGATATGGCTTATGATGGTACTTATTTTTATGGTGCAGCCGCAGATATGAATCTGTTTCAAATGGACCTTGAAAATGAAACATTAATTAGCACCATTACAGCAACTTGTACAGGTGTTACTGGAATCAGACACATTGCTTACGATCCGAATTTAGATAGTGGTAATGGAGGTTTCTGGATTGGTAACTGGGGTGAATTGGGTGCTATAGCGATGGATGGCTCAGAATTGGTGGCTTCAACAGCAACTATAGAAAGTTGCTATGGTTCTGCTTACGATCCTTGGACAGACCCTGCAAATCCATGCTTATGGTTATTCCAACAACCAAATGGATCAGAAGCTGTTTTTTATCAATTTGATATAAACACGTATTCATATACAGGAACAACACACGATTGTTCTGATGCTCCTGGATTTATTGACGGTTCTATTAGCGGAGGCGCATGTTCTTATGAAGCTGACGGAATGTTCTATTTAGTAGGATCAATTCAGCAAGAACCTAATCTTGTGGTAGCCTATGAATTAGCAACAACGGCAGATCCTGCAGCACCTGCTGCTGTTAGCGACTTAACTGCTACACCAGACGCAGGTGGAGCACTTACCGCTGATGTTTCTTGGACTAATCCTAGCTTAGATTTTTCAGGTAATACACTTACAGAACTTACATCTATTGATCTATATCTTGATGGTTCTGAAACACCTGAATATACTAATGCATCTCCAACAATTGGTGGAGCTGAAAATGAAACAATTACAGTATTAACTGCTGGATTCCACGCATTTAAAGTGATTGGAACAAATAGTGCAGGCGTAGGTGTACCTACAACTGTAACTGTATGGGTAGGCGAAGATGTTCCTGCTGCTCCAACAAACGTAGGTCTTACTAATACAGATATGGAAATTTCATTAACATGGGATGCTCCTACAGAAGGTTTACATGGTGAATATTTTACAGGTACAGGTGTTACATATACAGTTGTTAGATATCCTGGTGAAGTTGTTGTTTCTGAAGATCAAGCCGGACTGACTTTTAGCGAAACACTAAGCGAAGCTAATAATTATTATTATGAAATTATTGCTAGCAATGCTAGTGGTCAAGGTGGTGTTGCTACAAGCGAGACTATATTATTAGGCGATGTTATTATTTTTGATTTTGAAGCCGGACTTCCTGAAGGTGGTGAATTAATTGATGGTGATTGTGGCTGGTTATTCGGCAATAATGGTAGTAGCGATTACTGGACAATACCTGAACACGGAAATTATGCTTATGCTAATGACGACCAATGTAACGGAGATATGAGCGATGTGTGGATGATTTTACCTCCGGTAGATTTTACTGAAATTGATGCACCATGGGTTAGCTTCCAAAATGTAAGAAAATTTGACATCTTTACAATTAAAGCTTCTTTAGATGGTACTACATGGGATGATGTTGAAGTGCTTTCCACTGATAATATATCTGCTTGGCAAGAAGAAACTGTTGATTTAACTGCTTATGCAAATGAACCAACCGTATTTATCGCTTTCCATTATAACGATGATGGTGCATGGGGTTATGGCTGGGCTGTTGACGATGTAATGATGCCAGGTAGTATAATTACTATTACTTGTCCTAAACCTACAGACCTAACTGTAACAGATATTACAACAAATTCTGCTGTACTTGGTTGGACTAGCTCTTCTGATACATGGAATATTGAATGGGGTACACCCGGTTTCACACAAGGTGAAGGTACTTTAATCGAAGGTACTTCCGATAATCCTTATACATTATCTGATTTAGACTCTGGAACAGCATACGAATTTTATGTTCAAGCAGATTGTGGTGGTGGTGACTTAAGCTTTTGGGCTGGTCCTTTCTCATTCACTACAGAATATGTTTGTGATGTTATTGACACATATCCTTTCTTCGAAGGTTTCGAAAATGCTGTGCCTCCTGCTTGTTGGTTAGCTCTTGACGAAGACGGTGATGGTTACAACTGGACTCAAGTACCCGTTTCTTCTCACACAACTCATACAGGTGACTTTGCTGCAATGTCTGCTTCTTATGATAATGATTTTGGTGTATTAACACCTGATAACTACCTTATTACTCCACAATTAGATATCAATGCCGATAATCTTGAATTAAGATTCTGGGTTGCTGCTCAAGATCCTGATTGGGCAGCAGAAAAATTCTCAGTAATGGTTTCAACTACAGGTACTGCTCCTGCTGACTTTACTGAAATTTATACAGAAACTTTGTCTAGTGAAGTGTGGAGCGAAGTTGTTCTTTCATTAACTGATTATAATGGTGAATTGATTTATATTGCTATTCGCCACTGGGATTCAACAAACTGGTTCCAAATGAAATTAGACGATTTCTTAATTGACTTTGAAACAGGAATCTCTGAAAGTGTAAGTAAAAATGTAAATCTTTATCCAAATCCATCTACAGGTTTAGTTAATATCAGTAGTGTAAACGGTGCCGAAATTAGTGTTACTAATATGTTAGGTCAAGAAGTTTACAGAACAGTTTCTACACAAGATGTTCTTACAATTGATGCTTCTACATGGGGACAAGGTTCTTATATGGTACGCGTAATTGAAAACGGTGAAGTTAGTGTTATGAAATTTAACATTGTTAAATAAAACTATAACAGATTATAATTTTAAAGTAGGCTGTCTGTTTTTGGCAGCCTATTTTTTTATATTTTGTGGAGTTTACTATTTCATGCATTTTGCAACTTTTTTTATTCTGTAGCCCAATGCATTTTTGATTTTAAGTTATGCAGTTTTATTAATAATATAAAGTTTACTCTAAATATATTGTTTTATACTATAATCCTGAATTTTATTTTTCTTATTTTGCACTATGGAAACAAATAAAACAGATATACGCAATTTATCAGAAAAAGAAATTGATAAAATTGTAATAGAATCAGGCGAAAAAGCTTTTAGAGCAAGTCAAATAAAAGAGTGGATATATAAACGTGGTGCTCAAAGTTTTGATATTATGACTAATATTTCTAAAAGCTTTCGCGACAAGTTACAAGAAAAGTATTGTTTTTTGCCTTCCGAAATTGTAAATGAACAACAAAGTAGCGATAAAACTTTAAAAGCAGTTTTTCGCCTTCACGACTCTAAATATATCGAAGGAGTTTTAATTCCAAGTTCCGATAGGGTTACAGCGTGTATAAGCACTCAGGTAGGCTGTGCCATGGATTGTAAGTTTTGTGCTACCGGAAAAATGGGATTTATAAGAAATTTGAGCACCGGAGAAATTTTAGACCAGGTATTTTTATTGAATAGGCGTAGCGAAGAGCTTTTTGGCAGGGCTTTGTCGAATATTGTAGTAATGGGTATGGGCGAGCCGCTTTTAAATCTTGATGCTCTTGCACATGCAATAAGAATAATTACAGCACCAAAATATATGGGGATGTCGCCAAAAAGGATTACGGTTTCAAGTGTTGGCATACCCAAAATGATAATGAAATTCGCCGATTTAAACTTAAAAGTTCATTTTTCGGTATCCTTACACTCAGCAATTGACGAAACAAGGTCTGCTATGATGCCTGTTAACAGGCGAAACAATCTTACTGAATTAAGAGACTCAATTAAATATTTTCACGAAAAAACAAACGAAAGAATAACTTATGAATATATTTTATTTGATGGTATCAACGATAGCTTAAAAGATGCCACAGCTTTGGCTGAATTTTGTAAAATTAGTCCTTGTAAAATAAATATTATTGAATACAACAGTACTGCAAACGATAGATTTAGGCGTTGCAGAAAAGAAAAAACCGATGCTTTTGTGGAGTTTTTAGAAAAAAGAAATCTTATTATAAATATTCGTCGTTCAAGAGGTAAAGATATTGATGCTGCTTGTGGACAGCTTGCAGGAAGAATGCAATAAGAGCATTACGGAATATATACCTCTAATAATTCGGCATAAGCCGTAGGTATCATTTTAACATGGTCGAGTTCGGCAGGTATTAAAACGGTTTCGCCCTTTTTTAAATCAATACTTCCATTATTTGTTTTAATTTGAACCGAGCCAACTACACACATTAACACAACAAAACTGTCGATCTCGTAATAATTGCGTTCTAAAATATTAATTAAGGGAATTATTGATACGGTAAAATAATCACTTTCCTTTATTATGTTACTTCTGTCGGGGATTTTCTCGTATTCTGTTCTGTAAGTGTTGTAAACATTGTAATCTAAAACATCTTCGGCAAGCTCTGTATGAAGCTCTCTTTTTTTGCCATTTGAATCTAAGCGGTCGAAATCGTAAACACGATATGTAATATCAGAAGTTTGTTGAATTTCAGCTAAAACAATTCCTTTACCAATAGAATGAATTCTACCGGAAGGAATATAAAAGACATCTCCGTGTTTTACCGGTTCAAAGTTTAATAAATCGTTTAAATTGCCGGCTCTAATTGCTTCTTTTAACTCTTCTTTATTTGATTGTTTTGAAAAGCCGCTTATAAGTTTTGCATCATTTTCGGCATCAAGTATATACCATATTTCGGTTTTACCGAATGCATTATGTCTTTTTTTTGCTGTTTCGTTATCAGGATGCACTTGTATGCTTAAATCGTCTTGTGCATGAATGATTTTGATAAGTAGAGGAAACTCTAACCCGAATTTTTTAAACACTTTTTCACCGAGCAAATCGCTCATGTAAATTTCAATAATTTCTTGTAAGTTATTACCTTTAAGAAATCCATTATCAATTACAGAAATATTGCCATCAATTCCGCTTATTTCCCAGCTTTCGCCACATTTTTCACATTTGCCTTTTTTGTTAAAATCGGTTTTTAGTTTAATACCTCCCCAAATTTTTTCTAATAATATCGGTTTGAACTTTAAAGGATATAGCATAATGTCGTAATAATTTTATTAATTTTAGCTTCAAAATTAAACAAAAAAAATTAGTAATGCTTATAGTTGGAATAGCCGGAGGAACCGGTTCGGGAAAAACCACAGTTGTAAAAAAGATAATTGAGCGTTTACCTTGTAAGCAAGTAGCTGTAATTCCTCAAGATTCTTATTATAAAGATAACAGTAATATGCCACTTGAAGATAGGCAAAAAATTAATTTCGACCACCCTGATGCTATTGAATGGCCCTTACTTATCGAACACATTAAGAAGCTTTGTAATAATCAATCAATAGAGCAACCTATTTACAGTTATCTTACTTGTACCCGCAACAAAGAAACTATTACGGTAAAACCACATAAAGTTGTAATAATTGAAGGCATCTTAATTCTTGGTAATCCTGCATTACGAAAATTAATGAATCTTAAAGTATTTGTGGATGCTGATGCCGACGACAGACTTAGTAGGGTTATTCAAAGAGATATTGTAGAAAGAGGCAGGTCGATTAGCGATGTACTCAAACGATACGAGGATACAGTAAAACCATCTCATTTGCAGTTTATAGAGCCTACAAAAAGGTATGCAGATATTATTGTGCCACAAGGAGGAGATAATACTGTTGCAATTGATTTGTTAACACATTTTATTGAACTGAAACTTAATCTTAAATAATATGTCACACTTAACTACACCTCTAAGTAATATCTTATTTCTTGATATTGAGACGGTTCCGGCAGTACCTAATTATGAAGAAATGTCGGATAATTTTAAAAAGCATTGGGATAAAAAAGCCGATTTTTTTTGTAAAGAAGATGATACTCCCGAAAGCATTTATCAGCGTGCCGGAATATATGCCGAATTTGGTAAAATAATTTGTATTTCAGTTGGTTTAATCATTGAAAGATCAGATGGACGAAAGTTTAGGGTAAAATCGTTTTTTGGTGATGACGAAAAACAATTATTACTGGATTTTTCGGAAATGCTACGAGAATATACTGTAAAAGCAAATCGTTTTTTGTGCGGTCATAATATTAAAGAATTTGATGTACCATATATTGCACGCCGCATGCTCGTAAACGGGATTAGATTACCCGAAGTTATAGATATTGCAGGGAAAAAACCATGGGAGGTACACCATTTCGACACATTGGAATTATGGAAATTCGGTGATTATAAACACTTTACATCACTCGACCTTTTGACAGCCCTCTTTGATATCCCTACACCCAAAGATGATATTGATGGTAGCATGGTTGCAGAGGTTTACTATAATGAAAAAAATCTTGAAAGAATTGTAAGATACTGCGAAAAAGATGTTTTGGCAGTTGCGCAATTAATGTTACGATATCGTGGCGAAGGCTTGTTGCCCGAAGGGTGTATGGAAGTTGCTGAATAAATAATTTAGTACATATTATTATATATTAATTTCAATAATTCAGATTATTATTAACTAAAACTACTTCTCTCATTTTGTGCTAATTATTTTCTTTATATTTTTAATGCCTTAAAAAAAATTAAAACTAGGAGGTAAATTTATTATGAGTTTAAAACTAAGATTAATACTTCTAAACTTTTTGCAGTTCTTTATATGGGGCTCGTGGCTGATTACTATTGGCGGATACTGGTTTCAAAACAAAGGCTGGTCGGGCACTGAATTTGGTGCAATTTTCTCAACAATGGGTATTGCCTCTCTGTTTATGCCTGCTCTTATGGGAGTGATTGCCGACCGCTGGTTAAATGCCGAAAAGCTTTTGGGGATTTTACATTTTTTAGGTGCAATAGCAATGTTTATGGTGCCGCAAATGGGAACTCCTACTGCAATGTTTTGGCTTATGCTAGTTAATATGATGTGTTATATGCCAACAATTTCTTTATCTATTTCGGTTTCGTATTCGGCTTTGCAAAAAGATGGAATGGATGTAGAAAAAGCTTACCCTCCTATTAGGGTATTTGGAACAATAGGTTTTATTATTGCTATGTGGACAATTAGTTTGTTGCACATAGAAACCGAACCAATTCAGTTTTATGTGGCAGGAATAGCAGCACTTGTATTGGGTTTGTATTCATTTACTTTGCCAAAATGTGAAATCAGCAAAGCTGAGAGGCAAACTGGCTTTGTAGAAATGCTAGGATTACAGGCATTTACGCTTTTTAAACAAAGAAAAATGGCTTTGTTCTTTATCTTTTCTATGCTTCTTGGAGCAGCATTGCAACTTACTAATGCTTATGGAGATACATTTTTGCACGATTTCGCTAAAGTTGATATTTATAAAGACCTTCTTGTAATAAAATATCCTGCAATAGTAATGTCGGTTTCTCAAATTTCTGAAACAATATTTATTCTTACAATCCCATTTTTTCTTAAAAGATTTGGAATAAAAAAAGTAATGATAATGAGTATGTGTGCATGGGTTTTACGGTTTGGCTTATTTGGTTTAGGTAACCCTGCAGACTTATTATGGATGATTCTTCTTTCTAATATTGTTTATGGTCTTGCTTTCGATTTCTTTAATATCTCAGGTTCATTATTTGTAGAATCGCAAACAAAACCCGCAATAAGAGCAAGCGCCCAAGGTGTGTTTATGATGATGACTAACGGATTTGGTGCAATTTTAGGTAGCTGGGCTAGCGGTATTATTATCGACCAATTCTTTACTCAAGCCGATGGGAATTTTAATTGGGAAGGAATTTGGATGACATTTGCTGCTTATGCTCTAGTTGTTACTGTTCTATTTGCAATTTTCTTTAAGCATAAACATAATCCTGAGCTTATTAAGAAGAAATTAGAAAATTGAAATATATTTATTGATTATTGCGGCTTTGTTATTAAGCTTTAATTCTTTTTCGCAAAAGCTTGATGAAGAATTGTGGACTAAAAGAACTCAAGAAATTTCATTTAGCGGCTCAAGCCTGCTATTTGCTACACCTCTTAATTTATCTTATAATATGTGTTGGCACAAAGACGTAATTCATTATGGCATTTATGCCTGAGCAACGTGGGTATTTTACGAGATAATAAGTTACGCATCGGTGGGTGCACATGGCGGTTTTGATATTTATTTTGGAAGAAAAAATCATCATCCTGAATTAACCCGCATTATTCATACGATTAGCTTTGTGTAGCTGGTAGGCGTCGAAACTTGCAGATATATCCTTATATTTCAAGAGTTTTGCAACGAAGCAGATGCACAAAGATAATTGTAAGCTTTCTC
>Ga0265295_1008865_pt1 | contig 11017 bp, 11 predicted proteins | sample Munlansysbiofilm_FD_192503 | JGI IMG/M metagenome (GOLD analysis project Ga0265295, IMG submission 192503) | Leachate microbial communities from a municipal landfill in Southern Ontario, Canada - Methane capture system biofilm | ecosystem: Engineered > Solid waste > Landfill > Unclassified ... | reverse complement strand
ATGAATATCTTATTTATAAGAAAAAAGTTACTCTTCCTAAAGGGTTTATTAAAGATAGGCTAATACTACATTTTGGTGCAGTTGATCAAGAAGCTGAAGTGTATGTTAATAATCTATTAGCAATAACTCATCTTGGAGGATTTACACCTTTTAGTGTTGATATAACTGATTTTATTAAATCAGAAGAGTTTGATTTAAAAGTAATAGTAAGAGATATTTCGGACACTGGATGTAGACAAACAGGAAAACAAAGAATAAAAAGAGGAGGAATATTCTATACTCCTCAATCAGGCATATGGCAGACTGTTTGGCTAGAGAGTGTGGAAAAAGATTATATTAAAGATATAACAATAGTTCCTGATTTTGATAATTCACGCACTTTTATCAACATAAAAACCAATGATGATTCTAGTCTTCAAGTATTTAATACGGTTTTATCCTATAATGGTAAATTGATTGGTAGTAAAGTGTTTAATGAAAAGAATTTTTTAATTGAAATACCAAACTTTATACCTTGGACTCCAGAGTCACCTAATTTATATGATTTGGATATTACTTATAAAAATGACAAAATAAGCACTTATTTTGGGATGAGAAAATTCGAAAGAAAAGCTGATTCAAAAGGGATTATGAAGTTTTATTTAAATGATAAACCATATCTATTATCTGGTGTTCTTGATCAAGGATATTATCCTGATGGGTTGTTGACAAATCCATCGGACGAAGCACTTTATAATGATATAAAGTCAATGAAGGAAATGGGCTTTAATCTATTAAGAAAACATATAAAAATCGAACCTCTCCGTTGGTATTATCATTGTGATAAAATCGGTATGATTGTTTGGCAAGACATGATAAATGGATCTGAAAGAAAAGATATCTTTTTCCATGGTGCTTTAGCAATGTTAAATATCCATATCAATGATAAAAGACATTGGTTGTTTGGTAGAAGAAACAAAAAAGGCAGAGAACAATACATGTTGGAACTAAATGAGATGATATCACATCTTAAGAATATCACATGTATTAGCACATGGGTGCCATTTAACGAAGCTTGGGGTCAGTTTGATTCTTTAGATGTCTCAAAACATATCAGAGATATCGACAAAACAAGATTAATTGATCATGCCAGCGGTTGGTCAGACCAAGGCGGAACTGATTTTAGGAGTGAACATATCTATTTTAAGAAAGTTAAATTTAATGAAAAGTACGCTAAAAAAAGAATTCTTGCTTTAACTGAGTTTGGTGGATACAGTTTGCTTGTTAATGAAAATAGTTTTAATCCTGATAAAGTATTTGGATATAAAAAATATCAAAATCAACAAGATTTGGAAGCGGGTATAAAACAATTGTATGAAAATCAAATAATTCCTGAAGTTAGGAAAGGATTAAATGTCTTGATCTATACCCAATTATCGGATGTTGAAGATGAAGTTAATGGATTCTTAACCTATGATAGAAAAGTTGCGAAAGTTGATGTGGAACTAATTAGGCAAATAAACAAGAAATTGTTTGATGCTTTTAACTCGAATCAATAATGATTTCCTTAAAATTGGATAAGTGGATAGAAGGAAAAAATTAAAATATCAATATGTCAAAATACAAAATATCTAAGGAGCAATATAATGAATGAATACAGATTGTTTGAATATGACCATGATTCAAGTGATGATACTACAAAAGAATTAGTTTCAAGTTATGTATTAAGTTATGTTTCAAGAAATATGTCATCTAGTGATAATATCTTTGATAAACTAATGGATGAAATTACAAGTTATAAAACTAAGGTTTTTATAGCATATGACGGTGGATATCCTATGGGTATCATTGCTTGTTATAACAGAACATTCTATTATCATCAGATTATTCAATTTATTTATCTTGAAGAAAAATATCAATCTATTGAAATTTATGATTTTCTATGGAATTTATTAATCCAAACAACTAGATATAGCGGATTGGCAATTATAACTCAAAATCCTATTGCTGAAGAATATCAAAATACAGGTTTCTTTAGAGTTGATTACAAGAATACTGAAAAGGCACTTATATATCTTAGAACTCTGAATAAAAAAGATGAAGATAATAAAGAAGCTTATATTAAGAAACATGTTAAATATCTAAAGAACTTCAAACTTTTATATAGTTCTTTCTTTTATGCGATTTTGTTATTTATGATAAGTTTGATTAATGTATTATTATTTGTTTTTAATGAGTCGGTTAGTCTATTTGTCAAAGTTCCTTTATTAGTTGTTACTGTTATATTATTTACTTCTATTTTCTTGTCTAAATATCTTTTAAAGAAATACAACAATAAAGGTGAAAATGCTTTTGGGTTTACATACGATATTGTGTATATTAATTTATTTCAATATAAGTTCACTAGCAAAACTAAAGAGTTTTTCACAAATTTTATTCAAGTTCTAAAAGACTCTGGTGTTTAGAAGTATAAATTTATGGTTGATTATTTTGTTGATATTTGGAATCCCAATAGTTTATCTATTGATTTATTTCTTATAAAACTATTTAACTAATTAAAGAGGTATTTAATTATGGAGAAAAAATATAGTTCTATTAATGCTTATATTGATGAGTTTCCAGATGAAACTAGGAAAAAACTATATGAGTTAAAAGAATGCATTTTAACTGTTGTACCAAATGCTAAAGAGTTATTTACTTATGGAGTTCCAGCATTTGCCTTAATCGAAGGTGGAAAAATGGAAGAACAAATTATGATAGCTGGCTTTAAGAATCATGTGGGATTTTATCCTCATCCTACGACAATAGATTTTTTTGATAAAGAACTATCAATTTATAAAAGAGGAAAAGGTTCTGTTCAGTTTCCCCTAGCTAAAGAACTTCCTAAGAATCTTATTATAGAAATGGTGAGATATCGGCTTAAACTGATAAATGAAGTTTAATAAATAACTGTATGATTTGCACTGAGTCTTAACTAAATATCAAACATATAAAACCTAAAAATGAGAAATATTTGATATTTCTCTTTTGTTTTTTATAGCTATTTTACTTATAAAAAAATAAAAAAACAGCTATCCAATTACTGGATTGCTGCTTTTATCTGTCATTATTATAACACATATTTTATTAAATTAATAGTCTTGTATTATTTTAATTTAAATTTATACTAAAACTAAAGTTTTACTATTAGGAGGCAATATTGATGTTAAAGGCTATCTATAAAAGAGTGATGGATTCTAAGAGTATATTTTTTTTGATTAGCACTTTACTAAGCATTATTTATTTGTGTCAATTATTAATTCCATATGTATTTAGTGGTTTTATCGATACCATAACAGAAAATTCATCCGTGAGCATAAGTCTTGACCCAATTCTATTTATCTTAGTACTAACGCTATTATTAATGGTTAGTTCATATATTCATCATTTAATATCTGAAGTGTTTATATCAAAAACAGCTTTTAAATTTATTATCGATGTTGATAATAAATTGGAGCATATCCCCTTAAGAAAAACTGAAAAATTTAACCCTGCATATCTAAATAATCGGATATTCAATGATGTTTTAACTACTTTAAATTTCTTCATCAGCAATTTTATAGTTGCTATTATAATGTTTATCAGTACTATAGTTGCTTTTATATTAATAATCAAAATAAATATATTTCTTGTTTTTATACCAGTTATAGCTATGGCAATTAATATGATGGGCATAAAATTTTTAAATAAAGCTTATTATAAAAGAGGATATCTTTATAGAGAGCAGAACAGTTTATATGTATCTGATAATAACGATCTTATCACACAGATTAAAGAAACAAAGATAAATTCTTGGTATAATATCTCAAAAGATCAAGTTAGATTCTCATTCAAAAAACTATTAAAAACAGGCATTAGTTTAAATAAAGTATTAGCTGCTTTAAATAATATAGGAACATTCTCAAAGAATATTACATTGGTCTTTACAATGTTACTCGGAGGATTCTTAGTTTTCAAACAAACTATAACTATCGGTGAATTTGTACTAATAACTTTTTATACTAGTATGTGCTTATCTTATTCTGAATATTTCTTAAAGTTAGGTCAGGAGTATCAACATGCAAAAATTAGTTTTGATAGACTGGAAGAAATATTCGCTATTGAAGACTAGAAAAATGGTGAGATCAGACTTGATAAGATTAATAACATATTGGTCAAAGAATTAGGATTTTCTTATCCTAATTCAGATAAATTAATAAGGGATTTTAGTTATGAATTTGAAGAGGGAAAAATCTATTGCTTGAAGGGAAAAAACGGAGAAGGAAAATCAATATTTATTGATTTGTTACTAGGGCTTGATTTTAATTTTGAAGGGTCGATTGAATATAACAGTTTGAATATTAGGAACTTAGATATGATTAGTGTTAGGAAAAGCCAAATATCAGTTATCATCCAAGAACCTAGGTTGCAGAGATTACCTGTAAAGGATAATATTACTAGAGGTATTGAAGAATATTTAGAAGAAACATTAAGTGATTTGGTTAGTATATTTGGATTACAGGAAATAATTCAATTGGAAGAGTCTCTTTCTTTATCTGGAGGTGAAAAACAAAAAGTAGCTATAGTAAGAGGGTTATTGAAGAAATCTTCACTTATTATATTGGATGAACCTGTTTCGGCTCTGGATACTAATAGCGTAAGAATTTTAAAAGAAGAGTTAATTAAACTAAAAAACAATACGATCATCATCTTAATAAGTCATAATGAAGAAATGTTTGATATAGTTGATGAATTCGTTCGCTTGCAAAAACAATGATTAAATCAAATATTTTATGAAATTGTTATTAAGTAAGATAATAAATTTACAAAAACATCTTATTATGGTATAATTAAGACATGAAAAGGGGTGTTAATATGCCGAAAATTATACCAATAAACGAGTTAAAGAATACAGCAAATATTTCCAAATTTATAGAAGAATGTGATGAACCGGTTTTTGTTACAAAAAACGGTTATGGCTCTATGGTTTTAATGAGCATTGAAGTCTATGAAAGAGAAATAGCTAAAAACCAAGTTGTTAAAATGATTAATGATTCTTTGAAAGACCTTGACAATGACGCTTTAAAAACTGATGGCCCAATGTTTATTAGCGAAATGAAATCTAAGTATGGAAAGAGATTATAAGCTATTACCAAAAGCTAGACTTGATTTAGAGAATATTTTTCAGTATATATCTGTAGAATTAGTCAATCCTGAATCCGCTTTTAGATTGATTGAGCGATTTGAAGAGAAATTCTCGAGTATATGTATGTTTCCAAAAGCCAATGCAATTATTAGTAACCCTAGGTTAAATAATAATTGCTTAAGAAAATCTGTTGTAGACAATTTTCTAATTGTGTATTTTTATGATGAAGAAAAAGACCTTGTTAATATTGTTAGAGTAATTTATGCAAAGAAGGATTATATCAAAGAAATATAAACAATTGCTACTAAAAATGTGATATGAAACGATATTTTAAATAGGTATTGACAATATATCCCATTGATATTTTTAAAAAAAGAGCGCAACTTATTGTTGCGTTCTTTGTTTATTATCATTTGTTTTTCTTTTTCTAAAATATTGGATTAAATAATATACAGGAAGTCCTATAAGTAAAACTCCGGTCCCTATGAGGGATGATCTTATATCTTCAACATATACAGCTACTAATAATAGTCCCGTAATAAGAATTGTTAAAATAGGTAATATTGGATAGCCCCATACTTTATATGGTCTTTCTTTATTTGGATATTTCTTTCTAAAGACAAATAGACTAATGAAGATTAATCCATTGAATAGTAATCCGGAAAATGCAATTAATGATATCAAGTCATCCAAACCAAACACCAATAGAATGATTGACATGATTGCTGAACCGATAATAGCAAACATTGGAGTTTTGTATTTAGGATGTAGTTCTTTGAACTTATCAAATAACAGACCGTCTTTACTCATAGCGTAATATACTCTTGGAAATACGATTATTGATCCGTTAAGTGCGCCTAAGACACTTAATAACATTGTGAACATAACAAGATACATTCCTACGTTGCCCAAGAGAATAAACCCAGCATTGATACCGGTATAAATATTTCCTGATTCAATTAATGCTTGCAAGTCAGCTATCGGTAATACTCTAAAGGTTGAAAATTGATAGAACACATATAGCAAGGTAACTGAAGCGATTGATATAATCAATGACCAAGGAATGTTTCTTCCAGGTTTTTTTGACCTCTTCAGCTACGCTATTTAAATTTGTCCACCCTTCATAAGCCCAGAAGGTTGCGATAACTGCATAACCGATCATAGTCAAGATGTCAAAAAAGTTCATTTGACCGAAGTCGATTGATAAAGAAACTGAATTAGTTCCAAGCAATAAACCTAAGATGATAATCAGGAATATTGGGATAATTTTAATCACCAAGAATGCTTTTTGAACCAGAGTACCAATTTTAATTCCGAAGAAGTTAATAACTGACAAACCGACAATCATCAATATAGAGATAATCGTCATGATAGTAGCTGACATTGTAATTCCAAACAACAATGATAAAACATTGCTTAATATCAAACTAAAGGCGATTGCTAAAGCTGCTATACTTCCGCTTGACGCTAATACAAAGTTGACAAAACCACTTAAAAAACCAACTGGTTTACCAAATGCATCTCTTAAGTATACGTAATAACCTCCCGCTTTAGGCATCATTGCACCTAATTCAGCATATATTAAACCATATAATAAGGTAATCAATCCGCCAATAAGCCATACTAGTAAACTTGTACCACTGGAGAAGTTAGTTCTCATCAAGACATATGACCCGATAAAGAAAATCCCCGAACCAACCATAATTCCTGTTAATATCGATATCCCACCGAATAAACCAATTGACCTTTTCATTACAACTTCCTTATTTTCCGTAGTTAGTTTTATACTCTAAAATGAAAGGGTTAATTAAGTTAGAGTATATTCCTCCTTAATTAAATAATCTAAAATTATTATAGCACACTCTATAATTGATGTCTTTTAGCATACATTTTTATTGAATAGACTAAGTTTACATTAAGAAAATTATAGAAAAAATAGAAAGGATATCTTCAGATAAAACAGTTATTTTGTTAAAAATCTTTTTGGTTTTTTATCAGATGAATTGACTTGATAACAGTAGTTATATATAATATGAGTATACTCATATTAGGAGGTTAAGATGGCAAGAATAACAGAAGTAATGAAAAATGAAACTCATGATTGTATCATCAATAGCGCTAGAGAATTGTTTATGAGTTTAGGTTATGACAAAACAACCACTAAAGCAATAGCTAAGAAATGCGGAATAGCAGAAGGGACTCTTTTCAATTATTTTGCTAATAAAGACGAAATTTTAGTAGCTGTATTTGAAAAAATAGTTTTTAAGAATGAAGAAACATTAAATAAGGATTTACCTTCAGTTGAAGAAATCTTAATCAGTAGTAGTTTAAGACCAATCAAAAAGATGAATATTGTTCCTAAATCGATATTAATCGATATTTTTGTCATTGTGATAAAAATGGCTAAAAAGAAGAAAAAGATTTATCAAAAATTTGCAGAAATTGATTTTGCATATATGAAAGACTTAGAGAATTTGTTAAGTATTTATTTGGATTTGAATGAATATCCAATAAGTGAAAAGGAACTATCGGAGATTATCTATGGTATTGTCGCCGCTGAATTTGTGCTTTATTTGTATAACACAGAAAGCACTTATCAAGAGTTTGAAGAAGTAGCCAGAAGAAAACTATCGTTTATTTTGAAGCCATATATAAAGGGAGAAGATTATGTTAATTAAAATGAAAAATGTTTCAAAGATATATCAAAACGGTGATTTTGAAACAAAAGCCTTAAATCAAGTAGATTTAACGATTAATCGCGGTGAGTTTATTGTTGTGTTAGGTCCTTCTGGATCTGGTAAATCAACTTTTTTGAATGTGTTGAGCGGATTAGATACTCCGACTGAGGGAGAAATATTTATTGATGAGTTAGAAATCAGCAAGCTTAATCAAAAAGAACTGACTAAGTTTAGAAGAGAAAATCTTGGTTTTATCTTCCAACAGTATAATCTTCTATCCACTTTAACCGCTAGAGAAAATATTGAGTTAGGATACAAAATTGCAAAAGAACCTTTTGATATTGATGAGATGCTTAAAAGTGTAGAAATCTTTGATCAAAAATCAAAGTTTCCTAGTCAAATGTCTGGTGGACAGCAACAAAGAGTTTCAATTGCAAGAGCCTTGGTTAAAAAACCTAAAATCCTGTTCTGCGACGAACCTACTGGAGCTTTAGATGAGAAGACCGGTAAGGGTATTCTTGATTTACTAAGTCAATTAAACAAGAAGTATCAAACAACAATCGTCTTAATCACCCATAATCCGGCAATTTCGCTAATGGCTGATCGGGTGATTAAGATGAATTCTGGTAGAGTTGTTGATATTCAAGTCAATCAAGAAAAAGTTAATGCCGCAGATATTTCTTGGAGTTGATTATGTTGTTTAAAAATGTGCTTAGAGATTTTAGAAAGCGACTAATCCAAGTAATTTTATTAGCTGTTATTGTGATTTTAAGCTCCTTTGTTTATGTGGTAATGACGTATTCAGTTAGTGCGATGAAAGGACCTACTGAAGAATATTTTGAAGATTACAGACAAGAAGATTTTAATGTTATTATCAATAATCAAGTTTTAGAAACTGAGTTTGAAATATTATCTTTAGAAAACACTAATAACATTAACACATTGTCTGATTTATACCATTTAGATCATGAAGAGTTTTCGGTAGTTATTAGTAACCGGATAAACCAGTTTGAAAATTTATATGAGAAGGTAGAAATAGAAGCGAGACTTCAAAAGGATATTATTTTTGAAGTTGATGATATCCAACATACATTTAGGTTTTTAAAAGATGCTGTAAGGATTAATCTTTCTTATATCTCTGAAGGTATAAAACCCGTTTTAGCTAATGAGATTGCTTTAACAAAATACTACGCTGAAGCTAATAATATATCTATCGGTGATTCTATTACTTTAGAAGATAAGACTTACTCAGTAACTGGATATGTATTTTTTCCAGATTATTCTTTGATTATCTTTGGTAATGAATTTATCATAAATAATAAAACTAGAACTTTAGCGCTTTTATCTGACGAAGGATTTAATGAACTCGATTCTAATCTAGAAGTTGTTTTTGCGGGTATTTTTACTGAAGAAGTTAATAGATCGCAATATATCAAAGATATTAGTTTAGATTATGTTTTAAGTGTTAACTTAACTGAAAACACCATGAGAAGTGGAGCGATTTATGAAGAATTAGCCGGTGGGGAAGCAATGGGAGTTCTAATAGCTCTAATTATTGCTGTAATGGCTGTTTTTGTTGTTGCGTTAATGATAAGTCGAATCTTAAATGATCATAAAGGCGCGATAGGAATATTAAAAGCATTAGGCTATAAGAATTATGAAGTAACTCTACCTTATCTGTTATTTATTCTTTTACTTGCCTTACCTGGATTATTAATAGGCTACTTCTTTGGTTATTTATTGGCAGAACCTTTAAAAAACATTTATGTTGGCATTTATATCTTGCCTAATGCATCTATCTCGCAAGATATTAATGTTTTTGTCATTAGTATTGTATTGCCGATGATTATTCTTCTGGGGCTTGGCTATATAGTAATTTCAAAGTTACTAAAAAAACCACCAGTAGAATTGATGAACCCTAAGATTATTAAGGATAAACCTAGTAAATTTAAACTGGAAATTCCTTTTCTTAAAAAAGCTAATCTTTTAACCAGATTGAAACATAATTATATTATTAGGAATTTAATGAGATTTTCTTTATTTTTAGTTGGTGTTTTTACAGCGGTATTCTTAATTCTAGTATCTTTATCAATGGTTGATATCTTTGATAAAACTGTCAATTATCATTATAATCAGATTTATACGAACTACATCGGTTATTGTGATCCTTATCTAGGATGTGGTGAAGAAAATGTATCACATGACTCAGTAATCGAACTACCAAATGTAATGATTGATGACAATAACGTTCTTGTTGTAGGATTAGATTCAGATAATTTATACTATCCTTTATTTGAAAAAGGTGAGGATATTACAAATAAGTTAGATGAAGAAGGTATAGTTATAACTAAAGGTATGGCTCTAATAACCGGGTTAGAAGTTGGAGACACTGTAACTATGTCTTATGGTACATATGAGTTAGATGTTAATGTATTAGCTGTTCAAGATGAATACATAACAAACAAGTTATATATTAACCGGGAGGCTTTGTCTTTGTTTTTAACCGATGGAATAAGTGCGGATTATTATAATGCAGTTTATGCTGAATCAGAACTATCTGGAGATTATCAATATGTTTTAAACATTGATGATTTAGTTGCCCAGAGTAAAGATATGTCTAATCTTGGCAATGTCATGAGTTATGTTCTAATTGTTAGTTCGGTGTTTATCGGAGTAGTAGTGATGCTATTGATTTCTAGTTTATCTTTAGAAGCTTATTTTTACGATATTAGCTTGTTTAAAGTAATCGGTTATACCGATAAAGAGATTCAAACAGTGTTTATCAATAGTTACAGATTGTATACTGCTTTAGTTTTCTTTATTACTGTTCCTTTCACTTTAGGAAGTTTCTATCTTATTACATGGTATTTATCAAGTCAGTTCGGTATGGTCTTTCCAATGTCTTTAGGTTGGCTTGATTATCTTATTGGTTTTGGTTTAACTATGAGTATTTTCTATATATCAGTACCGTTAGCTAAACGCAAGCTAAACAAACATTCGCTCCAGCAAGCTTTGAAGATTTATGAGGTATAAAAATATTATGATATGGTTTTTATATTTAAATTTGCTAACACAAGCACATGTGATTATGATATTTGATATAATTATTAATATAAGAACCGAATTAGGAGAAAGATATGTTTATATTAGAAATAATCTTTTTATTAATGACAATAGTCTCTCTTTATCTAGTTAT
>Ga0265295_1008862_pt1 | contig 11020 bp, 10 predicted proteins | sample Munlansysbiofilm_FD_192503 | JGI IMG/M metagenome (GOLD analysis project Ga0265295, IMG submission 192503) | Leachate microbial communities from a municipal landfill in Southern Ontario, Canada - Methane capture system biofilm | ecosystem: Engineered > Solid waste > Landfill > Unclassified ... | reverse complement strand
TGTACACATCGGCTCCTTTCATTTCACCTCCTGATATCTCTATCAAAAGGCTAAGTTTATTATTACACAAACTGGTGCAATCTAAACTTCCGAAACTGGTGCACTTTTAACTGCCATCGACAGCAGGAAAGGCTACTGCAAATCTCGGGATGGGAAGGCTGAAGAAAAATGCACTGATAATACCAAAATCAGGCTTTCATAAAAAAGGCAGGAATGCCAATCAGTTCTTCGAATGACGATTTTGATCACCACAGATTGTCATGCGAAATAAACGCAGACAATCTGCACTGAATCCTTAGTTAAGACACTGTTCTATATGTCTTTATCCCTTCAAGCTCTGCTTGTATTCCTTGAATTTATCCCTTAGTGTTTCATCAGCCGTAGCCAGGATTTGAATCGCCAGCAAAGCAGCGTTTTTCACGCCATTTATGGCCACTGTTGCCACCGGCACTCCAGGTGGCATTTGCACGATGGAGTACAAAGCGTCTTTCCCACCCAAAGCTCCGGATTGGATGGGAACACCAATTACGGGTAAGCTCGTGTGTGAGGCGATCACTCCTGGCAGATGCGCAGCCATGCCAGCACAGGCAATAATAACCGCATATCCTTCTGCTTCAGCATCTTGAGCCAGCTTCACGGTCTTTTCCGGACTCCTGTGGGCGCTGCTGATCTGAAAATCGTACATCACCCCAAAATCGTCCAGGACTTTCCTGATCGGCTGGCAGATCTCAAGATCACTTTTACTGCCAATAATGATCCTTACTTTGCTCATTTATTCTTATCTTCCATGGTCACGGTGAGGGCTTTGTGGATGTCTTCTTCACAGGTGGCCGAGAGGAAGCTTTCCAGCACCTCGGGGTTCATGATTAGTTTGGAGATATAAGACAGTGAGAACAGGTGCTGCTTATCGTTGTGCAAGAGCAGCATGAAAAAGATATTCACCGGTTTATTATCCGGTGCGTCGAAATCCACCCCTTCATCGGAGCGGCCGAAAAGAATGGACGGCGCTTTGATCTTGGAAGGGTGTAGATGCCGCGGATGCAGCAAAGCCACGCCGTTTCCTATAGCCGTGGAGATGAGCTCTTCACGTGCCACCACCACTTCATAGAGCCAGCGGGCATCGCGCACGAGCTTCAGATCCTTGGCTTTTTCACTGAGGACGCGGATCGCATCGTACTTGTTTTCGGCATGGAAATCCAAGAAAATGTTGTCTGGACGCATGTATTCTTCAAAGTGGCAGATTACGCGCTTCAAAGCCAGCATCTTTTCTTCATTTTCGTTGAGGTTTTCGAGCCATTCATTGAGAGAATCTTCGTCGATTTTCTCGTTTTTACCGACAACCTTGGTTTCGAAGATCTTGCTATTGATCATCTCATGGATCACGCGATCTGAAACCTTCAGTTTCTTGGCAGCTTCGGCTTTTGAAATATACTTCTTAGCCATCAGTTTACCTCCTGTTTAGGCAGTAATTTCATATTTTTACTCCTTGATGCAAGGTTTAACTTGACAAGGATACGAGATTTTCTAGGATATGGCATAATGGTCAAGAGATTTATTTTAGCGAGTCTGATTTTAGCACTACTTGGTAGCTGCTACTACTCAGTTTATTCAAATGCTTACCCGCATTTAAAAAAAGTTCGGGTGGAGCCGTTTGAGAATCAAACTGCCGAGTTTGGGTTGGCAGATAAAGCCCTGAATGGGCTCTCTTTATCCGTGCGAAACGACGGACGGTTAAAATTGGTGACCCAAAATCCAGATTGCAGTTTAGAAGGGAAAATCGTCTCTTTTGAAGAGAAGATTTATAGCTATGACAGCGCCAATCAGGTACAGGATTATCAGTTGATTATGGTGCTTAATCTGAGCTTTACCGATCTCATCAAGAATGAGGTAATTTATGAAAACACCGCGCTCAGAATCACCGAAATCTATAAAGTCTCCGATGACAGCACCGCTCGATTCGGAACCAAAGAGGAAGCCCTAAGTGAAATCTTTACAAGTATCTTCAAAACAGTCATCCAAACCAGCCTCGAAGCCTGGTAGCACCGTGCGACTGAACCGGTTTCTGGCAGATTCTGGTCTGGGCAGCAGGCGTAAGGTAGAGGAGCTCATCACCGGAGGCGAGATCTCCGTGAATGGTGCCATCTGCACCGATCTGGCCTGCCAGGTCGATCCCAGCCAGGATGAGGTGCGTTACCAGGGAAAGGCGCTCAGCGCCGAGAATAAGGTCTTCCTGGTCTTGAACAAACCCATGGGCTATGTGGTCTCGCAAAAGGATGAATTTAGCCGCAAAACCGTGTATGACCTCTTGCCGGCGGAATACTCCCATGTACCCTATGCCGGAAGGCTGGATAAGAATACCGAGGGTCTCCTGCTCTTTTGCAATGACGGAACTTTGATCAAACAGCTCACGCATCCCAGCCACAAGGTGGAAAAGGTGTATCGGGTGGAGATCGAGCCCAAGCTTTCCCGTGCCGGAATTGAGAGCCTGCGCCGGGGCGTCTTGATTGAAGGCGGGACCACCCAAAGCGCCGGAGTTTTTGTAAAGACTCAAAGTGAAACCGGCATGACCCTGAAGGTTGTGATCTCGGAAGGCCGCAAACGCCAGATTCGCCTCATGATCGAAGCCGTGGGCTCCAAAGTCAAGGCCCTCAAACGCGTCCAATTTGGCCCCCTATATATCAAAGACCTGCCTGTAGGCAGATGGCGCCCCCTTTCGGAGTTAGAGATCAGAGCTTTGTACAGAGCCGCAGAACCCACAGCTAGCATCAAGAAACCCCCAGTCCAGAAGATAAGTAGAGATAAAACATGAAGATAGCCCTTATCGGCCCGCCCAAGAGCGGCAAAACCACTATTTTTAATGCCCTTACCGGTGCAGATTACGAGGTGGATAAATACTTACCCGCCGCCAGTGAAGCCAATATCGGCTTTGTGCAAGTTACAGATGAACGCATCACTCGCCTCAGCGAGCTTTATAAACCCAAGAAGACGATCTATGCCAATATCGAATTTCACGATTTCCCCGGTATCTTTGCGCGCGAATCCGACAATCCTGAAACCGCTATTTACACTGAAATCAAGGGTTCTGAAGCCTTTGTGCTGATCCTGCGAGCCTTCAAAGATGAAGAGCTGGACCAGCTCTATAGTGCTGCAGATCCCCTCAAAATGCTCTCCCACTTTGAAGATGAAATGATCCTGGCAGATATGCTCGTGGTGGAAAAGCGCCTTGAAAGAATCCTTCACGGCTACCAACGCGGAATCAAGACGCCCGCTCTCCAACTCGAAGAAAAAGCACTCAACCTCATTCTGGAGCAGCTTCAGGCGAATAAAAGCATCCGCGATCTGGAGCTGGGGCCGGAAGAAGCCAAGGCAGTCCGCGGCTTCCAATTCTTCAGCGCAAAGCCCATCCTGGTCCTCCTGAATACCAGCGAAAGCGAGTTCAAAAAGCAGGAAGAAACGCTCTCCGCCATCCGTCAGCGCGGCTTTATGGCCGAAGTGATCGCCGGCAAGTTTGAACAGGAACTCAGTTCGCTCAGCGAGGAAGATGCCGAGCTGTTTTTGGCAGATATGGGCATGACTCTTTCGATCAATGACCGCCTCACCATGCTTTGTTACGAGCTACTGGGCCTCATCTCCTTTTTCACCGTGGGCAGCGATGAAGTGCGCGCCTGGACCATCTCCAAAGGCACCAATGCAGTCGATGCTGCCGGTAAGATCCACAGCGATCTGGCTCGGGGCTTTATCCGTGCAGAGTGTTTTGGCTACGAAGCCATCATGGAATATGGCAGCGAAAAGCATCTCAGAGAAAAGGGACTATTCCGCTTGGAAGGCAAAGAATACATCGTGAAAGACGGTGACATTCTGAACATCCGCTTCAGCGTATAAGGAAGGCTAATGGCAGTCGCAAAGAAAAAAACCACCAAGAAAAGCAGAAAGCAGAAAGCCGGCCTCAGCCACTATCAGAAAAGGCTGATCAGCGCCGGTCTCTCTCTGATTTCTCTGCTCGTGATCATCTCTTTATTGATGGGTTACAAAAGCATTTCTCAGGATATGCAGACTCTGGCCGAAAATGGCAATATCTTCAGTTGGTTCGGTTCCCATAGCGCGGATACGGCGAATCCCATCGGCGTCTTTGGCATTCTGTTTGGCTATGGCTTTATTTATATCTTTGGCTATTGGCTTTCGCTGCTGGGCTTTATCATCATCGGCGCGGTGTCTTTCCAATACTTTGTAGAGCCAGAGCTCACAGCTTCACGCCAAAAGGGCTATCTGCTGATCATCACCCTCTTCTTCCTGCAATCCCTGCTTTCAGCCAAATTGCCCAGCTATTCACAGAGTGTGCTTCCTCTGGCTTTGTACAGGCTGCTGGCAGCTATTTTCCGGGATACCGGGGCTATGATTATCCTGATCGGCAGCATGGTGCTTTCCCTGCTTGCCATCTTCGAGTTTTCCCGCATCCGGCATTGGTTTACACTGCTAAAACATGAAGTCGCCAGCAAAGAAAAGCCCTTTAGTCCTCCTCCGACCATCGACAAGACTGAGATCTCCTCCGAGCCAAAGCCCAGCGAAACAAAACCCAGTATTTCGGACCACGTGGAGCGCGATATCCCCATAGTTCAGCGCACCGAGCCCAAGATCGTGAAAGAAACCCCTCAGCCCAAAGTCAAGATTGCCGATGAAGAGGATTTTCGCGTCTATCAGATGCCCTCTGTGGAAGACTTTTTGGAGAGTCCGGTCAAGCTGTCCGACAAAGACCGCAAGGAGATCGAGACCCAGATCCTGGAAACCAGCGCCATTTTGAAGAATAAACTCGCCGAATTTGGCATCGAAGCCGAAGTGCGCAACGTGAATATCGGCCCCATCATCACCCAATACGAGCTCGAACCCGCCAAGGGCGTGAAGGTGAGCAAATTTGCTTCTCTGGCAGATGATCTGGCTCTGGCGATCAAAGCCAAATCCATTCGCATCCAGGCCCCCATTCCCGGACGCGGTTTGATCGGAATCGAAATCCCCAATCTCACCCGCGACATGATCTATCTGAAGGATCTACTGCTCTGTGAAGACATGCACAATAGCAAGTCCAAGCTGGCCTTTGGCCTGGGCAAAGACATCTCCGGACGCCCCATCATCGCGGATCTCAGCCGCATGCCCCACCTTTTGATCGCTGGCGCTACCGGCAGCGGTAAATCCGTGTGTATCAATACCATCATCATGAGCCTGATCCTGCGCAGCACTCCGGACGATCTCCGGTTGATCCTGATCGATCCCAAACGCGTGGAACTGGCCGGATATTCCAATCTGCCTCATCTGATCGGAGATGTGGTTACAGATCCGGATACCGCGCTGGAAACCATGTATTGGGCAGTGAAAGAGATGGAGCGGCGCTATGAGCTCTTGCAAGAAGTCAAGGTCCGTGATATACTGAGTTATAATGAAAAATGCATCCGTAATAAAGACATCGAAAAACTGCCTTACATCGTGATTTTGGTGGACGAATTTGCCGATCTAATCATGACCAGCGGCAAGGATATCGAGCTGCCCATCACGCGTTTGGCGCAGATGGCGCGCGCCGTGGGCATTCACCTGGTTTTGGCCACGCAGCGTCCTTCCATCAAGGTGATCACCGGCATCATCAAAGCAAACTTTTCCGCGCGCATTGCCTTCCAGGTTTCCTCTCGGGTGGATAGCCGAGTGATCCTGGATATGATAGGTGCAGAGCGCCTTTTGGGCAGCGGCGACATGCTGTTTCTGCCTCCGGGCAAAGCCAGTTCGGAGCGCATCCATGGCGCCTATGTCTCAGATCAGGAAATTGCCCGCGTGAACGACTTTTTGGCACTGCAACCCAAACCGAAACAGGATTTTAGCCTGAAGCAGGAATTGGATCACAAACGTGAAGGTTTCTTCGAGTGGGATGACGAGCTTTTCCCTGAAGCAGCGCGGGTGATCGTGCGCTCTGGCACCGCTTCGGTTTCCATGCTGCAAAGGCATTTTAAGATCGGTTATGCCAGAGCTGGCAGATTGATCGACCTTTTGGAACAAGCACAGGTCGTGGGGCCCCATCTGGGCAGTAAATCCCGCGATGTAATCGCAAACCGGGATGACCTCATCCGACTTGGAGTATTAAGTGAAGAAGATTAGTCTGCTGATGCTGATGTTCTGCGGCCTGCTTTGGGCTCAGAACAGCGCTGAATTGTACAAGAAATTAGACGGACGTTATGCCAGCCTGACCAGCTTTCAGGCCGAAGTCAAGCAGGTCAATTTCTTTAGCCGTATCGATCGCACGATCAGCTACGAAGGCAAGTTTTACTTCTCCGGAGGCCGGATGCTGATGACTTTTGCCAAACCCTCGGTGCAGAGAATGTATATCCAGGGGGGCAAGGCCGAACTCTATGATGGCAGCTCCAAGACCCTGTACCGCAGCGACCTCAGGCCAGAGGCCAGCCAAATGAATCCTCTGGAACTTTTGCAGCTCTATTGGAACAAAAGCCAGGTGAAGATCACGGCTCAGGATAAAGCGTACAGTTGGGTAAAGCTCACGCCAAAATCCGATCCCATGCTGAGGACCCTGGAAGCCAAGATCGACAATAAAACCGGCATCGTGCAAAGCCTGAGCTATACTGATCTCTCTGACAATAAAGTAACTTACAGCTTTAGTAATATATTAATAAATCGCCCCATTGCTCCCCAAGTCTGGAGCTTCAGCTATCCCAAAGACACACAGATTATCGAGCAATAAGACCCAAAGCCAAGACTAGATCGCGACTCAAGGAGGATAAGATGATCGCACTGATAATGGCCGGAGGCTCCGGAACCAGATTCTGGCCTCAAAGCCGCAAAGACCATCCCAAGCAGTTTTTACAGGTGGCTGGTTCCCGCTCCATGATCCAATTGACCGTGGACCGTCTTTTGCCCCTCATGCCCATGAAAAACATTTACATCGTCACCGCTGCCGATCAGGTGGCTTTGGTTATAGAGCATCTACCCACTCTGCCCGAGGAAAACATCATTATCGAACCTTTTGGCATGAATACCGCCCCTTGCATCGCCCTCAGCCTGGAGTATTTGAGGCCTCTGTACAGCGCGGATACCACCATGATCGTGCTACCGGCAGATCATGTGATCAAGGATACGAATGCCTTTCTGGACAGCCTCAGAAAAGCGCAGCAGACGTCCCGAAGCGGCGCTCTGATCACCTTTGGCATCGTTCCGGATCATCCAGCCACCGGCTATGGTTATATCGAAGCAGGCACCAAGGTCGAACCCGGGATTTTCAAAGTGCAAAGATTCAAAGAAAAGCCTGATCTGAGGACCGCCACATCCTTTCTGAAACAAGGTAGTTTTTATTGGAACAGCGGCATGTTTTGCTGGAGTCTGGCCGCGATCTCACGGGCTTTTGAAACCCATCTGCCCCAAGCTGCCGAGCTCTGCACCAAAATCGGCAAAATCTGGCAAGAGCAAGGCGTATCCACCGATATTTCTGAGCTTTACCGGCAAATGCCCCGCCTGCCCATCGATATCGGCATCATGGAAAAAGCTGAACAGCGTTATGTGATCCCAGTAAATATCGGTTGGAGCGATGTGGGCTCTTTCAAAGCCCTGGCCGAGATCAGTCCTGCCGATGCTGATGGCAATGTCAGCAATTCTGAAATCATGACCATAGATTCCACGGGTAACTTCGTTCAAAGCGGTAAATTCACCGCCCTGATCGGAGTAGAGAACCTCTGCATCATCGAAACCGCAGATGCCATTCTGGTCTGCCCTAAAGAACGCGCTGAAGAAGTAAAGAACATCGTGGAAAGACTTTCCAAAGCTCAGCGTGACGATCTGCTCTAAAAATATCTATCCAGGAGGAAAATAATGGACCCCAGAACTTTTGACTACATCTACCTCAAGAACCATGGCGCTAGCGATGAAGAAATTGGCAAAGAACTCGCACTGAGCCTCGAGGATATCCAGCTCATGGAAGAAACTCTGCGCCCCATCCTGAAGGAAATCGAGGCCGAACGCCCCAAGGCCCAAAGCATCGGCACGGACTTTGCCCGCCTCACCAGCAACGTTTATGCCCAAAAAAGCGATCAGGAGCTTGGGCTTCTTCGCCCTGATGCCATCAAAGCGCGCAGTGGTGAGATCTTCTCCCTACCGGCCGTGGGTAAGCTCGATTTTGGCCAGATCTCCCTCCAGGATGCCATCTCACAGCGCCGCAGCCTCAGAAACTATAGTGAAGAGCCGCTCAGCCTGGAAGAACTCTCCTTTCTTTTGTACTGCAGCTCCTGGTCCAGGGATTTCAGATCAAACGAACGCATGGAAATCACCTTCCGCAATGTGCCTTCTGCCGGTTCCCGCCATCCCATCGAAACTTTTGTGAATGTCCGCCGCGTCACCGGACTCAAACCCGGCCTGTATTACTACCACCCCATCAAACACTGCCTCATCCTCATCGATGAGAGCCCGGCTGTGCAGACCCGGATCCTGGAAGGCTGTTTCAGCCAGGAAATGATCCAAACTGCCGCCGCAAATTTCATCTATACCGCCCTGCCCTATCGCACCACCTGGCGCTATGGGCAACGCGGCTATCGCTACATCTATATCGATGCCGGACACGTGGGACAAAACCTCAGTCTGGCCGCAGAAGCTGTGGGCGCAGGCGCCTGCATGATCGGTGCATATTTGGATGAAGCCCTGAACGATGTGCTAAAGATCGATGGCACTCAGGAGTTTGTCATTTATGTGGCAGCGGTGGGGAAGAAGTAATGTAAAATTTAAAATGTATGATGTAGAATTATCGTAGGGGCGTTTGGTAAAGCTCCATTGATCATAATGCGGGGCCCTTGGGCTTTCACCGAAAGCCCCTACATCTGCGATCCCCTGGGAAACCGAAGCCATCAACTTGCTTTTAACGAGTCGAAGATGAATCAAAAGCGTGTTCAAGTATCAGGCGTGATAAGGCACGCATTAGACTGCTGGATTCGCTTGCGTCTCGTGTCGAGTAAGGCCGCAGGTCTTAGAAAAGTCTCATGATGCTGGTTCAAAACCCTATAAACGAGTGCCGTAGGCATGATATTTTAGCTAACGGAAGTGCATCCTTCATTTACCCTTCCCCTGATTATCCGTGCGATCCGTGTGATCTGTGAGAGACTTTTTGCACAAGCCCCAAAATTCCTAATCGGCAATAAGGCTGATATTCACGGATCATAATCGGCATATATCAGCTCTTTTGCCGATTATGATCCGCAAATCGCAGGTATTCCTTGACATATTATAGCATCATAGCAAGTTAGCACTTGAGGTAAGAATATGATAAAGCGCACTATAGAACACAGTATCAGACAGCGATTGTTTGAGGGCAAAGCAATAGTGGTCATCGGGCCCCGGCAGAGTGGCAAAACCACGTTATTAAAGAAGATTTATCGGGAATTTCAGGATCAGGCGGATTTTTACAATTGCGACGAAACCGAGATTAGCAGGCTGTTCTCAAATCAGAATGCCGCAGTGCTGAAAAGCGTGATCGGCTCCAGCAGGATGATATTCTTGGATGAAGCGCAACGAGTTGATAATATCGGTCTTACCATCAAGATCATCGTGGATACCTTCCCCGAAGTGCAAGTCTTGGCCAGCAGCTCTTCCGCTTTTGAGCTGAGTGACAAACTCAATGAACCGCTCACCGGCCGAAAATGGGAATATCAGCTCTACCCCCTGTCCTTTGAGGAACTGGCCACGCACACAAACCTGCCCACTGAAATCGCTAACCTTAAGCTGCGCCTGCTTTACGGCTCATATCCGGAGGTTGTGACCAAGCCCGGTCAGGAAATAGAAAACCTCAGCAACCTTGGTTCGGACTATCTCTACAAAGATATTTTCACCCTGCACGACATCCGCAAACCGGAATTGATCGAGAAACTCTTGCAAGCCCTGGCCTTACAAATCAGCTCTGAAGTCTCCTATAATGAACTGGCCCAATTGCTTAGTTCGGATCCAGAAACCATTGCCCGCTATATCAGGATTTTGGAGCGCGCCTTTATCATCTTCCGTTTGCCAAATTTCAGCACTAATCAACGCAATGAGATCAAGCGCTCGCGCAAGATCTACTTTTGGGACAATGGCATCCGCAATAGCCTACTCTCGGATTTTAGGCCTATTGACCTGCGAGACGATATCGGTAAATTGTGGGAAAACTACGTGGTCTCAGAGCTTGCCAAGCACCGTGACAATCACAAATTGCTGGGTCAAGCCCACTTTTGGCGCTCCAGAACCGCCGCTGAAGTTGATTATCTGGAGATTGAAAATGCTCAAATCACGGCTTATGAGATTAAATGGAATCCCAAAAAGAAGCAGGTGAGCAGAGCCTTCAGAAACGCCTATCCTGAGGCAATATTCGATTTCATCAATCCAGAGAATTACTTTCTGTATTTGATGCCGAGATAGTGTACTCAGCGCTTCCGCCCTTTACAGCCACATCGCTGATAGTGTGATGGGGGCTGTGGAAGATTCTGGTAGTAAGGATTCTGCTTTTTAAATCCTTAGAAATACTGGCTAGGCTATGAATCTCTGTGAATGACAGAGCTTCGTCCAAAGTGAGAAATCTTTGCGGGCAAGAGGAACAAGAGGATTTAGCTTATTTTATGACGGCGTTTCATGTAGAAAACGAGCAGGGTACTGAGGGTGGATAACAGGCCTGCCAAAAGCAGCGGGACAGTGTAGGTTCCCGTGATATCACGCACCCAGCTCCCACCCTGAATGGCAATGGCACCAAAGCCATAGGCCGAAAACACCAGCCCATAATTCACCCCCAGATGTTCCACTCCAAAGCACTCTGAGGTGAGCACGGGATACAGGGATAGAGCGGTTCCCAGCCCCAAGCCCACGATTACGGCCGCAATCAGCAAAGTGGAAAAGCTCAGCACATAAAAGGGGAAAGCCAGAAACACCAGGGCTTGCAAGGCAAAAACCACCAGCATAACTTTCAGGATGCCGATCCTATCGCTGATAAAGCCTGCCAGGGGACGGCTGAGTCCGTTTGACAAGG
>Ga0265295_1008859_pt1 | contig 11022 bp, 9 predicted proteins | sample Munlansysbiofilm_FD_192503 | JGI IMG/M metagenome (GOLD analysis project Ga0265295, IMG submission 192503) | Leachate microbial communities from a municipal landfill in Southern Ontario, Canada - Methane capture system biofilm | ecosystem: Engineered > Solid waste > Landfill > Unclassified ... | reverse complement strand
CCAACCTAACACGGAACACGAGCTTTTTCTTCAGCCGAACAACTTATCGAGCGGTACGATGCCATCGATGTTGAAGCCGGCGTATTATTACCCTTAGTAAGTCCCGAGGTCTATCTTCCTCAGTCGAACGAAGACATTCTCGAGGTCGCAAAAAAGTATCCAACGCGCTTCATCCCCTTTTGTAACATCGATCCGCGATCAGTTTCAAACGCGTCAGATGCACCCCTTGGTAAAATTCTTGACTATTACAAACAACAAGGATGTAAAGGGATCGGCGAAGTGACGGCAAACCTGCCGCTTCTGGACCCGATGGTGCAAAACCTATTTCGGCATACGGAGCGGATCGACTTTCCACTGACGTTCCACATTGCCCACCAGACAACAGGCGTCTACGGGCTTTACGATGACGCCGGACTCCCCCAATTAGAACGAAGTTTAGCGCGTTTCCCGAACTTGAAATTTTTTGGTCACAGCCAGTCCTTCTGGGCCGAAATCGGTACACTTCGGAAAATACAAGACCGAGCAGGCTACCCATCGTATCCGATCGATGAAGAAGGCGCGGTGCCACGGCTCATGAGACAATATCACAATCTCTACGGAGACCTCTCAGCTGGCAGCGGATTTAAAGCGCTCAACCGTGATCCCGCATACGCTGTAAACTTCCTGGAAGAATTTCAAGACCGTCTTTTATTCGGAACCGACATCTGCGCCCCCGATACAAAGACGCCACTCGTTGACTTTCTGCTTGGCCTTCGTAACGACGGCAGTATCAGCGAAACAGTCTTCCAAAAAGTAGCACGCGAAAATGCTATCCGCATTCTAAATCTGAATAGGTAGTCGCCGAATACATTCATCCAGATTCGGCAGTCAAACGAAGTGGGGCTCTGAAAAGCATCGTCTTTATTGGCAAATCCACCTTTCAGGTCGCACCCAATGGGTGCAAAACATTGAGCACAACTGTCCGTTTTTAAAACGCAACTCGACGCGCACACGTTAATAAAACCTTATCGGTTTTTTGCCTGTACACTTCCCATTCGGTGAAGCCGTCAAGCCCTTCCACCTATCACCTCCCACCTACCACCTTTCCCCTTCCCTACAGTTACCCCCTCGTTTTTGCGTGGCATACCCGCCCGGCGGGATTACCGATAACTTGATTTCCAACTTTCTTAATCTTAATCGTAATTATAATCTTAATCGCAAAGCATCCAGTGGCTAGTGGTTAGTGATTAGTGGTTAGAAACAATCGATTTCGATACCGATAGTGACCCCGATTTCGGACGCGGAGGCCCGCATCCCTCCAGCTTTCAGAAAAACACTTAATCTCCACACTTCGTCTTTTACACTTAATCTCACACTTAAGCCTCTAGGTTCTGGTTTCTCGATCCCGATGCCGATACCGACTTTTCTTCACACTCCCCACTTTACACTTCCCACTCGGCATAGCCGCAAAGTCCTATCTCCTTCCACCTAGCCCCTATCACCTTTCACAGTTACCCTCTCATTTTTTTCGATACCGATACTGATACCGACCCCGAAAGGAACACTTAATCTCACACTTAGTCTCCACACTTAAGCTTCTACACTTAATCTCACACTTTAGCCTCCGGGTTCTGGCTTTTCGATTACGATAGCGATTTCGACTTTTCTTCACACTCCCCACTTTACACTTCCCACTCGGCGTAGCCGCAAAGTCCTTCCACCTTCCACCTAGCCCCTATCACCTTTCACAGTTACCCCCTCGTTTTTCGATACTGATACCGACCCGGAAAGGAACACTTAATCTCACACTTAGTCTCCACACTTAAGCTCATACACTTAATCTTACACTTTAGCCTCCGGGTTCTGGCTTTTCGATTGCGATTGCGATTTCGATGGCAAACCACCTATCCCCTATCACCGATCACCTTCCACCTATCCCCTATCACCTTCCACCTATCACCTCCCTACAGTTACCCCTCGTTTTTGCGCGACGGTGCCGCCCGGCGGGATTACCGATAACTTGATTTCCAATTTTCTTAATCTTAATCGCAACGCATCCAGTGGCTAGTGGTTAGTGATTAGTGGTTAGAAATAATCGATTTCGATACCGAAAGGAACACTTAATCTCACACTTAGTCTCCACACTTAAGCTCATACACTTAATCTCACACTTAAGCCTCCGGGTTCTGGCTTTTCGATTGCGATTGCGATTTCGATGGCAAACCACCTATCCCCTATCACCTATCACCTCCCACCTATCACCTATCACCTTCCACCTCTCACCTATCACCTTCCACCTCCCACCTCCCACCTAATTTCAACGCTTCCGCCGATGCAATGCGCCATGAAGAAAACGCGTTTCCATCGGAAATGCATTATCAAAGTGACGGATCACCGGCGGAGTCGCTGCCGCCTCCTTACCGATTACTTCAATAAGATCAAACCGGAAAGGGGCTTTCGCTCGCCGCCGCAAATAATGCGCAGCCGCCCGGCAGAGCGCATGACGCTTACGGGAATCCATCGCCGCACGGCCACCGCCATAACGGTCAGAAGCACGTGTCTTAACCTCCACAAATACAAACATCTCTCGATCGCGTATCTGAACAATTGCAATGAGATCAATCTCATCACGAAGGACTTTTACACGTCGCCCAACAATCTTCATCCCCTGCGACTCCAGGAACTGCGCCGCTACGTGCTCTCCCCAAAGCCCCGTTCGTGCTGTAGCCGATAATTCCCTAGCTTCCTTAACAACGCTTGCCGAGGTCCGGGACGCATCCCGCCTCTTATAAAAAAAGGCCACACAATTTTTAATCAGAGACATTCGAAAAGGTCCGGCTAGTTTTTAATACCGCATTTTTTAATGAGACGCTGAAGATAGGCACGTTCAATGCCTGCTTCACGCGCAGATTGAGACACATTGCCGTCGTTGCGTTTCAATAACTTGATAATGTATTTACGCTCAAAATTATCGATCAGCTCAGCCTTCTCTTCTTTGAACGGGCGCTCGCCGATAGCGACACCACCGAGGCCGCTTCTATCGGATTCACTGAACACATTCGGCTGCTGACCAATACGCCCAAGACTCAGACTCAACGTCAGATCGATCGGTCGGGACGGACTATAGAAAGCGCGATCAATCAAATTGCGCAGCTCCCGAACATTACCCGGCCATGCGTGGCGACCCAACACCTCCATTGCGGCGTCAAAATCGACGATATCCTCCAACGCGCTCGTTCCGTGCAATTCATTAACGAACTTCCGGGCAAGTAAGGGGATGTCTTCGATGCGCTTGCGCAACGGCGGCAACTCAATATTCACGACACAAAGCCGGTAGAAAAGGTCCTCGCGGAAGCGCCCTTCATTAACTTCTATATCCATTCGGCGGTTTGTCGCACAAACAATACGCACATCAATTTTCTGAACAGCATTCGTTCCAACTTTTCGGATTTCGCGATTTTCCAAAACCCGCAACAACTTAGGCTGAAGCTCCGGAGCAAGATCCCCAATCTCATCAAGAAAAACGGTGCCGCCGTTCGCATATTCAAATGCCCCGGGCCGATCTGAAGCCGCACCTGTAAAAGCGCCTTTCACATGCCCGAAAAGTTCACTCTCAATCAAATCCTTCGCTAATGCCGCACAGTCGATCACAACAAATGGTTTTGACGCACGTGAGCTGTGCCGGTGAATCTCTTCAGCGATCACCTCCTTACCCGTGCCCGTTTCGCCCGTGATCATAATCGGCGCATCCGTCGGCGCATACGTTTCAGCAATATAAAAAACACGACGCATGGCTACACTATGTCCTACCACAACGCCAAATGCGTCCGAAGGGCTGATCTGCAGTTCTCGCGCCTCCTGCAGTGGGCTGAATACAAGCTTCGTATTACCGACGCTGATCTCGGCCCCGGGATTGAGGAACGCACTGGAAATACGCACACCATTTACAAACGTGCCGTTCGTGCTTTCAAGATCAATAATGGAGTAGCCTTGCTCGTCGACCTGAATTTGGCAATGCCGCCGCGAAACAGCTAAATCCTCAAGCCGCAAATCAGCATTCTGGCCCACTCCGATCACAAATATGTCCTTATCAACTGGGAACTCGAGCCCTAAAAGGGTGCCGGACGTGACAAGCAGAACAGTTTTCTGAACACGCGGAGGCGCGCCTTTATTCTTAGCAGGGACGATGAGGGTTTGTGATGAAAGCATGGTAGGAAGTATACCGAGAAAAACCTGCCGCGGCAAGTAACAGCTCTTACCGAATACTTAACTTTTTACTGGTACTGTCAGTTCCGTCCTACTTACCCTCACACTTTATCCGTATTCTCCACAAACAAAAAACAGACAGTGGCGTGAACCACTGCCTGTTTTCAGATAAACGTATCGCTCGTTACTTTTTGTAAACTTTTCGCTTCCGGTAACCCGTATGAAGCAGTTCTTCCGCTCGCTCGCTACCCGGTTTGCCGAGGTAATCAGCATAAACCGCTTGCACTTGCGGATTCTTATGCGACATCCGGACAACAGATTTTTCATCGTCCGTATAAATGCCGGCTGTCCGTTGCGCGCGGATTTCGTCCGTCGCACCCGTCGGTTGACCGCCGCCGCCGATACATCCGCCACGGCAAGCCATCACTTCGATAAAATCGTAGCGTGGCTTACGCCCTTCACGAATATCTTCACGAACAGCATTGATCACCTGCTCAACATTACCCATCTGGTGGGCAACAGCAATGCGAACCTCTGTCCCCTTAATGTCGATAACCGCTTCTTTAACGCCTTCCATACCGCGAACCATATCGAAGTTGATCGAGGGTGGCTGATCGTCGCCTGTGACAAAGCAATACGCTGTTCGCAGGGCGGCTTCCATCACGCCACCCGTCACGCCGAAGATCGTTCCTGCGCCACTGTATGCTCCCAAGAGTTCATCAGCTTCCTGGTCTTCGAGATTGAGGAAATCAATGCCAGAGCTTTTAATCATGCGAGCCAGCTCGCGTGTCGTCAGCACAACATCCGTGTCCTGCTGGCCGGTTGAAGACATTTCATCCGAGCGCGAAATTTCAAATTTCTTTGCTGTACACGGCATGATTGACGTCATGTGGATCGTAGCTGGATCCACATCGTTCTTTTCTGCCCAATAGGATTTTGCCAAAGCACTCAGCATCTGTTGCGGAGACTTCGCGGAGGAAAAGTTCTGGGTAAAGTCAGAAGCATATTTCTCCATCCAATCCGTCCAGGCCGGGCAGCAGGACGTAATCAACGGCAAGGTGCCGCCGGTCGTGAAGCGATGAACGAATTCCGTCGCTTCTTCCATAATTGTCACGTCTGCACTGTAGTTGGTGTCAAAAATTTTCTTGAAACCCAGGCGGCGCAGAGCGGCATAAATCTTGCCGGTAAGCAAAGTGCCCGGCTTGAGACCGAACGCCTCGCCAAGCGCAACACGCACAGCAGGGGCAATCTGAACAACGCATACCTTATCAGGATCATGAAGCGCGTCCCAAACTTTCGCCGTTTCATCGTTTTCATAAATCGCGCCGACGGGGCAGTGCGCAGAGCACTGACCGCACTTAATACAAGGCGAATCCGCCAACTGCACACCGGCAGCAGGCATCATCATCGTGTCTTCACCGCGGCCGATAAACTCCAGCGCCCAGACATTTTGCATATTCTGACAGACGTCAACGCAACGCCCGCATTTAATACACTTCTCAGGGTTCAGCACGAGTGAAGTTGTCGAATGATCCTGAGGCGCTTTCAGCACTTCCCGCGGATATGGGTTTTCGCGAACACCGAAGTCTGCTGCCATCTTCTGCAATTCGCAGTTACCGGAACGCGGGCACTGCAGGCAATCGTTAGGATGGTTGGCAAGAATCAATTCGAGTACCGTTCTGCGCACACGGACAATGTCAGCGTCATGCGTCGTGATACTCATGCCTGGCGCAACGTCTGTGCAGCAGGCACGAAGCAATTTTGGCGAACCCGCATTACGCACGACACAAATGCCACACGAAGCGCCAGCCAAAAGGTCGGGATGATAGCAAAGTGTGGGGATCTTGATGTGTACGGCGCGAGCCGCCTCAAGGATCGTAGTACCCTGAGGAACCTCCACAGGGATACCGTTAATTTCCAATTTAATCGGAGTTGACATAATAAGATGGCCTTTCAAAATTAAGTGCGGGTAATTGCATCAAACTTGCATTTTTCAAAACAGACGCCACATTTGATGCAAGTGGCCTGGTCGATAACGTGCGGTTTCTTGACAGTTCCGGCAATCGCATCAACTGGACAGTTTCGAGCGCACACGGTGCAGCCAACGCACTTGTCTGCGACAATCGTATACGTGACCAGCTTCTTGCACTTGCCCGAACGGCACTTGTTGTCGTTGATGTGTTCAAGATACTCATCTTTAAAGTATTTAAGACTCGATACAACGGGATTAGACGCTGTCTGCCCCAACCCGCAAAGTGATGCGCGTGTCATCGCCTCGCTGATCTTCTGCATACTGTCGATGTCTTTAAGCTGACCGCGCCCGTCACAAATCCGGGCGAGATACGTCAAAAGCTTCCGTCCGCCGATACGGCAAGGCGCACACTTTCCACAGGACTCGTCAACGGTAAAGTCGAGATAGAACTTGACAATATCCACGATACAGTCTGTCTCATCCATAACGATGAGCCCACCCGATCCCATAATGGAGCCGATTTGAGCCAGACTGCCGAAATCAATCGGCGTATCGAGAAACTGCGGCGGAATAATACCGCCGGAGGGACCGCCCGTCTGCGCGGCTTTGAACTCGCGCCCTTCACGGATGCCACCGCCGATATCGAAAATGATCTCGCGCAGCGTCGTTCCCATCGGAACTTCAATCAGACCAGAGTTATTCACCTTGCCAGTCAATGCGAAAACTTTCGTTCCCTTCGTATCCGCAGTTCCAATCTTACCAAACCACTCCGCGCCCTTCAACAGGATTACGGGAATGTTTGCCAACGTTTCAACGTTGTTAATAATTGTCGGATGGCCCCAAAGCCCCTTAACAGCAGGAAACGGCGGACGTGGGCGCGGCATCCCGCGGTCACCTTCAATCGAAGCGAGCAGCGCGGTCTCTTCACCGCAGACAAAGGCGCCGGCACCGAGACGGATTTCAATTTCAAAATCAAAACCGCTACCGAGAATGTTCTGCCCGAGCAGCCCATAATCATGTGCGGCGGCTATCGCTGTTTCCAACCGCTTAATCGCCAGTGGATACTCTGCACGAATATAAATATACCCCTTGTTGGCTCCAATTGAATAACCGCCAATCGTCATCGCCTCCAAAATGGAATGCGGGTCGCCTTCAAGTGTCGAGCGATCCATATAAGCACCGGGGTCGCCTTCGTCGGCATTGCAGATCATATACTTCTGCCCATGCGGCTGGGCCGCTGCAAACCCCCATTTACGACCGGTCGGGAAACCTGCTCCGCCGCGGCCGCGCAAACCTGATTGCGTGATTTCATCAACGACGTCGGCTGGCTTCATCTCAAAAAGAGCTTTTTCAAGCGCAAGATAGCCGTCGCGCGCAATATACTCATCAATTTTATCCGGATCAATCACGCCGCAGTTGCGCAAAACAATCCGATATTGCTTTTGGTAGAAGTCAATTTCATCAACTGAAACTAAAGACTTCTTAGGGTCGCGGGCGTACAGCAAGCGATCCACAACGCGCCCTTTGAGCAAATGCTCCTGGACAATTTCTTTCGCGTCACCGGGTTTCACCGTAACGTAAAATGTGTTTTCAGGAAGAATCTTGACGATCGGCCCTTTTTCACAGAAGCCCAAACAGCCCGTACGGACAATCTGAACTTCGTTTTTAAGGCCGGCCGCTTCAATTTCCTTTTTAAGATTTTGAGTCAGCTCGATGCCATGACTGGAATCGCAAGCGGTTCCTCCACAGACGAGCACGTAGTTTTTAAAGGCCATGATTATTTCCCTGTCTTATTAAACGATATCGATCGCTGGCTTGTCACAAATATGATTATCAAGCAATTGGCGGCCAATGACATGCTTTTCAATAATTTCCCGGGCAACATCTGCGTTGACGTTGCCGTAAATCACGATCGGCATATCGGGGGCCACCACTTCTACTGTTGGTTCCGAATGACACAGCCCCATGCAACCCGTCTGACGGACGAGTACATTCATCATCTTTTTCTCCGAAATGGCGTCGATGATGGCGCCGAAAGTCTGCTTCGCCCCGGCAGCAATGCCGCATGTGCCCATCCCGATGATGATCTGCACATCCTTATTCTCCGAATCACGCAAAGCGATTGTTTGCTTCTTCTCTTCACGAAGCTTTCGGAGGCTATCCAATGTTAATTTGCTCATATTCAGTCCTTAGTAAATGCGTTTCCGGAGTCAACCGGGCGCCGCCGCGCGTTCGTTCATAAATCGACTTCTAAATCCCTGAAAAAATTTCTTATCCAGACAAGATTAGCGACATCCTGGAGGTCGCCAAGGGCCTCCTGAAGTTCGCTGCGACACACCGTATAGGCGTTAGCCCCGCGCGTATGCGTCAAACACAAATCGAACTCACCGTCCGTGTTCATCAGCACCATGGCCGTACCGGCCATATCGCCTAAAGGTGGCGTATCGAAATGATCCGCTGCAAAGCTACACGTCAGCTCCGTCCCTCTACCATGTTGCGAGTCGAGTGACACGGTGCCGCCGGCAGCTTCCGCCATTTGACGCAACAACGGCAACCCAAGTCCAACGCGGCGGCCGGCATGCTTGCCCGGCTCCGTATAAAAAGGATCCCAAACACGTTGCAACACGTCTGTATTCATCCCTTTCCCATTGTCCTTAATACTGATTTTCACCGTTTTACCGTCTTCTACAATTGCTGCTTCGACCTGTGTTGCTCCGGCTTCAATCGCGTTTTGTACCGCGTCAGCAAAACAGTCACAGATCGTTGCGTGCATTGCGTAAACTCCTCTTGTTTACCGCTAGGCTTGCTTCCGGAACTCAGTGAGAATACCCTTAAGTTGGGAATTAAGCACCTTGCCGAAAACTTCGCCGTTGATCACCATCACAGGCGCTAATCCGCAACAACCGAGGCACCGTACAGCTTCGATCGAAAACAGCCCGTCCGGCGTAATCTTGTTGATTCCCACACCCAGCTCTTTTTCAAGCGCTTGAATAAGGTCCTCTCCGCCGCGCAAATAACAAGCCGTACCCATGCACACTTGAATGTTAAAGCGTCCCGCCTTCTCAAGACGGAATAAGTTATAAAAGGTAACCACTCCGTAAATTTTCGCCAGCGGCGTGTCCAACAACGAGGCAATCTCGAAGGCTACCGAACGGGGAATATACCCGTACGTCTGTTGAACCCGATGAAGAACCATAATCAGGTTCCCCGGCTTGTCTTTCCACTCTTGAATGAAGGCCGTCAGCTCAGGCGTGACCGCCACCTTCTCCGCATTTTGTTTTGCTAATTCGCTCAAGGTCGTTTCCCTCGGTTTTCAGTTTCACGTCAACCTTACAAATTTGGTAAAAAAAGCCTCTGGTGACGCATGACCGATACAGTATGCACTTTTAGGGTTTGCGGTTCAAGCCGAAAATTCATACACGCGATAATCGCCCAAGTTCCAATCCAAGCTTCACGCAAAGCCCTTTTACTCTCTTCCTGCGCCCAGTCCCCTGGGTGCAGGCTACTCATTTGCGGGGAATGGAGGGATGACCCCGTGTCGTCCGTTTCTAAAAAAAACATAATCAGAATTGCAACTAAAGGCGGTTGTGACTTGAACCGGAGCGCGTTCTATTGTATAGTCTCGAAATCAATTAAACCAAATTACGTGCTGGCTCAAGCCGATCGACTGATCCGGCACAAAACAAACAAGGAAAACCATTATGGCACACATTATCGATAAAGAAGCTTGCATCGGTTGCGAAGCGTGTATCAGCACCTGCCCAACCGAAGCCATTACAAAAGACGGCGAAGTCTGCGTCATTGATCCCGAAACATGCGTGGATTGCGGCGCCTGCGTTAGCGTCTGCCCGACCGAAGCCATCTCAGCGGCCTAAATGTACGCTTCCGCTCTCTATGAATTATGCGGATCGTTTATTTAGTTCCCGGTCCCGCCGGTCCGTTTTTCGAAAAGAACAGCTTGCGGGAACAAGCACTCGTGGCCGAACTCCGATGGTGTGGCCACGACGTGCTTCTTGTTCCACTGCTCTTTCCGCTGATGCCCGGCGCCGATGTCAAACCCGATACCGCAGACATCCCTGTACTGGGCGGAGCTGTCCGAATATATTCTCGACACGCACTGCCTGTTCTTGCACGTTATGCACCGGAATGGCTTTGGCGACAGCTTGATGTCCCTTGGTTACGCCGAAAAATTGCTCGGCGCGTACTTGATTCCCCTAAACGTTTCTCCGAATTCTTGCGCGACGCACTCGACGGACGTAACGGACCGCTCGTTGCGGAAATGGAAAATCTCGGGACGTGGCTTCAACAGCAACGCAAACCTGACGTGCTTTTGCTTTCTACGCCGTTCCTGCTCGGAACGGCCGCTATGCTGAAGCGCAGGGTCAATGCACCCGTCTGCTGTGCGATGAACACCGAATTGGAAGACATGGCACACCTCCGCGGACCGGAAGGCATTTTATTGCTGACCAAACTTCGTGGCATGATCGCAGATGCAGACGGGTTTATTCCCGTCAGCCACTTTCATGCCGAACGGATTCAGAACCGTTTCGGAACTCCTGAATCAACAGTCCGTACTGTCCATCCAGGGATCGATTGCGATGACTTCAATCCCGTTCCCCTTCCCTCAGAGCCAGCCGTCGGAATCATTGTGCGGGGCGCATCCGAAACGGAAGACCTCGCAACGACACACGTCGTTTCGCTTCTCCAGCGCCTTGTTGCCACCCCTTCTTTCTCCCTCAAAATTGCACGCGCTGCCAACCCTTCACTGACCACCTCACGCCAACAGGAAACGGCTGAAACAGGTGTCAAAGTTGAAACACTACCTGAATCTGTTGCTAAGCTACGGAATTTCTTCTCCCCATTCA
>Ga0265295_1008857_pt1 | contig 11025 bp, 8 predicted proteins | sample Munlansysbiofilm_FD_192503 | JGI IMG/M metagenome (GOLD analysis project Ga0265295, IMG submission 192503) | Leachate microbial communities from a municipal landfill in Southern Ontario, Canada - Methane capture system biofilm | ecosystem: Engineered > Solid waste > Landfill > Unclassified ... | reverse complement strand
CCTTGTATGCCAGCTCAGATGATCATTGGGCTGGGCACGAATGCACTTTCCCGCAAAGATGAATACCAGGCGGACGCCTTTGCTGTATCGGTGTAGGGGCGTTGGGCCGAACGCCCAAATTTCCCAAATTTCCAAACTATGATCAACGGAAGGTTTTGGGCCTTATGCCCAACGCCCCTACATTATCCAATGACACTAAACAGTCTCATCGCAAGATAGATTTGATTATGAAAAACATAGCTGGACAGGAAATTGAGGCTTAACTTATTATGTAATTGCTTGATATTGTTACTTGAGATCAGCTTTAAACATCTAAAGTGTGTGGCAAAGACTTGCCGAAATGTCCTGAAAAAACATGAATAGCTCTAAGAGCAAGGAGATACTAAAATGTTTAATCTAAAGAGATTGATTTTCACTATGTTTATCGTGCTAATAGGCGGATTTGCCTATTCTCAAAGCGGGTATGTATATAGCGAGAGCCTGCCAGTAAATGCTATAGCTTCCAGATCTATTTTTGTATGCTCCGATAACAGTGTAGTAGTATTGTCGAACGTTGATGATATTGAGGACGAGTGGTGCACTTATTATTCAACTATCACCAAGCTTGACCCTGATGGCAATCTGCTCTGGAGGCAATGGCTGAACCCCGGTGGTTTTCCATCATGTGCAATTACTGGAGTCGATATTGATGCAGAGGATACCGTAACCTTTATCTTCGCCTGGACTGGGGGTGAGATTAGCTTAGGAACCATAGATAGTGAGGGGGTGGTTGCCACCTTATCTGTTCTTATAGATATGGATATACCTTATTACACAAAAAGCTTCAACAAGGCGCTACGCACCCCAAACAATGAAATTGTCGCCGTGGGCAAGGCTTACCAAGACTATATATTTTATGAGCTGTCGTCTGCCTGCTATTTCCGCTTTTCCAGTGCGGGAGATACGCTGGCCACTGCTTTCTGGCCAGTTGATCCGGATAGTCCATATCATCAAGCTGAAGCCTATGATCTGGCTCTGATGGATAATGGCAATATCCTAATTGCCTGTAGATTGCACTCTTTTAACTGCTCTATCTTGGAAATCAATCCGGATGGCACGCTTGTTAACCGATTTGATTTACCGGGACAATATCAGGGTTTAAATGTCTCTATATGCAGAGAACTCAATAGCCCATCATACATTATAGCTTATGCAATGGATGAGTATCCCGATCAAAGCATTCACGTTGATAGATTTGAAAACGGAGTGTTTGAACCTCTATTTAGCATATCCGGAAGTAATCTGTATTCAGTAGATTCAATGATACTTGGGACAGATAATATATATTTATGCGGTAAGATTATTGGTGGTGGCACTTTACTAAGTTTGACCTACAGCGGAGAATTAAACTGGTCATGGGAACAACTGGGATCCAATTTTAGCTCAGTGGAGCGATATGGCTCTGCATCGGCAGCGTTACTTGCACTCGACAATGACAATTGTATCTATTGGGCTTGGAGCGGGGGACTGCGTGGATCACAAGTCATAACCAAGCTCTTGCCCAATGGGCAATTGCCAATAGTTGACGAGGTCCAGGCTCCTCCTGTAAACACTATATCGGCATATCCGAATCCGATGAAAGATGAAGTCACAATCAAAATCAAACAGGATGTTCAAAGTCCTAGCACTGATAACAATGTTGATATCTTCAATATCAAGGGTCAGTTAATACGCTCTCTAAAACTGACGAAAGGTGAAACTGTATGGGACGGTAAAGACAGCGGGGGAAAACCCTGTCCCAAAGGGATATATCTGCTCCGCTACCAATATGGCTCAAGCCAAATAACTAAAATATGCAAAACCCGTTAGGAGGATATCATGAAACGCTTCATAGCAACCCTGATCATTCTCGGAATCATGAGTTCCATGTGGGGCGTATTTGTAATCGACCGCACGAGAACGATTGGTGTGGATACACTCTTGGCAAGAAGGAAACCAACTTATCATACCCTGTTTAAAAAACGGGGGGATGTGAGCGTCCTATATAGGTTGACACCAAAACCAAAGATAAGGAGAATGGAATGGACTAATAAAAAGAAGGGTAAACGAACTGAATCGGAGGTACCTTGCCCGGCTTTGCTCATGGTATATAGTCTCGAAACCCATGCTTTATTGTCGGTAGCGAAGACCTGACCCTATAAAATACCCCTTCACAAAACTACATTCTTACTGTTAGCTGAGCATCATTTACTTTTCGCTTTTTCGTTAAAGGCATGTCGGCAAGGTGCTTAAGAGAGATTTTCTTTTGATCAATTGCCCTTATGGGAGAAGGGATGTCAAAATATTCCTTTATCTCTATCCAATCCTTGTCTCTAATTGTAATAACGTCATTTAAGTAAAAGCTCACACAAGAATTCCCGATTTTAAAGTCTGGAAGTGTGTTGCTTAGCTTTTCCTTGGAAATATCAACATACTTGCTATCCAACTCAAATCCAATATAGTTCCTTCCCAATCTTTTAGCAGAAATAGCAGTTGTTCCGGTTCCTGAGAAAGGATCAAGAACCGTATCGCCTTCGTCTGTTGTCATAAGAATAAGCCTGTCCAACAAATGCACCGGTAGTTGGCAAGGATGTGGGTCCCGTTTAGAGTTATGTTTGATCCTATGGATATCTGTCCATACATCAGAAACCAGCGGTCCATATGGGTGCAGAAGGTCTTTTTTCCCTCCATAATCTTTCTGCAAAAATCCAGTTTTTCTGTCTCTTTTGTGTGGATACCTTAACTCATAAAGTTTGGATCCCTTCTCTTGTTTCGTATAAAATAGTATACCATAATGGGATGGTTGCAGTGATTTTCCCATTGGAGAACTTGGTGCATCCCATGCTATCCAATGCTTGAAATGGGATGACTTATTAAGAAGATTGGCATAATATATAAGCCATTTGGGAATGTTATGCACAAAAATGGAGCCAGTTGGTTTTGTTATCCGAACCATTTCCGATATCCATATTGAACACCAGTCCAAGTACTCCTGGAATTTCAAGCTGTCTTTATAACTATTATAACCTTTTTTTAAATTAAAAGGGGGATCTGCGAATGTCATGTCTACACAGCTATCCGGTAACTTCCTCAGCAAATCTACGCAATCTCCCTGAATTATGGTATTAATACTATTTAGCATTGTTCGCATCCTCGTTTAGCCCTAAGACGTTTTTTATATAAGCTTCAAATCTAGTTAACTCATCTTTGTGAAATGTGAATACGTCATCAAAAGCAGTAACCATTCTATTTAAATCACTTTTCCTTACATACCAACCTATACCATCAACGAAACCAATGAATTTAGCTTTGGGATAGTGTTCATTAATAAGCCCTCTTACCGACACTTCAGTTTTTGATTTATCGCCCTGGCCAGAAGAAGTGGTTACCAGATAGGAACATTCGATAATGATTTTGGGATTTTGTTTATTTGGGATGATAAAATCCATAGTCCTTTTCCGAATTGGTGCATTTGCAATCAGATCAGTTAAATCACCCGATTGATAATCTACATTCAAAGATTTTAAGGTATCCCTAATTGTCCTCTCAGCATTGTTATCTGCCATGCCTGAGCGACTACCCCGTTCTTTATAGCGAACAATTGTATCTATCAGCTCGGGGATTTCAAATTTGAGTTTTCCCATTCTGAATTTGTTCAATTCAAATAAGGGTATGGTCCTTGATAATATAGGGATCGTAGATCCCTCAAAGAACAAATTTAATATTCCCTTAGCGAAATCATTATTTTCCTTAATTAAAGAAGCAATTTTAGCATCCCCCCATTCACTAAGGTTGTTACCTTTATCTACTGGCCATTTGTCTTTATTGACCAACTTTGACAATTCAGCATCATCTACAATGCGGATAAGTGTAATAATTCTTTTCAAAGATTCATTAGACACACCAGACAAAGCCAATAATGCCCTAAGACCATACTCTTTAGATAGCAGTTCCTCGAAGATAACCTTAGCATTAGGGCTGCCTTGTTGCTCATTTAGTTTCTGTCTCACCATGAGCAATGTATCTTTTAACGCAGTTATATGCCCTTCATACTGATTTTCGAAGGTTTCATCCAAAAAGTAGAAGGTGTTTAAGTTGATTACAGTGTCAAATTTATCTAATCTTGTCTTTTCCATTTAATGCTCCTTTCTAAATATTAATACAAATTCTTCTTTCATTGTATTCCTCATACCTCTGATTGGCTTCAGAAGGCTATGTACCAAAGGCATCCCGAAGCTCTCAGCAGATTTAATTATAGTGTTTTCCAATCTGATTCCACCAGTTTGATTCGTATTTGAGCCAATTATCATAATAAAGTACTTTCCATTCTTCAGCACACGCGCGATTTCTGCACATACGATATTCATGTCGTTGAAATAGTTATTTAGTTTTTCTTCTCGGCTTTTTCCTTTTAACCCAATCATTTTATTTCTGATTTCATCAGGGTTGCAGCCAAGAAACTTTAGCTGATCTCTATCGTTTTCCATATAATCTATCGCAAAAGAATAGGGTGGCGAGGTAACAACGCAATCTATCCCGTTATCGGGAAGATCTGTTCGCATAGCATCCGAATTAACAAGCACTTGCATGTTTCCAAGATCATCTATGGAGTAATACTTATTTAGCAATAGGGTTTTAATAGCCAAATAGTATTTAGCTAGCACTCTTTCGAACAGCTTCTCGTGGCCTGACATTTTTACACGTTTTGAATAACCTAAGGCATCCAAATATGCCAGAAAAGCTAGGTTGTATACCTTTCTTTTTTCAACATCATTGATACTATCAAGCCGTGCAAAGACATCCCCCTTACTATAAAAATCAAAAAGCTCTTTATTCTTCGAAGGTAGATACTCCAGCATTGGTAGTTTGATGCTTAAGGCTTGATACTTAGTTTGAATCATAAACTGACAAAATGGGCTTATATCTATAGCATATGAATTGAAACCCATTAAAGAAGCTTCGATATTGGTTGTCCCGCTTCCAGCCATCGGATCAAGAACGGTTTCACCCTTTTGTACCCCCACAATATTGAATAATGCTTTAACTAGCTGGGGATGAAACTTGCCTCGATATGGAAACAACCCATGACTTGCATATCCTGAAGAGTAATTACTCCCATCCTCGATCAAATCACCACTATTTTCAAGTATTTTTGGGATGCTATATAACTGATAGTGATTGGATAATACGCCATTAATTGACTTGATATATGCCGTTCTGTTAAGGAATTCGCTTTTATGTAGGGAGTTATACTCCATATATGCCAGCTCAAGCTCGAACATCTCGTTTGTGCCTGGTAACAAGACTACTTCTTCTTGAAATATCTTGCTTGTTAGAGAGGGCATTTTTTCCAACTGCATCATAATCATCCCCTTAGCAAAACTTTTATCAGTGATTATCACTCTATGCTTGGTACAGCCAATGCTGTGTGTACAAGCAGAACGTCATACTTACTTAAAGGTCTTTTTTAGTCAAGGACAAAGTTGAGATACTTAGTTATATAGAGCAAAAAAAAGAATAAGCCACATATATTTGGTGATACTCATTTGTAGATTTGGGTAAGGCTTTGTAAGTCCCACAACTCAAGCTTCACTCCTCCCTGAAGATTTTGCTTGACACCCTACGGGCTTATGCAGGAATCTGACAGATAATTGTTTACAAATCTTAAAATACTATAGGAGTACAGTTTGAAGATAGATTTTACCACGCTGAGCCTGAAGACTATGATCCTTTTGCTGCTTTTGGGGCTGCTGAGCACCGGACTTTCGGCTGAGCTTCTGATCCCAATGGATCGCACGCAAAGCAATCACCTCAAAGCCTATGGTGTTGCTTTTGCCGGGCTGAAAGAGCAGATGGTGGTAAAGTGGCTGTTAAATTACCGGGGTGGCAGTTTTCTGCTGCCTTCCGAGCCCTCCATCATCGCGATCTGCAATATCCGCGGAGTCCGTTATGAGAATGTGACTTCCGCCGATGTTGCCGCTATCAGTCTGGAGATTCAGGAAGCGAATATGGAGATTATCACACTGGAAAAAGAGCCCAAAATTGCGGTTTACATTCCGCCCAATACTCTGCCTTGGGACGATGCCGTTTCCATGGCTCTCGAGTATGCCGAGATTGATTATGACCGGCTTTGGGACGATGAAGTGCTGACAGGCAAACTCAACGATTATGACTGGCTGCATCTGCATCACGAAGACTTTACCGGACAATTTGGCAAGTTTTACGGCTCCTACCGCCATATCGAGTGGTACCAGACTGATGTGAGAGTCAATGAAGCCATGGCAGCAAAATTTGGTTATGACAAGGTCTGGCAGCTCAAGCATGCTGTGGCGGAAAAGATCCGGGAATTTGTAGTTTCCGGAGGCTTCCTCTTTGCCATGTGCGCTGCCACCGATACTTTCGATATCGCTATGGCTGCCAGAGATATAGATATAGTGGATGCCGTGATCGATGGCGATGGCATCGACCCCCAATACCAGAGCAAACTGGATTATGAGCGCTGTTTCGCTTTTGAAAATTTCAAGCTCAAAACCAATCCCTTTGAATATGAATTCTCCGATATAGACGCCAGCGATTACAGCCGTCTCAGGGGAGCTGAAGGTGATTACTTCCAGCTCTTTGACTTTTCGGCAAAATATGACCCCGTGCCCACTATGCTTACTCAGTGTCATACCAATATCATCGATGGATTTTTGGGACAAACCACCTCCTTTTTCCGGGATAAGGTCAAGAAAAGCGTGATCATCCTGGCTGAAGTGCCGAACCAAAGCGATGTGAAATACATCCACGGCAATATCGGCAAGGGCACCTTCACCTTTTATGGCGGTCACGATCCGGAGGATTATCAACACATGGTGGGAGATCCGGAAACCGTATTGGACCTGCATAAAAGCTCCCCCGGTTACCGCTTGATTCTCAACAACGTACTCTTTCCCGCAGCGGAAAAGAAAAAGCTCAAGACATAAAGGGAAGAAGGAGGAATCGTGGCAAAGTTTTATAAGCATCTGCGCAGCACCAGGATCAAAACCGGCCTCTGGACTCTGGCGATCTTTCTCATCCTCTTCTTCGGCTATTTTTGGCTGACAAACCGCCTGAATATGAAAGCGCAGCAAAATCTCAGAGTACTCTTTAGCGATGTGATCGGCCTGGAAACTGGCGATAAGATCATGTTTCGCGGCATGGAAGCAGGCCGGGTAAAGACTGTGAGCATGCACGAAGGCGGCATTTTGGTGGCGGGCAAAATCTCCACAGAAATTAAGATTCCAGTGGGCAGCAGGTTTTATATCGAAGACAGTTTGATGGGCAGCAAAAGCCTGAATATCCAGCCTGCAGCCAGCAGCGAATACTTGGATCTCGCCCAAGTGCAGAGGGGAGAAAAGCCTTCCGGAATGATGAGCATCATCGCCAAAGCTACCGAGCTGCTATCCCGATTGGATGGCATCCTGGCCGATGTGGGTGCAGAAGGCGGCCTCATCGATCAAGGCGAAAGACTTTTGAAAGACAGCAGCAGCACCATGCGCACTGCGAACCGCACCATTACGGAGCTCAAAGGCGATATTTCCACCGCCATCGGCAGAGTGGATTCCCTTACCATGCAGGTGAATAGCTTCGTCGCAGAAAACAGAGAACCGCTACGGGAAAGCATCGCGCTTACTCCGGCAGTGCTGGGCAAGGTAAACAGCGCTTTGGATAGCCTCAGCGTACTTTCCGCAAAGCTAAATCACAGTGCAGACGCCCTCGCTTCTGGCAAGGGCAGCGCCGGTAAACTGCTCACCGAAGACGATTTATACGAAAAACTACTCAATTCCATCGATAAACTCGATGCCCTGATTGCTGATATCAAAGCGAATCCCCGCAAATACGTGAAACTCTCTATCTTTTAGGAATATATGAAAAAACTACTCATCGCCATCCTGCTCCTGATTCAAGGGCTGCTGTGTGCCCAGACTTTTGGACAAAACAAGGTAAACGCCACAGCGCAGGATTGGTCTGTGCTGAAAACCATGCACTTTGATATCTATTTCCCCCGCGGTGAAGACGAATTTGGCAAAACCGCCGCCTTGATGGCCGAGGATATCTACTATTATCTCAAGAACGACCTGAAGTATCCGGTGCTCAGCCGCATCCCGATCATATTTTATGCTACCCGCACCGAATTTCAGGTGACGAACATCATCTACCCTCTGCTCTCAGAAGGTGTAGGCGGCTTTACGGAGAGCCTGCGCAATCGCGTGGTGGTGCCCTTCGACGGCAGCTACAGCAATCTTGAGGAGCTGCTGGCGCATGAACTGACCCATGCTTACATCAACGCTTTGGACGATAGGGTGACCAATGCCATTCAGGCCCTGCGTCCCACCGCTTTTCCGTTCTGGTTTTCGGAAGGTTTGCCGGAATTCCTGTCCATCGGTGGCGAAGATGAGTACAATAACATGTTCATTCTGGACATGGTGGTCAACGACAAGCTGCCCAAAATCGAATACATTGGCGGCTATCTGGCCTATCGCCTGGGTGAAAGCTTTCTCACCTATATAGCCGATACTTACGGGCGCGAAAAAGTGAGCGAATTCTTTTATTCGCTGCGCACCATGCAGAGCCTGGAAGAGGCTACCAAACGTGTATTCGGCATCAAATTTGAAGATCTGGAATCGCGCTGGCGCTATCAGCTCAAACGCGATTATTTCCCCGCGATCAATACCCACAAGATCCCCCAGGAAGTCTATGAACGCCGTACTGATCACAAAAAGGACGGCTCTTACTTCAATTTCTCACCTCGCTTTTCTCCAGACGGCTCGCGCTATGCCTATTTCTCCAATGCCGGAGCCCGTTACAGCATCTGGATGGGCAGTACCCACGGCATCGCCAAAGCCAAAAAGATCATCACCGGCGAAGCCAGCGGGAAAATGGAAGAATTTTACTATATGCGCAGCAATCTGAGCTGGTTTCCCGATGGCAAACGCATTGCTTTTAGTGCCAAAACTGCAGAGGGAGACAGGATTCACATACTCGATGTGGACAAGAAGAAGATCGTGCGTACGCTGGATATCCCTCAGCTTCGTTCGATCTTTGAAGTGGATGTTTCGCCCGATGGGCAGAAGATTGCGATCAGCGCCCAAAAAGATATGCAGACAGACTTGTACCTCTATGATCTGGAGACCAAGGAGCTGCAACAGCTTACCGATGATAGCTTTTACGATGCCCAGCCCCGCTTTTCTCCAGATGGCTCCCGCATAGCTTTCAGCTCCCAGCGCGATGAGATCCCCGGAGGCCAGCGTTACGGCTTTTTTGCCAATACCAGCCACGATATCTTTGAGTACCGTCTGGACGAAAACCTCATCATGCAGATCACCAAAGAGCCTTTTGATTGCACGCAGCCCGCCTATGTGGATTCCGGCAAGAAACTGGCCTTCGTTTCTGCCCGCGATGAGATCACGAACTATGAAATCCTGGATTTTGAGCAGCAACAGATCGCGCCGCTGACCCATGTCCTGGCTGGCACCTTCAACGGCGATATTTCGCAGGATTCGAACTATCTCCTCATCTCAAACTACTTTGACGGCGCCTGGGATATCTTCTTTGGCAATAACCCTTTGAAGAACCTGGAGTACCGGCCTTACCCGCAGGCCACCCTCTATGAACAGCAGTATGACCTGCTGGATAGGGTGGATTTTAGCGCTCTCGACCGCTATGGCATCGTGCGTAAAAAGCCCGTGCCCAAGGGTGGCGGCAGCGTCCAGAACACCCGTCGGCCCTTCTTTAGCGGCTTTGAACCAACTGTTCCGGATACTACTCTGATCGCCACAAACTTCAGTTGGGACTCCCGTCCCCAGGAAAGTGCCGAGCAACCGCCAGCCATACGCAAATACAGACCCCGCTTCGCTTTGGACAGCCTCTGGGGCGGATTCGCCTATTCCAATGCCTATGGCGCGGTGGGCAGCATTGAACTGGGACTGAGCGATCTGATGGGAGATCACGGCATTGGCATCAGCCTGGGCATCAGCGACAGACTGGATGAGAGCAATATCGTGCTATCCTATCTCTATCTGAAACGCAGAATAGACTATGGCATTGGCGTTTACAATCTTTACAACGAAACCTACTACCGGTTTTACAGACCCGAAGGCAGCGATTACTGGCGCGTCCGCCAGCGTCAAACCGGACTCTACGGACTGGCGCGTTACCCCTTCAGCCGCTTTTCCCGCCTGGAATTCGACAATATGCTCTATCAGTATGAGGTGCATCAAGACTATCTGCCGCGCGAAAATTACGATGCTGAAGAGTGGATTAAAGACGTTTATGAATCCAAAGACATCGCCTATGCGCCAGGACTCAGCCTGGTCTTTGATAACTCGCTGTATGGCTCCACGGGGCCGCTTCTGGGCTTTCGCGGCATCTACACCCTGCGCAAAAGCTTTGCCAAAAAGGACCTGGATTACCTCACGAACTATGTGGATTTGCGCAAATACTTCCTCTTTAGCCGGCGCTATAGCATAGCTCTGAGGGCAAATGCAGCCATCAGTACCGGCTCCAGCCCGGATCGTTTTGCTTTGGGCGGCTATCATGGCGTGAGGGGCCTCAGCCAAAATCTGGCCGGCAATCGTAAGGTTTTGACCAGTGCGGAGCTGCGTTTCCCCCTTTTGGACTACATGTCCATAGCCTTCCCGCTCCCTCTGGTCCTGAGCAATATCCGCGGCTCAGCTTATGTGGATATGGGCGCAGTATGGGACAATGATGAGAAGTTCCGAGGCTCTGTAAATGGGCGCCTGGAAGATGTCAAACTGAGTTATGGGTTTGGCCCCAGATTTAACCTGGGCTATTTTGTTTTGAAGCTGGATGTATCCTGGCTTACCGATCTTTCCAAGATCAGCAAACCGCAGATTTATCTCAGTTTATCAGAAGATTTTTAAGTACAATCATAAAAGGAGTAACCATGAAAATCGATGTAAGCCGCAAATTGCCGGAGCACCTCGAAACCCTGGTCTTATTACAGGAAGAAAATGCCGAAATCAA
>Ga0265295_1008856_pt1 | contig 11026 bp, 12 predicted proteins | sample Munlansysbiofilm_FD_192503 | JGI IMG/M metagenome (GOLD analysis project Ga0265295, IMG submission 192503) | Leachate microbial communities from a municipal landfill in Southern Ontario, Canada - Methane capture system biofilm | ecosystem: Engineered > Solid waste > Landfill > Unclassified ... | reverse complement strand
GTCATGGATAATGAAGTAACAGCGCCTTATCATGCTTCTTACGTAAATATTCCTAGTGGAACGATATCATTGCTTCCTACCTCGTATTCCGCAGCCTATAGTGTCAACGTTGATGTCGGTGGTAATGTTATCGCCTATCGTGTTGACCCCAAAGTTAGTGGAGTAACAGAATTTGCAACTATTACCGCGGTCTTTCAAGGGATGGCAGTTGGTAGCGCTCTATCAGCAAAAGGTATTTTAACAGCCTTTGGCTATGGATCAGTTAAGTCAAATCAATTATTAATTGTCAAAGCCTCCGATATCGAAGGTCAAGCAATGGGGGATCAGATGGCGGTGGAACTCGCTTCCGAAGTTTTAGTTCTCGAAAACACGATTGAGCTCGATGAAAGCACAATCACTCTTCCAACGACTGTCGATGGCTTCGATGGTGTAGATGTTTACTGGACGAGCTACAATCCCGAGATTTTTTCTGGCGGTCCGATTATTCGCCCGGTTAATGATACCGACATTGTCTTAGAAGCAACCTTTGTGAAAAATAGTGCTAATATCAGCAAGGATTATGTGGTCACTGTTCTTGGAAGTGATCAAAGCAATCAAACTAATGCACATCTATTAGATTTTGAAGATGCTGCTGAAGCTGATTCTTATGGAAATAGTACATCTCAACCTTCATACAACCATTCGGCGTCAAATAACTTGGCGACATTAGGAACACCGACTGCCACATGGCATTATGGAAGAACCTTAATCTCCGCTATTCAAAATGATCGCGTTAATGGAACTTGGTCAGCAAGAATGCAATCCGACAAGAGTGTACAAGCTAACAGTGGCAGACTTGAATTGCGTGAAGACTTTGTCTTCGACTTTCTTGAATTCAATGTTGCAACTTACGGAAACGATCCTTTAAATGCAAAATTAGAAGTATCCTATTCATTAAATGAAGGAGTAAATTGGACAGCGCTTGATCGAGTATTTGTTGTTGGCGCAAGACAATTTGAGTTATGTCGCGTATATATTCCGACCGAAGGGCAAAGTGCTCGTATTGCCATTTCTCTTCTTGTTGATGGCACGTCATATCGCATCAACTTCGATGACATCCGGTTAGCGAGAGTAGGTGATTAACTTGATCAAGAAACCATCAATTATTTTGTCCGTCTTTCTGCTTTCCTTGGCGTCTTGTGCTCCGAGTGTCGAAGCTGTTCCTACGGGAGTCGATATTTATTTAGGCGAAGAAATTGTCAATAGTGTAACGATCTTTTTAGGAGATGAACTAGATTTAGACGCCGTTGTTCATCCCGACAATGCTTCGCAAGAAGTATACTGGTCAATTAATGATACAAGTATCGCTACCATCGATGATGAAGGACTAATAACTCCTCTTCTTGTGGGAACAACAACAATCAAAGCAGTATCTAATATTGCTTCATATGTTTACAAAACAAGTTTTTTAGAAGTACGCGAACCAACATATTATGGAAGCGGTAAGACAAGTAGTGATCCTCTTTTTATCGGTGAGACCGACGAAGAAGAACCACTCGATATTTATTTCTTTGAGATGCAACATATTTACTCGGATTCCCTCTTTATAAAAAAGGGTAATGTCGAGATACTAATTGACGCTGGCTGGTCATATGATGGTAACTATATTAGTGACTTTCTTGACGAACATGTCAGTGACGGTCGTCTCGATGTTTTGATGGCCAGTCATAACGACTCCGATCATGTTGATGGCTTAGAAAATGCCCTGCAAAACATCGATAATATTTCTTTAATCATTGATTTTGGTCATTTGGCAAATCGCGGAAAATACGGAGTTATTAAAGATTCATACGTCGAAAAAGGTGCGACTTATCATCCAGCTATCGACTGCATTTCATACGTTAATAATGCCAGTAAACGCTATTATCTTACGAGTGATTTCTATGTTGATATTCTCGATACTGGATACTATGTTGAAACGGGAGCAAATAGCGCAGGCAACTCGGCTAGTCTTACAACTATCTTTACTTATCAGGACTTCAAATTCTTTACAGCTGGAGATTTAACTAGTTCAGCTGAAGCTCGTCTTCTTCAAAGGGAAAATCTTTATGAAGTTACTCTTTATAAGGCGAGTCATCACGGTTCGCACGGCAGCAATACTCAAGAGTTAATGAATGCTTTAAATCCAAAAGGCGTAGCTATCTCGGCCGCAAGAGCTAATCAATATAACGTTCCGCCTGGACCACCAAGCCAAAGCATAACCTACAATCTTGATGGCAAAAGCGGTCATCCCGCCGCTGCCGCGATTGAAAGAATTTATAAAATTCCCAATATCAGCGAAAACCTTAACGTCTATTGGAATGCCGTTAATGGAACAATGCGTTTTCGTAGCTATGGAACCGATGACTTCACTTTTAGCGGTACGGAAACAATTAAAGGCTATTATGATTTATCAAAGACCGATGGCGTTGCGGTTTGGAATGCAGAAACTAACGACTTTGAGAACAAAGTAACGGGTGAAGAAAACTATAAACTTCATGAATCGAAGGTTTTTGTCTTTCGCAATTATGTTCAGTATTTGCCTCTATGGGCTCAGGAGCAGTACTTTCCTATTTAAAACCTCAGTAGCGTTCATCATAAGGGGCGAGAACCATTCGCCCTTTTCTTATTGACGGTTGAACATCATCTGTAATCTTTTTATTTAAAATAAACGAAATTATCTAGATTGAGCAAAAAAGAAAAACCTTTTGTGCTAACATAAATTCATGGAAAAGAAATATTTTAAAGAAAACGTTGTTTATCAAATTTATCCACGCAGTTTTTGTGATGCTAATGGTGATGGAATTGGTGACATTCCTGGTATCATTTCCAAACTTGATTATCTAAGAGATTTAGGAGTGAGAATTATTTGGTTATCACCCGTTTATAAGTCACCCAATCAAGATATGGGATATGATGTTAGTGATTATCTAGATATTAATCCCGAATACGGCACACTTGCGGATATGGATGTTCTTATTGGCGAAGCCAAAAAGCGGGGCATCCGCATTATTATGGACCTCGTTGTCAATCACACAAGTGATGAGCATCGTTGGTTTATCGAAAGCAAGAAACCCGATTCGCCATATCGCGATTATTACTATTGGCGCAAAGGTCGGAAAAATAATAAATTGCCTCCAAATAACTGGCAGTCGATGTTTTCAGGATCGGCTTGGAAATACGACGAAGAAGTTGATCTATGGTACCTCCATTTATATGGCGATAAACAAATTGATTTGAATTTTCATAATCCAAAAGTAATTGAAGAAGTTAAAGCAATCCTTCGCTTTTGGTTAGATCGAGGTATTTATGGCTTTCGCTGCGATGTTATTAATCAAATATACAAAACGACACTCGCAAATGGGCGGAAACGGTTACACCAAACAGGTCGTGAACATTATCTAAACCAAGAGGGAAATCATCGGATTTTAAGAGAAATTAACGATGAAGTTTTCTCGAAATATGATTGCATGACCGTAGGCGAAACATACATGGTTGATTATCAAAACGCAAAGCGTTTCATCGACAAAGAATTGGACATGGTTTTTCAATTCGATCACGTCAATGTCGATCGCAAAAAAGTGCCTCTTTTCGCGCGGAGATATGTTCCCCGAAGACTTAAAAAAATACTATTTGGTTGGCAGAACAATGTCGAATGGAATACAAACTATTTAGAAAATCACGATCAACTGAGAAGCATTCCTCGTTTCGGAGATGAAAAAAACTATTATCTTGCTTCCGGCAAAATGCTGGCGATGATGATTATGTTTTTAAAAGGAACAACTTTCATTTATCAAGGTCAAGAAATTGGCATGACTAATATCGGAACAAGTGATATGTCATTAGTTAAAGATATTTCGGCAATTAATGTTTACGGACTAATTAGAAAACTTGGCTTTCCTCATAAAGCAGCATTAAAGCTTGTGAACAATATTAACCGCGATAACGCTCGAACACCAATGCAATGGAACGCGCAAGAAAACGCTGGTTTTACGACCGGTAAGCCATGGCTTACCATTAATCCTAATTACACGAGAATTAATGTTGAAAATTCATTAAATGATGAGACATCAATTTATCATTTTTACAAGCGTATCATTAATATCAAAAAGGAAATTCCGGCCCTCTGTTATGGCGACTTTCAACCGCTTTTTACAAGTGGAAAACTGATGGCTTTTTTAAGAACGTTTGGCAATGATGAGTATACGATCATTCTCAATATGAGCAAGAAACGGCAGAAGAACCCATTATTTTTACGTGGTGAAGTGGTTGTAACTAACTATGTCGGCCACGACAATTACGAGAATCAACGCTGTCTCGAACCATTTGAAGGCGCTTTAATTAAAACTCGATAAACACCAACACAAATAAGGACTTTTAACTTTGTTAGTTTCGGATATTGTTTTACTAATATTTAATCACGCGCGATGATATAATTAGAAAAGTTTTTAGAGGAGACTTTTATGGAACTTAGAACACCAATTAGCTGGGACGAATATTTTATGGGGATTGCCGTCTTTTCTTCTTTGCGAAGCAAAGACCCTAATACTCAAGTCGGAGCTTGCATTGTCGATAAAAATAAGAAGGTTGTTTCCATTGGCTATAATGGCATGCCACGTGGTATTGATGAAAGTCAAGTTTCTTGGGAAAAGGGCGAAGGTCTTGACTCTAAATATTTGTATGTTTGCCACGCTGAGTTTAATGCTATTTTAAACACTCGTAATGGTGCGGCCCTGGATGGTTGTACTTTATATGTCACCCTCTTTCCATGCAACGAATGCGCGAAGGCGATAATTCAAACCGGAATCAAAGAAGTTGTTTTTTCGGAGAACAAGTACGAAAATTCAACGATGACCAAAGCGAGTATTCACCTGCTTCATCTTGCTGGTGTCAAAATACGCAAATACGTCGGTAGAGAACCAAAAATCGAAATGCTGGCAAAATGAAAAAAGAAACTAGACTGTTATTAAGAAGAATATTTATCGGATCATTGGCATTGATGCTTTTTATGGTCGTCGTTTTATCTTCGATATATTCTGCTTTTCCTGGCAGTCTGGAACTTTGGGTTATTTTCGTTCTTATTGGCGTTGTCATCGCCGTCTTTATTGTTGTTATGGTTTTAATTGAGCGTTATGCACGGAGGAAGAAGTGATGCTGGCTCTTGAAGTCAAAAACCTTTTTTTCTCATATGATGGCAAGCATGATGCTGTAAATGATGTTTCTTTTCAAGTGCAGCGTGGTAAATACGTTTCAATTATCGGTCATAATGGTTCGGGAAAATCAACATTAGCAAAGCTAATTATAGGCCTTCTGAGTTTTAAAAAAGGTGAAGTAAGAGTTTTTGATCAACTTCTCACAAACGAAAGCCTTCACGAGATTCGCTCGAAAGTCGGGATTGTCTTTCAAAACCCAGATAATCAATTTATCGGTGCGACGGTCAAAGACGATATCGCCTTTGGATTAGAAAATAGACTCGTTCCTCACGAAGATATGGAAGACATCATTCAAAAATTTGCAGCCAAAGTTAGAATGAAGGAATTTCTCGAGAGCGAACCTGCCAATTTGTCGGGTGGCCAAAAGCAAAGAGTGGCTATCGCTGGTATACTAGCCATGTCGCCCGATTTAGTTATTCTGGATGAGGCTACATCAATGCTCGACCCAAAAGGCAAACGCGAAGTTAAGGAAACGCTTTTGGAAATGAGAGAGGAAAATCCTAACCTAACCATCCTTTCTATCACTCATGATATTGAAGAAGCAACCATCAGCGATGAAGTCATCGTCATGCATCAAGGAAAGATTATCCTTAACGGTGCTCCGAAAGAAGTGTTCGCCAACGAAGACATATTAAAAGAAATTGATTTAGACTTTCCTTTTATTCAAAAGATAAAAAAAGTGCTTAAATTGCAGGGAATTGATGTTGAAAACCTTGCAAATCTCGAAGAATTGGCGGACTTTTTATGCCGATAAAATACACTGATGTATCTTTTACATATAATGATAAAACGCCATTTAGCTATGAGGCGCTTAGAGGTGTCAATCTTGAAATTTTGGATGGTTCTTTTACAGCCATTGTCGGCAAAACGGGCTGTGGTAAATCAACCCTTATTCAGCAATTAAACGGTTTACTTATTCCAAGTGAAGGCGAGGTCGCTGTCAATCAATATGTGGTTAGCAAAAATCGTAAAAGAAGGACGAAGAAGATTAAGGAATTAAGAAAACTTGTTGGCATTGTTTTCCAATTTCCCGAGTATCAATTGTTTGAAGAAACAGTCGAAAAAGACGTCGCCTTTGGTCCAAAGAATTTTGGATTGAGTAACGAAGAAGCTCTTAAAAACGCTCATGACGCTCTTCGTCTAGTTGGATTAGACGATACTTTCTTTAAAAGATCGCCCTTTGATTTATCAGGAGGCGAAAGGCGAAGAGTAGCTATCGCGGGTATCTTAGCTCTTAAACCAAGTATCCTCGTTCTCGATGAGCCAACGGCCGGACTTGACCCTCGCGGCGCAAGAGAGATGATGAAACTTTTTAAAGGTTTACACGATAATGGTACAACAGTTATTTTGGTTACTCACGATATGAATATCGTTCTTGAATATAGCGATACTGTTATTGTAATGGAAGATGGCGAAGTCCGGGAGATTACGACACCCCTTCAACTATTTAATCAGGAAAATGACCTCTACTCTTTAGAGACACCTTTATTATATAAATTTGTTAAATTACTATCCGATCAAGGTTTAAAACTAAATCTCAATGAGATCAAGGATATCGAATCATTAGGCGCGGCAATCGCTAAGGCCAGAGGTAATAAGAAATGAAGGGCATGACTTTAGGCCGTTACGCGCCCTTTAATACCGTTATCCATCGCATGGATCCCCGCAGCAAACTATTGATGCTAGTTTTAATGATGGTTGCTGTTTTTTATGGTTATCAAAGTCAAGTCATGACTTTTGTCATGGGAGGAATAATCTTTATTCTTATCCTCACCATTTTACTCATTTCGCGGATTAGTCTTAAACAACTATTCTCATCGCTAAAAGCGCTTTGGATTATGATTATCATTTTACTTATTATCAATGTTTTGGTTCCGCCAATTGGAGCATCAAAAATAGCCTTAAGCATTGGCACTTATAACATTTTTTGGGAATCGATTTTGCAAAGCGCAAAGATTATACTTCGCCTGGTGATGATGATTTCCCTAACTCTTATCTTGACGGCGACCACTAAACCGCTTGATTTAACTTATGCCTTAGAATGGTATATGTATCCGCTTAAGCTCATCAAATTCCCAACTCATGAGATAGCGATGACTATTTCCATCGCTTTACGATTTATTCCGACTTTGCTTGATGAGACTATGCGGATTATGAATGCTCAAGCTTCGCGAGGAGTCGATTTTGAGCATGGTAAAGTCAAAGAGAAAATTAAAGCTATTTTATCGTTGATTGTTCCTCTTTTCATGTCAGCATTTCAAAGGAGTGAAGAACTAGCTAATGCCATGGAAGCAAGAGGCTATAATCCTCGGGCTAAACGAACAAGATATCGTAATCTCCACTGGGGGATAAGCGATACTTTATCATTAATATTTGTTATTACAATAACAACAGGGGTGATTGTGACTTCGGTAATGAATTGGAATTTTATTGAGATGATTTTTAACATTCCGACATGGGTGGTTATTTTATGAGATATTTAGCAACTGTTAAGTATAACGGCACCCATTTTCAAGGTTGGCAAAGACAGCCAAACGCTGAAACAATTCAAGGGTCGATTGAGCAAGTTATTAGCAAACTTCTTGATGTCGAAACCGCAATTTATGGTTCCGGAAGAACCGACGCTGGTGTTCATGCTTTGGGGCAAACTTTTCATTTTGACACTATTAACGAAATAGAAGATCTTGATAAGTTTCGCTACGCAATGAATCGATTATTAAACCGTGATATTCACGTCATGGATTTGGAAAAAGTAGATGATAATTTTCATGCTCGCTTATCTGCGAAACACAAAATATATCAGTATATTATCAATACAGGTGAAGATGATCCTTTTAATATCGATTTTAAACATTTTTATCCACGTGAGATGAATATAACTGAAATGGTTGAAGCCGCAAAACTCTTTTATGGAAAACACGATTTTCGTAATTATACAAGCAAGGAAGAAGATGAGTTTGGTTTTGTTCGGGAAATATTAGGAATTAATATTCATACGCCCCAAGATCATATTGTTATTACTATAACTGCCACGGGATTTATGCGCTACATGGTGCGCATGATTGTCGGGACCCTTATCGAAATCGGCATGGGTCGGTTTACGGCTGAAGAAGCCAAAAAACTACTCGATAATCCTGAGCGAAATTTCGTGAATTATAAAGCACCTCCTAATGGTCTATATTTGGTCAAAGTCGAATACTAATCTAAAATAGAATTATCAGGAGTAATAATTATGGGAAGACATTTTGAAGTAAGAGCTGCCGCGATGGCGAAAAGCGGTGCGAGGAAATCGGCATTATACGCCAGAGCCTCTCGCGAAATATATATGGCTGCTAAATCAGGTATACCTGATCCAAATAATAATTTGGCCCTTCGTTCAGCGATTGATAAGTTTAAAGGCCAATCGGTGCCTCGTGATGTAATTGATCGCGCGATTAAAAAAGCGCAGGGTGGCGATGCCGAAACGTATAGCCCGGGACGATATGAAGCTTTTGGCCCTGGTAATTCCTTTTTAATTATCGATTCATTGACCGATAACGCTAATCGCGCTTTTGTTGAGATTCGCACAGCCGTCACGAAAAAAAGTGGCCATATGGGCACTGTTAATTACAACTTTTCAGAGACAGGAATTCTTGTCTTTAACTTTGAGAAGAAAGACTTGGTTGAAGAAACATTGATTCTCGGCGATGTCGATGTCCGAGAAATATCGCTTGATGAAGGCGTGATGGAAGTGCTTGTCGAACCGACTAGTTTTGGTCAAGCGAAGGATTTGCTAAATTCATTAGGCATCGAAGAATTTCAAGTCGCGGAAATTCAAATGCTCGCTAATGAAACAATCACATTAAGCGATGAGGATAGAACTCTTTTTCAAGAGTTACTTGATGTTCTTGATGAACTGCAAGATGTCCAAAATGTCTTTCACAATGTCAATTTATAAGATAAGGACAAGAATGGCACTATCTAAGAAATAATCATTGACAATTCTATATGTAATATATAGACTTTATATCGGCGCAAATTGCGAAAACTACGGTCCCGGTAAGATTATAGTTTGAGTAAGGAGAATATTATGCAACGTCAAACAACGATAGCTAAAGCGCAGGAAATATCCCGTAAGTGGTATGTCATCGATGCAACTGGCAAACCCCTAGGTAGACTTGCTTCGGAAGTCGCGGTGGTTCTAATGGGCAAAAACAAGCCCATCTTCACCCCCAATGTCGACTGTGGTGATTTTGTTATCATCATCAATGCCGAGAAAGTTGGATTATCTGGCGATAAAGAACACAAGAAGAATTATTACAATGTTTCGACCCAACCTGGTGGTTTAAGAACTAGATCAACTGGCGAAATGGTCAGAAACTATCCGGAAGAGATGCTCGAAAGAGCCGTTTGGGGCATGCTCCCCAAAGGCCGCCTCGGTCGTCAGATTTACAAGAAATTGTTCGTCTACAAAGGTCCGGAACACAAACATGAAGCTCAAAAGCCTGAAGTGCTCGAGCTCAAGTACTAGGAGGACAGTCAATGGCCACATCTAAGAAAAAATCCGCCCAATATTACGGAACCGGACGCCGCAAATCATCAATTGCTCGCGTTTATTTAGTTCCGGGCAAAGGCAAAATCACTGTTAACGGCTTTGACGTCAATGCCTATATGCCCTATGAAACACTCGTCATGGATTTGAAGCAACCACTCGTTATTACGAATAATGCTGATAAATTCGACGTTAATGCTACTGTTAAAGGCGGCGGTTTCACCGGTCAGTCTGGCGCTATTCGTCTTGGTATTACCAGAGCCTTGTTAGAAGCTGGTGCTGATCGCACCACGCTGAAGGTCGCTGGTTTCATCACTCGTGACTCGCGCGCTAAAGAACGTAAAAAGTATGGTCTTAAAGGTGCTCGTCGCGCTCCACAGTTCTCAAAGCGTTAATCCGCCACGAAAACAAGAAAAAACAAGCCCGGGATTATGTCTCGGGCTTTCTTCTTCTTTTATAAAGAATCAAGTGGTTTTTGTAGTTGCAATTTTAAAGTGCCTATTGTATATTAATTAAGCGCAAAAAGGCGTGATGGACCTGTAGCTCAGTTGGTTAGAGCGCGCCCCTGATAAGGGCGAGGTCGATAGTTCAAATCTATTCAGGTCCACCATTTTTCACATCAGGCCCACGATGGGCTTTTTGTTAGAAGGGGATAAAATAACGAACTAGTTCGTTATAAGCATCCATATTAAGGGCACTTAGCTCAGTTGGGAGAGCGTTTCCTTCACACGGAAGAGGTCGCAGGTTCGATCCCTGTAGCGCCCACCACGCCGTCTTAGCTCAATTGGCAGAGCAATTGATTTGTAATCAATAGGTTGGAGGTTCGAGTCCTCTAGACGGCACCATGTGCAGTTATGGCGGAACTGGCAGACGCGCTAGACTTAGGATCTAGTGGGGTAACCCGTGCAGGTTCAATTCCTGTTAACTGCACCAACATCATTGAAACTGTTCCCATATTTTGTACCGAGGAAAGGTACAATATAAGGGGACTTTTTTCATGAAATTCACACTACAAGAAAAGCTAAAATTCGCCAGACTTCATTTTGATGATGGTCTTCCCTTCTCTGAAATATCTAAAAAATATCATATAGAGATTACGGGACTGAAGTATGCCTGTAGACTTTATGAACGATGGGGTTCAAAAGCTTTTAAAGAAGACAATCAAAGAAGAAAATATGCGAGGGAAACAAAACTCCGGGCCATTCACGATATGGAAATGAATAATAAAACGTATCGAGATATCGGAATCGAACTGATGATGACG
>Ga0265295_1008855_pt1 | contig 11027 bp, 13 predicted proteins | sample Munlansysbiofilm_FD_192503 | JGI IMG/M metagenome (GOLD analysis project Ga0265295, IMG submission 192503) | Leachate microbial communities from a municipal landfill in Southern Ontario, Canada - Methane capture system biofilm | ecosystem: Engineered > Solid waste > Landfill > Unclassified ... | reverse complement strand
CTTAAGCTTGAAGCTATTTCCGCGCCGATTTATGCTATCAACACGGCCGAGATCTTCAATTAATCCGGTAAACATCTGCACACCTCACCCTCTATGAGGATATCTTCACCAAAACGACATACGTTGACAACATTCACATTACGCGCCGCATCCAGCCATTCTGGGCCTGTGCCGGAAAAAATACCGAACCCATCCGACCCACCCAGCAGCTTGGGCGCAATATAGAACATAACTCGGTCAACCAGATTCTGTTGAAGTAAGGCTTGATTGACCTTAGCGCCACCTTCAACCAATACACTTTGTATTTGGCGGCTACCCAGCTCATCGAGAACTGCTTCTAAATCAACATGCCCTGCTTCGTCTTGCGCAACGCTTACAACTTCAACTAAAGGACAGGCTTCCAGTTTGGAACGCTTGCGAGCATCTGCATTGGCGGTGGTGATAATCAGAGTCAACGCAGCTGAATTGTGTTGTACCAGTGCCGCAGATGGCTCGATGCTCAAGTTAGAATCCAGCACAACCCGGATAGGATCACGTCCGGGCTTCTCGTCAAGTCGCGTGGTCAAACGTGGGTTGTCGGCCTGCACCGTACCGATCCCCACCAGGATGGCATCCACGCGATCACGTACCTTGTGTACATGCGCTCTGCTTTCAGGTCCGGTTATCCACTGCGAAGATCCTGATGATGTCGCGGTTTTCCCGTCAAGGGTTATGGCACTCTTCAATATTACCAGAGGACGTCCGGTTGTAACGTGTTTGATGAAAGGAGCACACAGATAGCGACACTCGGCTTCAAGAACTCCGGTCACCACTTCCATCCCGGCAGCACGCAAGCACTTTACACCGCGGCCGTTAACCAAGGGATTTGGGTCGCAGATTCCTAAAAAAATCCGGCGTATTCCAGCGGCAATCAAGGCATCACAACAGGGGGCAGTACGTCCGTAATGGGAACATGGCTCCAAGGTTACATAGGCGTCCGCTCCCCTAGCTCTGCTGCCGGCTTCACGTAGGGCAAATATTTCGGCATGGGGCTCGCCAGCTTTGGGATGATAGCCACGCCCCACCACTTTTCCATCGGCTACGATTACCGCTCCGACTGCAGGATTGGGCACAGTACGGCCCTCACCCTCGCGTGCTAATTCCAAGGCCTGGTGCATGTATGTTACATGAGTCTCATGCTCTGCATGGAGATCTATATGTTTAGAGTGAGTTTTGTTCACAGTGTAAGCATCAACTATTCGAAGCTTTATTCTGGGTCGTCTTACTTATTTTAGATTCTGCAGATCCGAGTTCTGACCCCTCAGAATGTCGGTGAGTTCCTCCATGAACTCATTGATATCTTTGAACTGGCGGTAAACCGAGGCGAACCTGACATAGGCGATCTCGTCCAATGCGTGCAACGCCTTCATCACCGCTTCTCCGATAACTGCGGCTTGAATCTCGCGTTCCGAAGATTCCTGTAGTTGCATTTCAAGTCCATCCACCAGTTTTTCTATAGTTTCGATGGGGATCGGGCGCTTCTCACATGCGCGGCGAATTCCGGCCGTAATCTTGCTGCGGTCAAAGGGTTCACGGCGTCCATCTTTCTTGACCACCATGGGCAGAATCTCTTCCACCCGTTCGTAGGTGGTAAAACGGCGTTCGCACTCGCTACATTCGCGCCGTCGTCGGATATTGTTACCCTCTTTACCCAAACGCGAATCTATGACCCGGGTTTCTAGACACCCACAAAACGGACACTTCACCGGCTATTCCCCTGTTTCTGGTTGAAAACAATAGACCTGCAGTCCCGACTCTTCAAGCAAAGCCGCAGCAAGCTCATCGGGATAGCCGTCCAAATATACGATGGTTTCTATTCCAGAATTTATCAGCATTTTAGCACATATCACACAAGGTGCATGGGTACAGTACAGAGTCGACCCGGAAATGTTGGTGCCGTGTTTGGCCGCCTGAACGATAGCATTTTGCTCCGCATGCAATCCCAGACACAACTCATGGCGCTGACCGGAGGGCACCTTATGTTTTTCACGCAGACAACCGCGTGTATCACAATGTGCAATCCCTTTTGGGGTGCCATTATATCCAGTCGCAAGAATGTTTTTGTCTTTAACCAGCACTGCACCAACGTGGCGACGCAAGCAGGTTGAGCGGCTGGCAACCAACCGCGCAATATCCATAAAATATTCTTCCCACGAAGGTCTCTGCATACGACTGGCCTACTTCAGCCTATGGGCATAGAGAGGAAACTTCTGACACAACTCTTTTACTTCAGCACGTATGCTAGTGAGAGCCTCAGCATTATCGATATTATCCAAGGCACGACGTACCCAACAGGCTACCTGCGCCATCTGTTCTTCTTTTAAGCCCCTAGTGGTCGTGGCGGGTGTTCCGATACGAAATCCGCTGGTAACAAAGGGCGAGCGCGTATCGAACGGTACGGCATTTTTATTGACGGTTATGCCGGCGTCTTCCAGGGCTTTTTCTGCCATTTTCCCAGTGACTTCAGTGTTGCTCAGATCAACCAGAACCAGGTGATTGTCGGTACCGCCGGATACCAGATTGAATCCTTGCTCCAGCAAGCCTTGCGCAAGGGCTTTGGCATTGGCAACCACTTGGTGCGCATAGGTGGTAAAGTTTTTATCCTGTGCTTCCTTAAATGCGACCGCCTTAGCTGCAATAACATGCATCAGTGGGCCACCCTGACTTCCGGGGAAGATTTTACTATTGACTGTTTTTGCAAACTCTTCCCGACACAGGATCATGCCTCCACGTGGGCCACGTAGGGTTTTATGCGTTGTGGTGGTGACATATTCGGCAAACGGAACCGGATTTGTGTGCGCCCCGCCAGCTACAAGTCCGGCAATATGGGCCATATCCACCATAACCGGAGCTCCTACCTTGTCGGCAATTTGGCGAAAGGCAGCAAAATCAAGGGTTCGTGGATAAGCGCTGGCACCAACAACAATCAACTTCGGTTTGTGTTTAAGGGCTAGAGCTTCAACCTCATCATAGTCAATGATGCCAGTTTCCCGTTTAACTCCGTAGGGTACAACATTGTAAAGCTGGCCGGAGAAATTGACTGGAGAGCCGTGCGTGAGATGCCCACCGTGAGCCAAATTCATGCCCAGGATGGTGTCTCCGGGCTGACATGTGGCGAAATAAACCGCCATGTTGGCCTGAGAGCCTGAATGGGGCTGAACATTGGCATGCTCGGCTCCGAATAAAGCTTTTGCGCGGTCAATTGCCAAGTCTTCAGCAATATCCACAAACTCACAGCCGCCGTAATAGCGTTTGCCGGGGTATCCTTCAGCATACTTATTGGTCAGTACAGAGCCCTGTGCTTCCAGAACACGCTCACTTACAAAATTCTCCGAGGCGATAAATTCCAGGCTGTACTCCTGACGTGCAGTCTCTTTTTGAATGGCAGCGAAAATTTCAGGATCAAATTGAGCCAGGGTCTCCATAGTTTGTATCTCTCCCTCTACTGATATTAAGGTTGTACGCACTAAAAAGTTAGGGCGGACACTATTCTGCCCGCCCGATAATATATTGCTTTAAGTAACAAGTAAGTCGTTAGCGTCACTCCGGTTCGTTCAACGAGTGTTCCAAAACGGAAATTTTATCCAGGCGGTTCTGGTGACGTCCACCCTCATAAACAGAATTGAGCCAAATCTGTACTATTTTACAGGCTAGAGCTGGATTCAGCACGCGCCCACCAAGGACAAGGACGTTGGCATTGTTGTGTTCCCGCGCCATGCGAGCAGTAAATTCATCATGCACCAGTGCGGCGCGGATGCCGTGAAACTTGTTCGCAGCGATCGACATTCCGATGCCGGTTCCGCAGATAAGGATCCCCAGATTGTCTTTGTCGTTCATCACTTCGTGTGCCAATGTTGCGGCTAGATCGGGATAGTCGACTGAATCACGCGACTCAACTCCGAGATCAACACAGTCAATCTCGCGCTCACGTAAGCACTCTTTCAAATGCTTTTTTAAATCAAATCCGCCGTGATCACTGGCAATGTAAAGCATTGTAGCTCCTTAAATTTTCCGAAATATCAATGTTGCATTGGTGCCGCCAAATCCAAGCGAATTAGACATAGCTACATCGACCTTGGCATCGCGTGCGGTTTTTGGAACATAGTCAAGAGTACATTCCGGCGAAGGACTGTCAAGATTGATGGTAGGGGGCACTACGCTGTGTTTCATGGCCAGCAAGCAGTAAACCGCTTCCAGTGCCCCAGCTGCTCCAAGACCATGTCCAGTCATGCTTTTGGTAGAACTGATCATGAGCTTGTCTGCATGGGAGCCAAAGGAAGTTTTTATGGCCAGAGTCTCGTATAAATCGTTAAATGGCGTCGAAGTCCCATGCGCATTGATATAATCCACCTCTTCTGGGTTCATTTGCGCATTTTTAAGGGCCATATTCATACAACGCGCCGCGCCTTCACCTTCTGGTGCCGGTGCGGTGAGATGATAAGCGTCGGCGGTTAAACCGTAGCCGACCAGTTCCCCATAAATTTTTGCACCACGCTTTTTGGCTGCTTCATACTCTTCCAGAATAACCATCCCCGCACCCTCAGCCATGACAAAGCCATCGCGCTCGGAATCGAAGGGACGACTCGCAGCCTTAGGGTCATCATTGCGCGTTGACAACGCTTTCATGACGCAAAACCCAGAGACTCCAAGGGGAGTGATGGTGGATTCGGTACCGCCAGCAATCATGGCGTCCGCATCTCCACGTTTGATTATGTGGTAGGCATCTCCGATGGAGTGCGTGCCGGTAGCACAGGCGGAAACCGACGAAACATTCGGCCCCTTTGCTCCGTAGCGGATCGATATCTGCCCCGGTGCAAGATTGATGATAAGCATGGGAATGAAGAAAGGAGAGATTCGCTTGTAGCCACTTTCCAGATAGGCTGTGTGGTATTTTTCGATTGCCGGCAATCCACCAAGACCGGATCCAACGAGAACCCCTACACGTTCGGCATTCTCATCCGTAATCTGCAAGCCGGAGTCCTTCATAGCCATATCGGCAGCACCCAGGGCATACTGAATAAAGAGATCCATTTTTTTGACCTCTTTTTTTTCAATAAAATCAGTAGGCTCGAAATCTTTAACCTCACCAGCTATCCGAGAGGAGAGCTCTGAAGCATCAAAGCGCGTAATCAGATCAATCCCAGAACGTCCTTGGGTAAGACCGGTCCAGTTTTTTTCGACTCCGGTGCCCAGTGAGGATACAACTCCTACGCCAGTTACAACTACTCTACGCATGCTCTGTCCTTATGAATAATCTTGTTCATCAATATTACAATTTAAACCGGTGGCAGGCTGTTCTGTAATAGCGGTGCGGTCACACTACTGTGTCCGGCATGCATCCAGCGGACACCCGCCTGAACACATAGGGTATTCGGGCAGGTATCCGACCGTTACAGCATCAGGACTCTGCGTTCTCGCTTACATACTCAACTGCGTCTCTGACTTTCTGGATCTTTTCAGCGTCCTCATCAGAGATTTCGATTTCAAATTCTTCTTCGAGTGCCATAACCAGTTCTACGGTATCAAGAGAATCAGCTCCGAGATCATCCATGAATGAAGCTTCCATGGTAACTTGTTCCTCTTCAACGCCTAACTGCTCAGCGACAATTTTCTGTACACGTTTTTCAATTGAAGCCATTATCTTCCTCCATAGTGTGTGTTAACAGCCTGTGGCTGTTCCGTTGTGACCTGTTGTTATTCTCTGTTACGCGGTTGTCGTTTTCCATTGCCCTGCTATAATTCTTTGTTTTAATACTGTTGTAATTGTGCTTGCGTTGTCGCTCTGTGTGCATATATCTCTACAAGATTCATTAAGCGTCATCACGTCCTGTCGAGATTATCTTGCTTGTGCTCAAGCTGCACCTGTCCGTACTTACATATGCATGCCACCGTTAACCGAAAGCTCATGTCCGGTTATATATCCAGCTTCTTCTGAAGCTAGGAATGCCACTGCTGTCGCCACATCTTCAGGTTGACCAAATACACCTAGGGGAATCCGCGCGAGCATATCATCGCGCACCTTGTCGGAAAGAGCTGCAGTCATATCCGTTTCAATAAAACCGGGAGCTACAGCATTCACCGTTACATTGCGCCGACCGAGTTCCAGAGCATTAGAGCGTGTCAACCCCACCAGCCCAGCTTTACTGGCACAGTAGTTGGCCTGCCCCGCGTTACCCATCTGACCGACTACGGATGTTATGTTGATAATACGTCCATAACGTTGCTTGGTCATGATGCGTGATACTGCACGGGTACATAAAAATGCGCCTTTTAGATTTATGCCGAGCACTTCATCCCAGTGCTCTTCTTTAAGGCGCGGGAGCAACGCATCACGTGTGACTCCTGCGTTATTCACCAGGATATCTATTCGTCCAAAGGAGTTCAGCGCTGCCTTGACGATATTATCCACATCTGCCGTCGCTGATACATCAGCGGCTACAGAAATGGCCTGCCCCCCAGCGCTTTTAATCTGATCTACCAACGTTGCGGTATCTGCGGCATCACGACTTACAGCAACAATCGCGGCTCCGCGCTCTGCCATGTATGCAGCAACACAGTTTCCTATCCCGCGAGATGCTCCGGTAATGACAGCTACTCTATCTGTAAACATAAAACCTCCGCCTTGCTGGTTCTAGCACTACGCGACTTTCTACACAAGAGCTTTTAACGATTTGATATCTTCGATATTCGCAACTGGCACCTTGCGCTCTATTCTTTTAATTAGACCGGAAAGAACCCTGCCTGGACCTACTTCGATAAAGCGCTCCACCCCTTGGGCAAGCATGTTCCTTACCGACTCATCCCAGCGCACTGGTGAGCTGACCTGCTGTACCAGCAAAGCAATGGTTTTACTGCTGTCGGTGTACGTGATGGCCTCTACGTTGGACACAACGGGAACCTGAAGGGAATGAATGTCGATCTGTTCCAATTCATGCTGCAGACGTTCGCCAGCTGGAACCATCAGGGGACAATGAAAAGGAGCACTGACTGGCAGGCGCATTGCGCGTTTTGCTCCGCGCTGTGTCGCCAACTCAATCGCACGCTCAACCGCTGCGGTGTTACCTGCGATGACAATCTGTCCCGGTGCATTGTAATTTGCTGGGGTAACCACTTCTCCCTGGGCAGCCTCGGAGCAGATAAGTTGCAGGGTTTCGGCGTCAATTCCGAGGACCGCTGCCATTGCGCCTGCTCCATCCGAAACCGCTGCCTGCATAAAAGTGCCACGCTGGCGCACAATACGTACCGCAGCAGCAAAATCCAGAGCACCAGCAGCAACAAGAGCGCTATATTCGCCAAGAGAGTGTCCGGCGACAACATCAGGAGCAAGTCCACTTTCGGCATACAGCACACGTAAAGCAGCAATGCTGGTAGTCAATATCGCAGGTTGAGTGTTGGCGGTAAGTCGCAAGGAATCTTCCGGACCTTCGTGACACATGCGCGTCAAATGATCTCCAAGGGCGTCGTCCGCCTGCTCGAACACCTCGCGCGCCTGTTTAAACTCGGCACAGAGTTCTTTCCCCATTCCTGCGTACTGCGACCCCTGCCCGGGAAATACAAAAGCTAGCATCCTGTCCTGTCCCTGAAAAATAACTGCCTATTGCTTACCAGCGCAACAAGCATGAACCCCAGGTAAAACCACCACCAAAGGCATCAAGTAAAACCAGATCACCAGAGTTCAGCAATCCTTTGCGATTGGCTTCATCTAGAGCCAAAGGAATTGACGCCCCAGAGGTGTTGCCACATTTATCGACGTTCACATACATCTGCCCGTCTTCAAGCTTGAGACGTTTCGAGACTGCATCCAAAATACGTTTATTGGCCTGATGGGGAAACAATTTAACAATATCACTTGCCTGCACATTGTTAGCCTGCAACGCTTCGACTGCGACATCATACATGGAGCGTACTGCCATCTTAAACACTTCGTTGCCGGCCATTTTAAGAAAGGGTAAACGCGTCTCGATGCCGGCGATACTAGCTGGATAACGAGAACCGAAACCTGGCTGATACAGCAGTTCCCAGTATGAACCGTCGCTGTGAAGGTGGCTTGAAAGGATGCCATTCTCCCCTTCCTGTCCTTCTAGCACTACTGCACCTGCACCGTCGCCAAACAAGATACAAGTGTTGCGATCCTCCCAGTCGATGATACGGCTGAAGATTTCTGCGCCAATAACCAACGCACGCCGACAAGAACCGGTTTCAATAAATTTAGAGACGCTGGACATGGCATACACAAAACCACTGCATGCGGCGGAAACATCCCAAGCTGACGCATTAATTGCACCTATCTTGTCCTGAACCAGACACGCTGTGGATGGCCAAGGAAAGTCTCCAGTGACGGTAGCTAACACCACCATATCTATCTGATCGGGAGTTACTCCGGCCATTTCCATTGCTCTGCGTGCTGCAGAAGCAGCGAGGTCAGAAGTCTGCTCATGATCTGCTGCGATCCGGCGCTCTTCAATCCCAGTGCGAGCAGAAATCCACTCATTGGTGGTATCTACCATCTTTTCCAGATCAAAATTTGTGAGAATTCGCTCAGGTAGGTAGGACCCTGTTCCGACTATACGTGCTTTTATTTGTGCCACTTTTAAATTCTCCAATTTGCAGGATTGCTCCAAGCCAAGCACTCGTCCAAACATGTAAACACCCGCAGTAAATCACCGAATCCGGGTGGCTTGCTTGCTACTCTTGGCCTCAGTCTTTGGAACTGGAGTCAGCCACAATCACCGGGTCATGAATCTGTCCACTTAATTTATCCAACTGCAGTATAAGGTCGTCATTTACCGAAGCTAAAACACTTTCAGCGGCCTGTCCTATTGCATTGGCTAACGACTTTGGACTTGAGCTACCGTGACAGATTATGCAGGTACCACGAATTCCCAACAGTGGTGCGCCACCATATTCTTCGCAATCAATTTTGCGTTTAAATGCCCGGAAAGCAGGACGTGCCAAAAGGTACCCAATCCGAGCCCAAAACCTCGACTGCAGCTCTTCACGGAGCATGGAACCAATGCTAGCTGCCAAACCTTCGGATATTTTCAGGACGATATTACCCACAAAACCGTCGCAAACAACTACATCAACTGCGCCACTGTACACGTCACGCCCCTCGACATAGCCAATATAATTAAAATCATGCCGTTTCAGGAGGGTGTGCGTCGTACGGGTTAGTTCGTTACCTTTTTTTTCTTCAGCACCGTTAGATAAAAGTCCGATACGTGGTGCAGAGATACCCATGACATTGCGGGCGTAAACAGCACCCATGATGGCAAATTGTTCAAGGTGAGATGGACGACAGTCAACATTACCACCGGCATCTAGGATCAATACTTCTCCGTGACGGGCAGGCATGATAGTTGCGATTGCCGGACGCTCAATGCCACTAATCCGTTTTACCACAAACATGCCAGCCGCCATAGTCGCACCGGAGTTACCAGAGCTGACCACCGCTTGCGCTTCACCGTTTTTAATCAGGTCAAAAGCGACGCGAATGGATGAGTCTTTCTTTTTGCGCACTGCATCCGAAGCCGAATCATTCATCCCAACGACCTGGGTGGTATGTCTGACTTCCAGCGAGAGGTTCGAAGTGTCGTAGCGCCGAAGTTCCTGCTCTATACGCTGCGCATCCCCGACCAGAATAATACTAACCCCGGGGGTACGTGCGGCAAGCACAGCTCCTTCAACTTCAGCCTCTGGGGAGTTGTCACCCCCCATGGCGTCCACTGCAATAGTTACAGATTTCATCTAAACGATAAACCGTCTAATTTCAAACAGTTGTATTCAATACTTCACGATCTTTATAAAATCCACATGTGCCACAAACCCGGTGGGGTTGCTTAGGCTCATCACATTGTGGGCATACAGAGATACCAGGTGCACTGAGGTGATCGTGGGCACGGCGTGAATCACGTTTAGATTTTGAGACTTTCTTCTTAGGTACTGCCATGTTTATAACTCCTTATTTATAATGATCTTGCTTTAAAATGATCCGCAGCAATAGCAAAGAGCGTGCAGTCATATCGAAAAAACTTTGTGCAGTAAAAGTGTATAAATAAACCATACGGGTATTACTTATCAACCTTAAAATCTCGCAAGGATGCAAAATGCATACTGATGTTTCCGGTACTACAGTTACATACACCCTTATTAAGATTAGCTCCACAGGTAAGACATAGACCCTTGCATTTGTCTGCACACAGAGGATGCGTTGGAACAGCCAAGACAATCTGCTGCTGAATTTCATCACGCAGATCTATAGTTTCACCATCAAACAGAGTCAGACCCATATCTTCAGCGGTAATCTCCACCTCGCCGTCTGTTTCATCGACAACATCTGGCAGTTCTTTCGCATAGGTCTGCTTAAATTCCACCGGTAATTCCACACTGAGATCTTGCAAACAACGGGAGCACTGCAATGCCACAGTCACCCGAACGCTGCAGCTTAACTCAATCAGTTGGGCGATTTTACTCAGCCTTACTTTGCACTCAACCGGAGTTACAAACTTCAGACCTCCCGACTTCTGGTCTTCGGTGCCCTGCATTTCAGCCAGAACTGGCAGATCATCCAGTGTGTAGCTGAAATCCAGATTCAGACCGGCGGCCCCTATCTCTTCAACCTTTACCCGCATTGACTCTTCACCATGCTTATGTTTGGCATATAACTTTCGACGCACTTCTTTTACGTACACATCATTTCTCAAGAAAGCCTGGTTGGCGCAATTTGTATACTTGAAATTTGGGTGTGCCTGTTTGTACTCGTGCACAGGGCGCGACCTAGGCAGTAAAGTCTAAACGAAGCGGACAGTATAGGTACTGCTCAATCAATGTCAAGGGTGAAATCCCCAAAATTACAGGTCCAAAGTTACGGGTCTAAACTCGGGAGCTACTCAATTCCTCCCACTGAATTTTCAAACGCTGAGTTGGCACATCTCTTAATATACACGTCAATCGCGCACGCACAGAAAAGGTGAATAATGAAAACTTGC
>Ga0265295_1008854_pt1 | contig 11027 bp, 10 predicted proteins | sample Munlansysbiofilm_FD_192503 | JGI IMG/M metagenome (GOLD analysis project Ga0265295, IMG submission 192503) | Leachate microbial communities from a municipal landfill in Southern Ontario, Canada - Methane capture system biofilm | ecosystem: Engineered > Solid waste > Landfill > Unclassified ... | reverse complement strand
TTGCAAAGGAAGAGATCAACAAAACGGGAATGGAGATGGAGGAATCCCTTAAGGCCAAAGGACAGGAGCTTGAGGAGCTCAAAAAAACAATCGAGCGTGAAGCCCTTGTGATGAGCAAGGAAAAACGTGATGAAAAGGAGCGTGAATTTCGAATCAAGGTAAACGATTTTAAAACTCTTCAGGCACAGTACCAGGATGAGTTTAAGACTTTTGAGGCAAGGTTTATTAAAGAGATCAACAATGATGTATTGAGCCTTGTCCAGGACATGGCCAAAGAAGAGGGTTACACCCTTATCTTTGAGCAGAACGCAGCAGGGGTGGTCTATTTTATGGACGCCCTTGATATGACCGACACGATCATTGACAGGTTCAATAAGAGCAGCCAGAATAAGGCCAAGTAGACCACAGCGATGACATTTACTAATATAAATCGCAACCCCACTCTTAAGTTTAAGCTGAAAGACCTTGCTGCGATGATCGAATGTGAGGTGGTGGGCAACGGTCAGCTTGTGGTTCTGGGGGTCTCTTCATTTGAAGGGGCAACAGGTCAGGATATCACCTTTGCCGATGATTCTAAGTTTTTAAACCGGCTGAGCCAGACCCGGGCAGGAGCTGTTATTGTGCCCTGGGATTTCATCGATTTTGACGGGAAAACCCCTGCAGACTCTCTTACCTGTCCTCTTGTCAGGTCAAAGAATCCAAGGCTTGATTTCTTCAGGATAGTTGAACTGTTCCATCCGATAAAAAGGTCTGAACCAGGGATTTCCACCAGGGCTGTTATCGGTGCAAATTTTATCAGCGGCAAGGGTGTTACCATTGGCTCCGGCGCAACCCTGGGTGACAATGTCACCCTGGGTGATAATGTTCATATAATGCCGGGAGTCTTTGTGGGCGACGATGTTACCATTGGCAGCAACACAGTTATCAAACCCAACGTCACAATTATGGACAAGACAAAGATCGGTCAGGGGGTGATCATTCATCCGGGAACGGTAATCGGCAGTGACGGGTTCGGGTTTACACCAGGCTCTGGTGGCCATGAAAAGCTTGTCCATGCAGGATTTGTTCAGATTGATGACCAGGTGGAAATAGGTGCATGCAATACCATTGACCGGGGAACCCTTGGCCGGACCTGGCTACAGAGGGGGGTCAAGACTGATAACCTGGTCCATATCGCCCACAACGTCATTATTGGTGAAAACAGCCTTATAGTTGCCCAGGTGGGCATTGCAGGATCTTCCGTTCTTGGCAAAAATGTTATAGTTGCCGGCAAGGCCGGAGTCTCCGGGCATCTCACCATTGGTGACAACGCCATAGTAGGGCCGGGTGCAGGCGTTTTATCGGACGTTCCCCCAGGCGAGGTCGTCTCAGGCATTCCCCATATGCCCCATGGGCTCTGGCTCAAGGTCGGCCGAATTATTCCAAGACTTCCCGATCTAAGAAAGCGGCTTCTGGCCCTTGAAAAGCGGGTTAACACCAAGGAGAATACCCCATGAGTGTTCCAACTCTGATTCATCCAACGGCAATCATCGATTCCAGAGCCGAAATCGATGCAAGCGTCACAATCGGTCCCTATGCAATAATAAAAGGGGAGGTGCATATAGGTTCAGGCACCGAGATAGGTCCTTATACAACAATTGATCAATATGTGACCATCGGTGAGGATTGCCGTATATTTCAGTACGCATCCATTGGTGCCGCTCCCCAGGATCTGAAATTCCACGGTGAGAAAAGCCGTCTGAAGATCGGTAGGGGTACGGTTATTCGGGAATTTGTGACCATCAACCGGGGTACTGAATTTGGCGGTGGCTACACAGAGGTTGGCGAAGAAAACTATCTCATGGCCTATACTCATATTGCCCATGACTGTAAAACCGGCAAGCAGGTTATTCTGGCCAATAACGCTACCCTTGCCGGTCACATTGAGCTTGGGGACAATGTGACGGTGGGGGGGCTTGTGGCAATTCACCAATTTGTCAAAATAGGTGATTTTGCATATATCGGTGGAAAGTCGGCCGTTGTAAAGGACATTCCTCCCTATGTGATTGCCGCAGGAGATCGGGCAACCCTCCACGGGTTGAACAACGTTGGTTTGAAGCGCCACAATTTTTCAAAATCAACTATTCATGAGCTTAAAAAAACCTACAGGATTGTCTTTCGCATCGGGCTTACCGTGAAACAGGCAACGGAGAGGGTCAAGGCCGAGGTCGAGCAGATTCCAGAGGTGGTAAACTTCATGACCTTTATCAAGGAGTCCAACCGTGGAGTTACAAGGTAACTCCATAAAGAAGATAGGCCTTATTGCAGGGGGCGGTCAGTTCCCCCTGCTCTTTGCCAGAAAGGCAAAACTCAAGGGTTATGAGGTCCATGCCGCAGCCTATGTGAACGAGGCAGATACGACTTTGGCTGACCATGTTGACTCCATCCAGCTTATGCACCTGGGACAGATTGGACGACTTTTATCCTTTTTTAAACGCCGGGGTATTACCGAGGCTGTAATGCTTGGAACCATACAGAAGACCAGGATTTTTACCGATATCAAGCCGGATTTAAAGGCCTTGGCCTTTATTGCAAGGATGGGCCACACGCATGATGATTCAATTTTGCGGGCCTTTGCCGACCTTATTGAAAGTCATGGAGTTGCCATAAAACCCTCCACCTTTCTCTTTCCCGAGCTTGTTTCCCCAAAGGGGTGCTGGACAAAGCGTGGGCCTGACAAGGCGGAAATGAAGGATATTAAGGCGGGCTGGCCCATTGCAAGGCAGATAGGCAAGCTTGATGTGGGCCAGGCCATCGTGGTTGGAAACGGGACGGTGCTTGCCGTTGAAGCGGCTGACGGAACCGATGCTACCATCCGCAGGGGGGGCAGCCTTGGAAAGGGGAAAAGCGTTCTTGTTAAACTTTGTAAGCCTATTCAGGACCGGCGGTTTGATCTGCCCACAACCGGTGCTGAAACTATAGAAATAATGGCCGAATCAGGTTTGTCTGTACTGGCGCTTGAGGCGGGAAAGACTATCTCCTTTGACAGGGAACGAATGATCGCACTGGCAGATGAACATGGAATCTCAATTGTTGCCATGGACGAGGCAGAATTCAAATGACCGCCGGGAGCGACTCCAAACCTCCGCCCTATCATGTGATGATTATAGCCGGAGAACCCTCCGGGGATCTTCATGGGGCAAATCTTGTACGCTGTCTCCTGGAGATTGATCCCTCTCTTTTGATCACCGGCCTGGGCGGTGACCTGATGCAGGCCCAGGGCATGGATTTGTTCTTTCATATTAGGAACTTGTCCGTCATGGGTGTGACCGAGGTGATCGCACAGTTCAGGGTCATCAACAGGGCGTTTCGCCGTTTCAGACAGAGGGTTAAGATCACCCGGCCCGATCTCGTCATTCTTATAGATTACCCTGGTTTCAACCTCAGGGCTGCGGCTTTTGCCCGACGATCCGGGGTTCCTGTGCTCTACTACATAACCCCTAAGGTATGGGCCTGGAAACGATCGCGTCTTAAGACCATACAAAAGGTGGTCGACCATGCCGCATTGATCTTCCCCTTTGAGGTGCCGCTGTTTCAAAGAGCCGGAGTTCCCGCAACTTTTGTGGGTCATCCCCTCCTGGACTGCTATCCCGAGGTTAGCGTACAGCGCAAGTCTTCGGCAGAAGCAGGTTTTGTCATCGGACTCCTTCCCGGCTCCAGGGAGACAGAGATTTCGACCCTTTTGGACCCCATGCTCAAGGCAGCCCTGTTAATCCGCAAAACAGATGAAAATGTTCGTTTCCTTGTCTCTCTGGCAGGGTCGGTTGACCATCAGAGGATTATCGAGAACCTAGATTTTTACAACAGGAAGTTTCCTGATATATCGCCTCTTTTTGTTCCGGTTAAAGGACCTTGCAAGATTCTTTTTGACCGATGTGATCTTCTCATTGCAGCCTCTGGAACGGTAACTCTCGAGGCCGCCATCTGCGGTGTTCCCATGATTATTGTTTATCGTCTTTCTAAGCTGAGCTACCTTATTGCCAGAACCTTTGTCCGATTGAAGCATGTTGGTCTTGCGAATATAATTGCAAAAGAAGAAATTGTGCCCGAACTTCTTCAGGATGATGCAACAGCTGAAAATATTGCCCGCAGGGCCTTGTCTCTCTTAAACAGAAAATCACTTGATCACATGCATAAAAGACTTATGATTATTAGAAAACTTCTGGGAGGTCAGGGTGCATCCAGGAGAACGGCAAGGCTTGCTGTGGAGCTTTTGAGGGGCCGAAGCCTTCCTGACAGTAGAAAATGAGAACGCAGACCTTTCAAAGGCATTGTTTTTTTCCATTGTTTTTTGATATAACCTTTTAACTGGATCCGGGTGCCAGAATAACCGTAACACTAAGGGCTGTATTTGCAGTCCTATCCCGTTTAAAATAAATAGGAATAGTTAAATTCATGTCTATCCAGTTGTTTTTGCTTGTAATGTCTCTTTTTTTATCCGCTTTTTTTTCATCATCTGAAACAGCGTTGTTTTCCATATCCAGGGTAAGGGCGCTTCATCTTGCCAAGGAAGGAACCAGGATTGACAGGCTGATTTTTCGCATGAAAAGGGACTCTCACAGCCTCCTGACAACCATTCTCATTGGAAACAATCTTGTCAATATCGGTGGTTCATCCCTTGCCACGTCGCTAGCGATGGAGAGGTTTGATTCGAATGCCGTTGGAATTGCAACGGGAATAATGACCTTTCTTATCCTTGTTTTTGGGGAAATTTTCCCCAAATCCTTTGCGACCCATAATAATGTACTCGTGGCGAGGATTGTTATTTATCCTATATTCTGGCTTTCAAGAATTTTTTTCCCCGTCATTGTTGTCTTAAACTTCATCCCAAAGGTGTTAGGTCCCTTTGCAAGTAAATCCACGGTAACAGAGGATGAACTCATGACCATGGTGGAGGTTGTTGAAGAGGGGGGGGAGATCAAGGAGGGGGAGCGCCAGCTTATCTCAAACATCTTTGAGTTTGACGATACCTGCGCCTCGGAGATAATGACTCCCAGGGCTGACATGTATACGATCAACCTTAACGACCCGGTTGACATAAAGGAAATTTTGGAATCGGGTTTTTCACGGTTCCCAGTTATTGATGAGAGCATCGATAATGTTGTGGGAACTCTCAACGTCAAAGACCTTTTTGCAAAATATCATGAAAGTTGTGTCTCAGAGGCAGATGCCCTAGTTGATGTGAAGGAGATCATGAGGGAACCGTTTTTTGTTCCTGAATCCAAAAAAATCGATTCTCTGCTCCACGAGTTCAAGCAGATGAAAAGCCATATCGGCATCGTCATTGACGAGCATGGTGGTGTGGAGGGGCTCGTTACCATGGAGGATGTTCTGGAGGAACTTGTGGGTGAAATTATAGATGAAACAGATCGGCTTGATCCCCATGTTGTGAAATTAAAAGATAAACGCTGGGTGGTTCTCGGCAAGACTGATATTGAGGAGGTAAACAAGAAACTTGGCCTCCACATTGAAGATTCCAACAATTATGATACTTTCTCAGGTTATATTCTTGAGCAGATAGGGAAAATCCCAGAGGTTGGGGAGAGTATCCAGGTCGATTCCTATACGGTAACGGTAAAGGAGAAGGACGGTAACCGTATAAAGACCTTTGTATTTAAAAAAGAACAGCAAGATCCGAAATGAGGCATAAGAATTTGATCTTAGGTATATAGGAGAAACCATGTCGGGCATTGAAGAATCAGCAGACCCTGGCGCGTTGGGGGTAAAAAACGAACTCGCACAACTTCGAGTCGAGATCGATGTCCTGGACGAAGAGATGGTTTCTCTGATAAACCGTCGCCTTGAACTTGGAGAAAAATTAGGTGCAGTCAAGCAGGAGTTAGGGTCTCAGGTTGTTGATCAGCAACGAGAAAATCAGGTCTTGGAACGTCTTTGCCGGATAAATCAAGGACCCTGCAACAACGATCTTCTCTGCCACATATTCAGTGTCATCATGACGGCAACCCGTCAGATTCAAAGGATCCGCCGAATATCCTATCTTGGTCCGGAGGCAAGCTATACCCATCTTGCCTCTCTGAATCATTTCAACCATTCAGGGCAGTTTATCCATGAGCCAACCATCAGGGATGTTTTCGAACAGGTGGAGAAACAGGAGAGCAGCTACGGGGTTGTTCCGGTTGAAAATTCAATTGAAGGTGCGGTCAATCACACCCTAGATCTTCTATACGAATTTGAACTGACTGTTGTTGCCGAGCATTATGAACCCATATCCCACGATCTTCTCTCCCTTACAGGCGACCTTGACGGTATTAAAACAGTTTACTCCCACCCCCAGGCCCTTGCCCAGTGCCGGAATTGGCTCCAGAAGAAACTACCGGGGGTAAGCCTTGTGGAAACAACCTCCACTTCCTTTGCCGCAACAATAGCCGCCGGGGAAAAGGGGGCTGCCGCTATTGCAAATTCCAGGGCTGCCCACCTCTATAATCTGCAGGTGGTCGAGTCTAGGATCGAAGACCGCGCCGGTAATGTGACCCGTTTCCTAGTTATCGGCAGGGATAAAAGGGAAAAGACGGGCAGGGACAAAACCTCGATAATGTTTGCAACCTCCCATGTGCCTGGCGCTCTTTTTAAGGTTCTTGAACCTGTGAACCTTGCGGGGCTCAACATGGTAAAGCTTGAATCAAGGCCAAGCCGCCACCAGAACTGGAGCTACTATTTTTTCATGGACATTGAGGGTCATATGGACGATCCTCCTGTTAAGAAAGCGGTTGAAGGGATGAAGGCAAACAGCCTTTATTTGAAATTCCTTGGTTCATACCCCACTTTTAGTAGGTAGGTAGTAGGTAGATAGTGGATGGTAGGCAGTCTATTCTCGGTTGTGTTGAGGAACGAAATCTAACAGTGGTCTAATTTAATTGGTTTAAAGTTAAAAATTATGGATGCAATCTTTAAGTTCAATTCAGCTACTCGCCTGTACGCCCTTTTTGGCGACCCTGTCGCCCATTCTCTAGGGCCTGTGATGCACAATGCAGCCTTTCAAGAACAAAAGATCAATGCCGTTTACCTTGCCTTTAAGGTGCCAAGTGTAGATAAAGCAATCGCAGCCATCAAGACCCTCGATATTGCCGGGGCATCGATAACCATTCCCCACAAGGAGGCGGTGATTCCCCTGCTCGATGGTGTTGATGACTTTGCCCGTTCAATGGGAGCTGTAAACACTATTGTTAATCGGAATGGAAAGCTTTTTGGTTATAACACCGACTTCATGGGGGCGGTCGACCCCATTGAAAGATTATGTGACCTTAAAGGTCGCAGGGTGGTTGTGTTTGGAGCTGGTGGGGTTGCCAGGGCGGTTATCTTTGGGGTCAAACAGCGGGGAGCAATTCCCTTTATCGTGAACCGTTCAAAGGATCGAGGGAAAAAACTTGCAGATGAGTTGGGGGCGGATTTTATTTCAAGCGATGATGTTCAAATCGTTGATCCTGAAATTATTGTTAATGCAACAGCCCTTGGCATGGCACCGGCCACGGACGGGATTCCCCTTGACCCTGAAATTCTGAAGCCCTCCATGGTGGTAATGGACGTGGTTTACACTCCTGTAGAAACTGCCTTGATTCAGGCTGCCCGAAAAAAGGGATGCACCGTCATCGACGGTATGTCCATGTTTGTCACCCAGGGAGCTTTGCAATTTAGGTTTTTTACCGGTAAAAAACCACCTGTAAAAACAATGAAATCTGCTTTGCTCAAGGCTTTGGAGAAAAGATGATACAGATAAAAAAGAGAAAACTCAACTCCTGTACTGTGGCGGTTCCGGGTTCTAAAAGCATTTCCCACAGGATGGTTGTGTGTGCGGCCCTTGCCGCAGGAAAATCCACAGTAGAAAACCTTTTAAGCTGCGAGGATACCGAATTGACCATGGAGGCCCTCACCTGCATGGGCGCCTCGTTTAAAATGAATAACGAAAATTCCCATCCAGTCCATTCGGTGTATGGATTTAACGGGACACCCACTCCATTTCAAGGCGAGATTTATCTCGGAAATTCAGGTACATCCATGCGTCTTGTGGCAGGTGTCGCAGCCCTTGGCGATTCTCCCTACCACCTGTGCGGAGATGAACGTATGGCCCAGAGGCCGATGGATGCGCTTTTGTCATCGCTGGCAATGATCGGAATTTCTGCAGACTCCCTTTATGGAAACGGCTGTCCACCGGTGATCATCAAGGGTGGGGAGCGAAGAGGCGGTCAGGTCACCCTGGATTGTTCAACCAGCAGCCAATATCTCTCAGCCTTGATGATGATAGCTCCATTTCTAAGCAGCGGACTCGATATAACCCTTGTATCACCTCCAGTGTCTTCTCCTTATATTGATCTTACCATGGATGTGATGGCAAAGTTTCAGGTTGAAGCCCGGCGAATTACTCCTGTCCGTTTTGAGGTTAAAGGTGGCCAGACCTATGTTCCCGGACATTTTTCGGTAGAACCTGATCTTTCTAATGCCAGCTATTTCTGGGCAGCAGGTGCTGTCACTGGAGCCCCTGTAACGGTAGCAGGGTCAAGGCTCGACTCCCTGCAGGGGGATCTTGAGTTCGTCCATATCCTGGAACGCATGGGGTGCAGAGTGATGGCAGCAGACATGGGGATCACGGTTCAGGGGGGAGATCTGAGGGCAGTTGAGGTGGACATGGGCGACTGCCCAGATGTGGTGCCGACTCTTGCCGTTGTCGCCGCCTTTGCAAGGGGTACCACCCGGATTGTTAATATTGCTCATTTAAGGGAAAAGGAGTGTGATCGAATTGGGGCGGTTGTGTCTCAACTCTCTAAAATGGGTGTTCAAGCGGATCAGGGAAGTGACTGGCTTTCAGTTACAGGTGTTAATATCGAAGAAAAGGAAAGGGTTAAGAGTTCTGATCACGACATTTTATATGGTAAAAGTTGTATCCGAGGCGCTTCCATAGAGACCTTTAACGACCACAGGATCGCAATGGCCTTCAGCGTTGCAGGTCTCATGGTCGATAACGTCATTATTGAAAATGAATCCTGCGTGAATAAATCCTTTCCAACATACTGGGAAGTGTTCGAGACCCTTAAATGAATGTGATTCTGATCGGTTATAGGTGTACTGGAAAGAGCACCACGGGGGAGATTTTTGCCCGTGTCACGTCCCTTCCTTTTGTGGATACGGATCGAGTCATTGAAAGTACCATGGGTTCAAACGTTGCATCCATAGTTGCCGACCTTGGCTGGGAAGAGTTCAGGAAAATTGAATCCCAGGTGCTTAAACAGGTTTTGACCTCTGACTCCAAGGTCATTGCAACTGGGGGTGGCGTTGTTCTTGACAAAAAAAACTTGGCTGCCATGGAAGAATCGGCCGGGACGGTGATCTGGCTAAGGGCCTCGGCTGATACGATATTGAGACGGATGTCCGGGGATATCGCAACCCCTGGTTTGCGGCCGTCCCTCACCGGCAACAGCCTTGAACAAGAGGTGGTCGAAACCCTGGCGTTCAGGGATCCCCTTTATCGAGGAGCTGCCGATCTGGTGGTAAATACCGATCTACACGATCCAGCTGAAACAGCCACAATCATACAAAAAATACTTGATAAAAAGGGAGTTGGCTATGGCGGGTAGCAGTTTTGGAACCTGTTTCAGGGTTACCACCTGGGGTGAATCCCACGGCAGGGCACTAGGTGTTGTCGTGGACGGCTCACCTCCCGGGATTCCCCTTGATGAGGCGATGATTCAGAGAGCGCTTGATCGTCGAAGGCCCGGGCTAACATCTGCGAGTACGTCAAGAAAAGAGCCTGATACCCCGGTTATCCTTTCGGGTGTTTTCGAGGGGGTTACAACAGGTACTCCCATCATGATCGAGATAAAAAACCTTGATGCTGATTCAAGGGCCTACTCAGACATTGCAGAGGTATTCCGGCCGGGTCACGGGGACATTACCTACCAGGCAAAATACGGCATTCGTGATTTTCGAGGAGGCGGCAGGGCCTCGGCCCGGGAAACAGTATCAAGGGTTGCTGCAGGTGCCGTGGCCCAGGCAATTCTGGACAAGTACGGCATCAGAATCGAAACCTGCACCCTGGAGCTCGGTGGGGTAAGGGCTGAAAAGATCGACTGGAATGAAACCCGGAACAACCGTTTTGAATGTCCTGATCCGGCCATTGTTCCAGCAATGGAGGCCAGGATAAAAGAGATGAAGAGGCAGGGCGATTCCATTGGGGGGGTGGTGGAGATAAGGGCGGTCAACGTTCCACCGGGACTTGGAGAACCGGTGTTTGAAAAGCTTGACGCCATGCTTGCTGGGGCCCTAATGGGCATTGGAGCTGTAAAAGCTGTGGAAATCGGTGCAGGTTTCAAGGCGGCACAGATGACGGGATTCCAGAACAACGACCAGATTCTGGAGCAGACACCACAATCTAAGGCCCATGGAGTAAAACAAAGCTCAAAAAACCTCAATTCACCCGTTGTAGAACGGTTTGAAACAAACAACAGCGGCGGCATCCTTGCCGGTATCTCCAATGGAGATGAGATCGTTGCCAGGGTGCATGTCAAACCCATTCCCTCCATCTCAAGGGAACAGAAGAGCGTTGATCAAAAGGGAAGGGCGACAATTATTTCCACCCGCGGCCGTCATGATGTATCGGCTATTCCCAGGATCAATCCCGTGTGTAAAGCTATGGTGGCAATCGTTCTAACGGATCTTCTCCTAAGGCAGAAAGCGGTTCGATGAGGTTTAGCTTAAGGTTTTATTCTATTTAATTCAGGTAAATATCGAATTGTGTCGTTTTTAATTAAAAAAAGAGTTGACATGGCAAACGAATCCATGTAAATATACTGAGTCTTTGGGGCACAGGGTTTTCGCAAAGGCATTTCTAATTTTTTGTTTTGCCCTGATCTATTGAACCCGATCTATTGATCTTTGAAAACTGGTTAGTGACAAAAAAGAGATGAAGCGTGTTTTTTGGGTGCTGTGAAAGCACACAAAAGATATTCAAAGAATTTAACTGGAGAGTTTGATTCTGG
>Ga0265295_1008853_pt1 | contig 11028 bp, 12 predicted proteins | sample Munlansysbiofilm_FD_192503 | JGI IMG/M metagenome (GOLD analysis project Ga0265295, IMG submission 192503) | Leachate microbial communities from a municipal landfill in Southern Ontario, Canada - Methane capture system biofilm | ecosystem: Engineered > Solid waste > Landfill > Unclassified ... | reverse complement strand
GAATAACAAAAATATTTAGTTTCGAGATGGCTCATGCACTTTGGAACTATGATGGTAAATGCAAAAACATACACGGGCATTCATATAGCCTACATGTTACCATCAGCGGAAACCCCATCAACGAGCAAGGTAATCCTGAAGATGGAATGCTCATGGATTTCGGGAGATTAAAGAAACTCATCAAAAATAATATCATTGATGAGTTTGATCATGCTTTGGTAATTAATGAGAATAGTCCACAAGCTGAAGAACTTCAAGCGATGAAGATTCCTTTTGAAAATATTAAAATTGTCCCTTTTCAGCCAACAAGTGAAAACCTCATCATGCATTTTGCTGACATTATTAGTCATACACTCCCCAATAATGTTCAATTATGCAGTTTGAAACTCAGTGAAACTGAGACTTCGTATGTGGAGTGGTTTAATAAAGTATCATAGTCATTGCTGAAAAATTCTTTGCCGCAATAACAGAATCTGAAAGGTCTATTTCAAAAACTATTCAACAACAGTACCCTTAATTTGCAAAACAACTGGTGAATTTGTGGCATTTGAGATGATTGTAACCTGTTTGTTGATAAGTCCAACCAATGCAGTATTATAAGTAACCTTAATCTTGTTTGACTGTCCGGGCATTATTGGTTCCTGTGGCCACTCAGGCACAGCACAACCGCAATTTGAACGTGGTCTAGAAAGAATGAGAGGTTCTTTTCCTGTATTGGTAAACACGAAATCATAAGATCCGTCGCCGCCCTTAGTAACATTCCCATAATCGTGGACTGTTTTTTCAAAAGTCATCGTAGGACCTGTTTCTGTAACTGCTGTTTGTGCTTTACCTGCCAAGGTTATTGTAAAGAATACAATCAATAATAAGCTGATTTTTTTCATTTCTATTTAGTATTAAGTTTGAATAAATTATCTGTTTGCTGGAACTGGAGCTGAATTATTTTGTTGAAAAGGAAGAATTTCTGAAGGCATCTTATTAACAGTACCAGTAATTCTGAGGTTTACTGGACTATTGACCGCATTTGACATAATTGTCACCTGTTTGTTAATACCTCCTACTGCATTTGAATTATATTTCACCTTTATGGTTGCAGATTGACCAGGCAAAATTGGATTGCGAGGCCATTCTGGAACGGTGCAACCGCATGAAGATCTAACGTCACTTATAATTAGAGGTTCTTTTCCAGAATTGGTAAATTTAAAATCATATTCCGTTTTATCTCCTTGAAAAACTGTTCCAAAATCATGCACGAGTTTATCAAAAGAAATTTCAGAGCCTGAAGTTTTGACATCTTGAGCTTTTAAAAGGCTGACAGATGAGATGCAAAATAGTAAAAGAATTAACTTTCTCATATTTTTTTTTTAGGATACCAAAATTACAAATATTATACCAAAACCAAAACATTTTTTAGACTGCCATGCCATCTCACAGTTTATTTTCATAAAAAACATTTCTCAATCCCCTTCATAACAAATAAAGCAGATATATCTACGCTTATAGAAAAAGCAAAATACTAACATAAATTATCAACAAATGAGTAACTTTGCAAATAACAAATGAATCGTTTCTGCTATGAAAAAAACAGTTGTCATCGGAGCCTCAACCAATCCTGATCGTTATTCATATAAAGCAATTGAAAGTCTGCTCAACCACGGACATGAAGTCGTGGCAGTGGGCATAAAAAAGGGGGAACTTTTTGGTCTTGAAATTCTTAATAATTATCCTCATATTAAAAATGTGCATACCGTAACTCTGTATGTTGGTCCCGCCAATCAAAGTGAGATCATGGAATATGTTATCAGTCTGAAACCTGAAAGGGTCATTTTCAACCCTGGAACTGAAAACGAATTATTTGAAAAAGAACTCAAAAGCAACAACATCTTCACTGAGCGTGCCTGCACACTTGTTCTTCTTTCAGCGTCTATGTATTAGTATTATAGTTTACTTTCTTACTTTATTTACTACAAAAGGATCAGCCTGAAAAAAATGATCATCCGGTCTTGGATTTGAAAAAGCCGGATTGGTTAAAAAAGTAGTATCCTGCAACAACAATAAAAAATTCTTCAAATCATTTTTTTCAAAAGGCAAAAGTTGCGCCCCATCTTCGTTAATTTTATGCATTAAGGGATGAACATAAGGTGACCAAACGAGATGATGACTGTAAAAATCAATCACCTCGTCAACGGTCTGAAATCTTCCATCTCGCATATATGGCGCAGTTGAAAAGATATTTCTCAGCGTTGGGGCTTTATATGCTCCAATATCAGTAGGTTTTCCAGTAATTGCATACCTATCTCTTGGGTCACCAAAAGTATTATCGGTGGCATTGTTATAATACAGATTTGTTGTAAACAAAGGGTTTCCATCGCCGCCATGACAATGAAAACAATCGGCTCCTTCTTCGGTAACAAATAACACAAACCCATTGAGTTCCGAAGTAGTCATTTGATATTCTCCTCTGAGATATTTGTCGAATTTATTGTCACCAGAAATCAAAGTTCTAATAAACTGTGCAATTGCCCAACTGATTCTTTCGTATGTAACATCGGGTGTTCCAAAAGCAGCAGTAAACATTGGAGGATACATAGATATTGAAGCAATAAGCTCAACAGTTTTGTCAACGTCTCCGGCCATTTCATGAGGAGCCACAATTCCCATCCATGTTAATGATTCAATATTTCTGCGATGATAACGGGGATCGTTCTGATAGAAGGTTGCATTTGTTTCATGGATCATTCCATTCCACAAATACCCATTTGAATTAAAAATAAGATTGACAAGCGGCATTGTATAATGAGGGGTATATTCACCGTTCAATCCAAAAGTATGTCCACCAGGGAATCGCGGATTGTCAATTCCAGTTGAAAAAGAACGTGACTGGACATGACAAGTGGCGCATGACATTAGACTATCAGGATGAGTTCGACCACTAAGTCTTCCATCATAAAACAAATATCTTCCAAGCAACGCACCCTCAACTGTGATCGGATTATCAGCAGGAATATTCAACTTGTTGGGAAATCCCAAAGGTATTTCCATGGGATACAAAGTGGCTGAAGGAATTGGAATGATGATTGGATCTTCGGGTTTGCATCCTAAAAATGCAACCATCCAGATAAGGGGCAATAAAAGTAAACGCAATCTCTTCATAACCTACTGAATATTAATACTTTTTACACTAAAAGCATGAGCCCCATTTTGGCAAGCAATGTGCATTGCATCTTGGTTTTGCATGATATATCCACCCCAAGTTTCAAGATCAAAATCATGAGGATTCTTAAACCATTCACTCACATCCATTGCAATTTCAATCACGGTTGTTTTGTCTTCTTGAATTTTAAAATTAAGATTTGGAAATTCTACAGTAAAATGATTTTGCACAAATCCTGTAATTGAATCAACAAGAACAACACCACCTGCATAAATTTGCCCAACTCCCAAGTGAAAATCAAAAGGCGTCACCTGGTTTTCTGGTAATTCAAGCCATTTTCCATTAATTTTCATGTAGTGAAATCCTCCATTTTGACCTCCTAAAAAAATTGGCCAAAACATATCCCTTTCGGGAGGATTGACGTACATATATGGAATATTTTTAGCCGCCGGGATTCCAAATACAAAACTGAGACTTTGATAATCTCCAACAGCGATTCTATCAAAAACATTCCATGTAAGAGTGGAAGGAATATCTTTATCGATATAATAAATATCGACCCAATTGTCAATCATTCGAGCGCCAAAGGAAGAATGAAGTGTCACATTTGAAATAAAGTACTGTATTTCATTTATCATCAATTCATTGGCAGCAGCATTGGTATATATCATTGTATCATAAACAATTGGATCATCGCCCCAATAGTGCACAAATTCAAATCTAATTTTCCCGTATTTGGTTTTATCAACAGGTACGGGCTTTTTACATGAATTGAAATGAACAATAAGGCCAATGCAAAACGCGATAAATATAATATGATAAAATGGCTTTATGATTTTTCTCATTTCTTATGCTTATTTAAGTACATACAAAAATACAAAAAATTTATAATTAATCAAAGGGAATAACTCCTGAAACAACAACGGGCATAAATCTATCTGAGGTTCTTGACTTTTCTTTATAGATCTTTCCGTTGACGAGAACTTGCACTTTTGAGTATGATTCAAGAGTTGTGTCGATCATTGAAATATACACAATATTTCCAGGTTCGGCCATGAAATTAAATACCCATGGAGTTGCCAGAGTATATGCTCCCTCCACATTTTTTTTCATTAATGTGTCTGAGAGATTTTTGTAATACACAGTAAATCCGTTTTCAAAATTTAAAATTCTATAGGTGATTTTAACCTTATCATTTTGTTTTTCGCAAGCATAAAAAGCCACAAGGATAAAAACTAATAAAACTGAGAATATTCTTTTCATTGTGATAATCTTTTAAATGTTAAAACTCAGGTTAATAAAGAACCTTCTTCCTGGTTCAAAAATCTTCTGTGAAGAGCCAATCATCCTTCGATTGAGGTGCTCATAATAATATTGATCAAGTAGATTGTACACTCCTCCGGAAATTGTCAATTTTTCGCTGAATTTGTACATTGCTGTCATGTTAAATAACACTGTTCCTTTTGTAGCTTCTTCATAATTAGCAACAGAAACTCTATTTTGTGGTGCGATAATTCGGGAACTCAATGCCAGATACATTTTTCTATCCCAGAGATTCAATTTCAAATGTACATTTGCCTCTAGAGGAGGAATTTCAGAAAGAGGATCATTCAAAAGCAAGGTGTCGCCAATAACCCTTTGTGAGAGCGGAAGATTAGGATTCAAAATCGCCTGAACAGCTTCACCAATAGTGCCTGCAGTCCATGCAACGCTGGCAGCAAGCACCAAGGTTTTTTGGACTGGAGTTGAATATCCAAACTCAAAACCAGTAAATGTTGCTGATTTTGCATTCACAAACTGCTTTACTCCAAGAACACCGTTTGAGAGCGGTTTTTGTTGAGAAGGTGGAATTCTTTTTCCTGTAATATAATTCTGAACAAACGAATAAAAAACAGTTAATTGAGCGGAGCCAATTGAATTATTGAGAAAATTCAATGTGATATCTGCTTCATTGTTCACTTCAGGCAACAATGCGGGATTACCGATATAGTCAAAGTTATCATAGCCCACAGGCAACAAAATAATGAACCTTTCAAGCATGTCGGGGCTTCTTGTTCCTCTGCCTGCTGCAAATGATAATGTTAGATTTTCTGAAACGCTAAAGGAATATCCTGTTGCTGCACTGAAATTGAGAAACGATGATGCAATTGAATCAGTTCCAAAGTTGTAAATTATGCCAGCACCTGGAGTTTCAACAGAAATTGAATCAGAGACAGCCATGTTCAAGTCCAAACGCGCAGAAGCAAAGAATTCACCTCTACCATGTTTCAGATTCCACTCACCAAACAGTCCGAAATTATTAATATATGCATTATTCCATAACTGATCAACTGCAGTAGGGATTGTGCCAGCGGCTGTAGGCGCTTGCATAATCATAATTTTTTCTCTCTGTCCATCCTTGTGAATACTCTGTATATCAAATCCGGCAGTTAATTCAGATTGCTCACCAAGTTGCCACAAACTTCTAAACTTGCCCCCCATTGTCTGAGCATAAACAGTTGAAACTGCAGCAACAGTATCAGAAAATGGTCGTTCATAATTATCCATGATATGTTCTACTGAAGCAAACCATGCAGACAGTGATATTGATTTATTAGATTCAAAGGGCAATACTCCTAGATAATCAGCATGTGCGAACCACGTATTGTCACGACGTTCATCCATTGGCAATCCTGCGAATAACACATTTCTCCCTTGAAGGTTATTATAAGTAAGCTTTAACATACTTTTATCGTTAAATCGATGAAGTGTTTTAAGTCCAAAATTATATTTCATGACCTGCATTTTAACCACATCACCATTTCCATCCGTAAAGTTTCCAAAATCTGTTTTTCCGCCAAAAAACATTATGGAATTTTTATTGTTTCCGGCATCAAATCTCACATGTTCACGCATGCCAAGCAAGGGAGTAACTTCAGCAAAAGCATTCAAGCGAAAGTCGGGTTTTTCAGAATTAAAAAATATAGGATTATGAGAAACTAGGCGAATCACACCTCCTAAATTTGGTCCATATTTCAAAGCATAAGGTCCTTTAATCACTTCTATTCTCTCAATATCATGTGCATCAATACGGCTTACAGTGGGATCCATGCGATTCGGACATCCTCCTTCGATGTAAAACAAACCATCAATATAAACCCCAAGTTGTGAATATTTAAAACCACGCACAACAGGATCAAGCACCGCACCTCCCTTTCTAACACCACTTACATTGGGAATTGTCCGAAGCGCTTCACCAATGTCACCTGTTCCAAGTAATTGTAACTGTTCGGTTGTTACACTTTGAACCTGAACAACAAAATCACTCTTTTTATCACCAACAACCTCTATCCCACTGAGAAAATATGGTTCTCTTGACATCATGATTTTTATATCTTTCAAATCTCCTTTAGGCATCGTAATTGACTCTTCAGCAACGCCATATCCCAAATAATGGGCCTTCAACACGTACGTCCCAGGATGTACTTTTAAGCTGAATTTTCCATTGAGGTCTGTAACTGCTGTTTTGTTTCCTGGAAATAACACAACAGACGCATAAGGAAGAGGTGTGCCATTTTCTTTGTCAATGACAGTTCCTGTTAGTTGAAATGTTTGCGCACTAGCAGCTAAAGAAATGAAAAAAACAAATAATAAAATTGGTAATTGTTTCATATGTTGTTTTGATTTTAAGGATCACTTAAATATAAATTTCGAGCAATAAAAATACAAAATTCTCACAACTTCAAAGTTTTTTTAACATAAAAAAAAAGAACCCCTTGAATATTGTTTCCAAGGGGAACATAGATCATCTTTAAATGAGATGAAAAGATCTAACATAAACTATAAAAACCTCAATTTTAAAATATTAGTTTTTTTTTATAATTTTATTAAATTTTATCAAGTCCATGTTTTAAATCTTCAATAATATCTTCAACATCTTCTATACCCACTGAGAATCTTACCAAATCATCAGTAATTCCAGCTTTCAGTTTATTTTCATGGCTAACAGCGGCATGAGTCATAGATGCGGGATGCTGAATAAGAGTTTCAACGCCTCCTAGAGAAACTGCAAGAAGAGCAAGATGAACGTTGTCCATCAATTTTCTACCTGCTTCGTATCCACCTTTCAAACCAAAGCTCATCATAGAACCAAACCCCTTCATTTGCTTTTTGACAAGCTCATACTGAGGATGAGATTCAAGTCCTGGATAACTTATCCATTCGACCACAGGATGACTTTCAAGAAAACGTGCAACTTTCATGGCATTCTCCTGTGCTCTTTCTACTCTGATAGCGAGAGTTTTTAGACCTCTCAACACCATAAATGCCTGAGTTGGATCCATGTTGCAACCAGTGTAAACCATTGTATGTCTGATCTTTTTATAAACATCAGCATCTTTTGCAACAATGACGCCACCTACAATATCAGCATGACCATTGATAAACTTAGTAATTGAATGCAATACAACATCAGCTCCCAGATCTAGAGGTTTCTGGAGATAAGGTGAACAAAAAGTATTATCAACCACAAGCAGCAGATTGTTATCATGAGCAAGTTTAGCACAAGCTTCAATATCAGTAACATTCATGGTTGGGTTGGCGGGTGTTTCAATATAAATCACCTTAGTTTCAGGCTTGATGGCAGCTTTGATCTCTTCAAGGTTTGAAGTATTGACAAATGTAGGCTCAACTCCAAATTTCACTAAATCCATTTCAAGAAGACCTCTGGCAGGTCCATATACTGAATCAGAACTAATAATATGACTGCCTGCACTTAACAATGCCATATAGACAGTGTTGATGGCACCCATGCCTGAACTGGTTGCAATTCCATCATAGCCATTTTCCAACTCAGCAACATTTTTTTCAAAAGCTCTGATTGTTGGGTTTGCAATACGGGTATAAATATATCCGTCGCTTTTACCTGAAAAACAGTCTGCCCCATGCTGAGCGTTCTTAAATTTAAATGTTGATGTTTGGTAAATTGGCACTGTGGCGCTTCCAAATTCATCTTCAAATGCACCTGCATGAATGAGTTTAGTATTAAACCCTTTGTTTTTTGTATCCATTATTTAAAAAATTAAAAATTAGTATTCTATTCCTTTTCTTGCTTGAATTCCTTTTGTGAAATAATGTTTCACTTCATTCATTTCTGTTATTAAGTCTGCAATTTCATACAACTCTTTTGGAGCATAACGACCGGTCAAAATTAATTCTTTTTTTTCAGTTATAGAATCAATCACCCCTTGCAATTCTTCAATAGTAAATAAATTATAGTGCAAAGCTATGCATACTTCATCAAGGATATACATATCATGCACGTCTGTTAAGATAATTTTTTTTGTTTCTTCAAGTCCCTGCTTGGCTGCGTCAATATCAAATTGGGTTGGTTCGTTTTCAATAAAACAATCCAACCCAAACTGACGTAATTCAATTTCAGGAATTCTTTTGATAGAATGCAGTTCTGAATAATCCATTCCTTTCACAAACTGTGCAATAAAAACTCTCTTCCCAGCTCCAGCAGCCCGCAAAGCTAAGCCCAATGCAGCCGTAGTTTTTCCTTTCCCGTTACCTGTGTATAGATGAATCATCCGATTAAAACATTAAAATCTCTAATCCATTGCGGGTAAGAGACCCTGTTTGTATTTCTCGTAGGCCTCAGTAAGAGTCATCCCTTGAGCGTTAATATATATTTTAACCTTCATGGTTTTCAACGCCTGATAGGCATTGTCTCCAGGACCATTTCCTGTAATAACCACATCAGGAGTAAGTTTATAAAGTCTCTGAGCGGTAGAAGTACCTGCTCCATGAGCGCCTTCTTTGACTTCAGCATTGTCGAGAACTTCGAGTTTATCAGTCTGATCGTCATAAACGACGATGAATTCTGCTCGTCCAAAACGTGGATCAATCAATGAGTCCCATGTGGGACCAGCGGAGGTGAATGCTATTTTCATAAATATATGTTTTTTTTGTTATTTTTTAAAAAATCTAAAAGTTCGTTCCACATTACAGTAAATGCTGTGTGATATTTTTCCTGATATTCAATCAGGGTCTTTTTTTGAATCATTGCATGAACAAAAGACTCATCGAAAGGTATTTCGCTAATACATTTAATATTATTTTCCTTAAGCCAGATATGGATTTCATTAACAATATCTTTGCTCAGATCAGATTTATTGATGACACATAATGCCGGAATTTGAAAATGCGACAACATTTTATAAAGTCTTTTCATATCGTGCAAAGCACTCATACTAGGCTCAGTAATCATTAATGCAAGAGATGCTCCAGACAAAGAAGAAACCACAGGGCAACCAATTCCGGGAGATCCGTCTACGAGTATGATATCTTTCCCAAGTCCTTTTGCTATTTTCCTAGCATCATCTTTAACTTTAGCCACCAATTTCCCAGAATTCTCAGCTCCGACGCCAAGCTTGGCATGAACCATTTGCGTACCGGATCTAATTTGTGAGTGGTGAACCTTACCAGCTAGTCTTTCATTCAAGCTGATTGCATCCTGAGGACATACTCTTCCGCAATATCCACAACCTTCACAATAAAGTGTATCAATAACATATTTGCCATCAATAAAGGGAATAGCGTCAAACCGACAAACATCATGACATATTCCACACTGATCACATTTGAGCTGATCAATTTCGGCCAATATTCCACTATAAAAATCTTCAGAATAATGGAAGTCAGGCTCAAGCAATAAGTGCATATTTGCGGCATCCACATCACAATCGGCGACCACAACCTCTTTGCCCGCAATCATCGCTAAAGAAGCAGCAATGGAAGTTTTTCCAGTTCCACCTTTTCCAGATAAAATAATAATTTCTTCCATTCTACACTACCTCCTTTTCAAGGGCACTCACAATGTCAATCAATGCCTGATTCACATGTCCAATTTTATTATAGATCAATTCTCCCTGAGCATAGAGGGATGCAATACGTTGATCATATTTTATTTTACCAAGGATGGGGACATTATTCTCTTTACAATAATCCGAAACGCCACTATCCCCAAGTCCATCTTTGTTGATAACCACACCTACTTTTTTCCCTATTATACGAACAGTTTCCACAGCAATACTCAGATCATTCAATCCAAAAGGTGTAGGCTCAGTGACAAGAATAACAAAATCTGCATCTTTGACAGCAGCTACCAATGGGCATGAATTGCCAGGAGGGCAATCAAGAATTTGAATATCAGAATCATCAAAGAACTTCGTTGAATACTCAAGAGCCTGTTCAATCATAGGAACAGCCTGTTCTTCGCCAATTTTCAATTGTCCTTCAACTGCAATCAAATTCACATCTTCGACATGAGTCAACTGTCCTATTTTTACTTCTTGCATGGGTAATGCATTTTCAGGACATAATTCAGTGCATGCATAACACGAATGGCATAATTCTTTAAAAACCACAATTTGAGGTCCCAATCTAACTATTGCATTAAACATACAATTCTTAGCACAGAGTCCGCAAAACGTGCACTTATCAATGTCCCAAGAAGGAATCATTTTAAAAGCATCAACAACCTCTGAGACACTTGCTTCCTTTAACAACAACAAACAGTTGGGTTCTTCCACATCCAAATCCGTGAGCAAAACTCTTTTTTGCTTAGACAAAAAGCCAGCAAGATTAACGGAAAGCATCGTTTTACCGGTACCTCCTTTCCCACTGGCTATAGCAATTTTTTTATGATTTAAAACAGACATCAAATCAGGAAATAAATAAGGTTATTAATGATCACAACAATTAGCATTCAATTCTAGTTTATTGGCTAAAAAATCTTCGACCAACTTTTTGGGATCTTCTAATGGAGCCCCGACAAACACATTGATTTTTTGTTCATGAAACAAGTCAATTGCATGTTGTCCCATTCCACC
>Ga0265295_1008850_pt1 | contig 11030 bp, 10 predicted proteins | sample Munlansysbiofilm_FD_192503 | JGI IMG/M metagenome (GOLD analysis project Ga0265295, IMG submission 192503) | Leachate microbial communities from a municipal landfill in Southern Ontario, Canada - Methane capture system biofilm | ecosystem: Engineered > Solid waste > Landfill > Unclassified ... | reverse complement strand
GTCGGCGGTTCGATCCCGTCATCACCCACCACTTGTCCTTAAAGTATGCGCAGTGGTAGTTCAGTTGGTTAGAATACCGGCCTGTCACGCCGGGGGTCGCGGGTTCGAGTCCCGTCCACTGCGCCATATTACGAAAACCCGTTAAGTAGTTGATACTTAACGGGTTTTTTCGTTTTTAAGCGTAAAAAATAGAATTAAGGTTCTTGTTTTATTTCATTTAATCATCTGCGCTTTACCAAGCGGATCGTGTAACCCATTATTGCCTTGAGCGTGAAGTGCGTAGTATCTACTTTAGATTTCTAGTAAGAGTAGATGAGTGAACTAATCTGTTGCCTGCTTGGGCTGTTTGCGGAGCTGGTCTGTAAGCCTAAGAACAGTCTTTAATATGCATGTATTTGAAAAGGCCATGCCTGCGATTGTCTCTTTGTCATGGACAAGATAAACAATCACAGAATAGCGGTGTCATACAAAACTTAGCGAGCCAAGCATTACCTAAGTGGCCGGAGTAACTGAGTGACTGCGACTGAAATCGAAACTGACAATGCCGTTTGGTACGTGGTACTGACCAAATCCAAGCAAGAGCTGCGCGCGCAAGAACATCTTGAGCGCCAAGGCGGTGTGGTGTTTTTGCCGATGTTTGCTAAAGAACGAATTATTCGCGGCAAGCGTGACGTGCGCCAAGAGCCGTTGTTTCCTGGGTATTTGTTTTTACAGACCGATGAACAAAGCGAGCTGCTCAGCAAAGTACGCTCCACCTTAGGCGTCCGTCAGCTGCTGAACTTTGCCGGGCAAGTGATGACAGTGGATAACCGCTTGATTGAAAACTTACGCCAACGCAGCGATAGCGGCGTTATCATCCAGCAATTCAACGCTGGGCAAGCAGTAACCCTAAAGAGTGGTCCGTTTCAGGATTATCAAGCCATATTCAAAGAGCATGATGGTTGTGAACGGGGTATCATCCTGCTCAGCCTTTTAGGCCAACAAAACGAATTATTGATCGAACTGGCGGATTTGCACGCAATTTAAGCACACGCCAGACAATTTAAAAATGATGCGACTCCAGGGCCTATTCGCGAACAACCCTAGGGCGGTAGCGTGCCTAAAGCAGTCATAATTATTGTAGATCGCCTATTTATGCTCGACATGGCCAACCATATGAATCTAAGCGTCGCCCCTAAAGTGACGCCCTGCAACACACCGTCTTTGCGAACCCCTGGCTGTCATACGAGCCATTGCCTGTAAGAGCGGGCCTCGCATGTCATTGTGACCCTGGCCAGTCATTGCAAACCCAGCCTGTCACTGCGAGCCCGAATCTGTCACTGCGAGCCCAAATCTGTCATTGCAAGCCTGAACCTGTCATTGCGAGCGCAGCGCGGCAATCCACAGACTGCCACGTCGCTACGCTCGCTCGCAGCGACGGCTCCTGTTAGTCGGTCACCCCGTAGGTCGCCCATTTATGGTCGACATACATATTAGAGCAACACCAGCGCATATTGTTAAAATCGCCACACCCCTGTAAGAGCGAGCCTCGCCCGTGCAGTTGTCATCAAAATAAAGCAATATAAGCAAGCACAGCACAGGCCGACATAAATAAACTCTCATCAAGAGATCCGTCAGACCAACTAATCGTGTTGTTAACCTAGATAAGCTGACTTACGAAGGTGATCTTGACTCATTGGTCGATGTGAATAGCAACGACCGTTATGCCATTGACACCAGCCAAGTCGTCAAAGAACTCAGCTAGTAACCATCGAGATCTTCTAGTCCGGTATCTGCAAAATCGTACAGTGGTATGTAGATAACCAACAGGGGTGCAAAAATGGCTAAACAAATTAAACCCTCGTGCCGCTATGAGTTATAAATCACCAGTATCAAATAGCCTTACTTAGAAAGTGGCAGTCTTGACGTCGCGGCTTTGCTTGACTCGATACGGATACCCACGGATACCCACGGAAACCTGTTAGAAGCGGATATGTTTGTGGAAACTATCGAGAAGCGCCAATGCTATAACATTATCTGCTTAAAAGAGATTGCTTTTAATAATGGATGGTTATCTAAATCGCAAATTAAGCAGCAAGGTCAGCTACCGAATAAGAAGAGTTATGGCCAATACCTGTTAGCTTTAGCTGAGGAAAAAATATGAGTTTAATTCAATGGACTCTCTTCCCTCCACTAGGTGATGATCGAGGCTCACTAGTCGCCTTAGAATCTGAAAAAACCGTTCCCTTTGAAATCAAGCGTGTGTACTACATTTTTGGAACACAGCAAGGTGTTGCGCGTGGTTTTCATGCTCATCACAATCTAAAACAAGTTGCAATCTGTGTAACAGGTAGGTGCCGCATGATTTTAGATGATGGAAAAACCCGTGAAGAAGCTTGGCTCGACTCTCCGATAAAAGGCTTGCTGATCGGTGATTTAGTGTGGCGAGAAATGCATGACTTTAGCGAAGACTGTGTACTTTTAGTGCTAGCAAGTGAGCACTATAACGAGTCTGACTATATTCGTGATTATGATGAGTTCTTGAGGTGCTTATGAGTATCCATCCAACCGCAATAGTTTCTGAAAAAGCGGTAATTGGCGCAAATGTTAAAATAGGCGCTTATACAATTATTTATGACAATGTTGAGATTGCTGAAAATACAGTGATTGAAGCATTTTGTGAGATAGGCATATCAAATCACTTATCAGGTGATGAAAAGTTATATATAGGCTCAAACTCACATATTAGATCTCACAGTATTTTTTATGAGGGGTCAGTTTTTCTAGAGTCATTAGTTACAGGCCATCGTGTAACTGTGCGTGAAAAAATAAAGGCGGGGAAAAACTTACAAATAGGAACATTGTCTGATTTGCAAGGGCATTGTGACATTGGTGATTATGTTCGCTTTCATAGTAACGTCCACATAGGTCAGAAAAGTAAAATTGGTAATTACGTCTGGATTTTCCCATATGTGGTTTTAACAAATGATCCACACCCTCCTAGTGATACTCTACTTGGCGTAACTGTTGAAGATTATGCCGTCATTGCAACTATGAGCGTGATTTTACCAGGCGCAATAATTAGTAGAGGCTGCTTAGTTGGTGCCCATTCTTCTGTAAAGGGTGTGACAGAAGCAGATATGATTTACGCGGGATCACCAGCTAAGAAAATATGCTCAACCTCTAAAATAAAACTACACGATAAAAGTGGCAATGCTTATCCATGGCGTAAACATTTTCACCGTGGTTATCCTGATGAGCTCGTAAAACAATGGATAAGTGAATAATGCATATACAGAAATAGTTTGCTATTGAAGGTATTCAGATAGGCATGATAGCTTCGTATATACAGACAATTACAGAGACGGATGTAAAAGCATTTGCTGGCGTTACAGAGGAACATAATCTTGTGAATTTTCGTGAAGATTATGCGCAGAGCTCTAGATTTAAAGATGGAGTTTCCTATGGGTTGTTAACAGCGAGTTTTTATGTGATTTTTGGGACAAAGCTTCCAGGTGAAGTCTGTATATATAGGTCAGAATGTACAATTTAAAAGACCTGTTTATTTAGGTGATATGGTTGTTGCTAAAGTAACTGTTACCTTCGTTGATATTCCTGAAAAGTGTGTGTTTTTTGAAACAGTTGTCCTGTTAAAGGGAAAGCCGTGACAACGGGTACAGCCGACATATTTATTCCTTAGGTATATAAATGATCCCTTTTCTCGATCTCAAAGCCATCAACGCCCAATACCGCGACGAGCTGATCGCCGCCTGTACCCGAGTTATTGATTCTGGTTGGTACATCGCCGGCAACGAACTGGCACAGTTTGAACAAGAGTTTGCTAGCTATTGCGGTACTCAACACGCCATCGGTGTTGCCAATGGACTTGATGCACTTACTCTGACTTTGCGTGCATGGAAAGAGTTGGGCAAGCTTAAAAACGGTGATGAGGTGATCGTTCCGTCCAATACCTACATTGCCAGTATCTTAGCCATCAGCGCGAACGATCTTGTGCCGGTGCTCGTTGAGCCTGATTTGGCGACTTATAATTTGTGCCCAGTCAAAATAGAAGCCGCAATTACCGCCAAAACACGTGCCATCTTGCCCGTGCATTTGTATGGCCAGCTTGCCGACATGCCTGCCATTATGGCGATAGCAAAAAAACATGGCTTATTAGTGCTAGAAGACTCTGCCCAAGCCCACGGCGCCAGTATAAACGGCAAAAAAGCGGGTAACTGGGGCGATGCCAGTGGTTTTAGTTTTTATCCTGGGAAAAACCTCGGTGCATTAGGCGATGCAGGCGCTGTTACAACCAACGATGGTGAACTCGCAGAGACCCTCCGTGCACTGCGTAACTACGGCTCCCATGAAAAGTATAAAAACCTTTTCCAGGGCGTTAATAGTCGCCTAGATGAAATCCAAGCAGCGATGCTTAGCGTTAAGCTAAAACACTTAGACACAGAAATAGAACACCGCCGCCAAGTCGCCGACGCCTACCTAAAAGGCATCATCAACCCAGCAATTGTTCTTCCCATAAACAATTCAACATTAAACATTAAACATTTCGAAGCACACGTATGGCATGTATTTGTTATCCGCTGTGAACAGCGCGAAGCTCTACAAAAGCACTTGCTTGATCATAGTGTACAAACGTTAATTCACTACCCCATTCCACCGCATCAGCAGCAGGCTTATAAAGAATGGAATAGTGAGAGTTGCCCCGTGTCGGAGATGATTCATCAGCAGGTGATGAGCTTGCCGATTGGGCCGATTATGACGAAAGAAGAAATGGAAAAAGTAATTCAAATATTGAATAAATTCTAATGATCAAACAAAAAATAAAATCTATAACGCAAAAGCATATTTTGCGGTTTTTATATTATACAAAAAGAAAATCATTTAGATTGACGGTTTTTATCGTTTTAAAGTTAGCTAATAGCAAGAATGGTTTTTTAAACTCATGTGTTAAGAAACAAGTAAAAAAACTGATATGGCTTGATACTATTGAACCAATCAGTATGTTTAAAGAAAGTGTTTCTATTGATGCATATGAGCCAGATTATGGGAGTCCAGGTTGTTTTACGATTGAAATACCTCAAATAAATTTATATAAGTTTAAAAACTCTAAAGTACATGGTGAAAGCTCTCATATTATTCTGGACGAGTTGATAGTCATGGAAAGGCTGCCTCTTATCCCTATTGAACATTGTAATTACTCAACAGCTTTTATTAAAGGACACGATAGTAGTTTTGCAATGTATGGGGATAAATATGAAACTATTGAAGTTGATAAAGCATTTTTTTTAGGTGGAAATGGCTCGTGGAATTATTATCATTGGACTTTAGAAATAATAGCAAAATTAAAATATTTTCTTTCTTCAGATATTTCAAAAACAGATGTTAAAATAGTTTTACCTGATCATGCTAGAAATATTGAAAGCTTTTCAATTATGCTTGAAATAATTTTAAAAAACGCATACGAGTTTGTCTATATTTCCAAGAATCAAATTGCTAATATTCAAGAAATTTACATAATAACAACGCCCTCAAATGTTGTTTTTAATTTGGCTCGTCATAAGAAAATAGAAAGAAATAATTTTTTCTATGATAAGGAGAGTATTGATTTTATACGTGATTCAGTAATAAATAGCTCTCAATACAAAAAATTTTTAGAAAATATAAGTAAAGAAAAGATTTTTAAAAAAATATATTTTGCGCGCAAGGAAAACTCTGCAAGAGGGTATAATCAAAATGATGTTTTAAACTTGCTTGTTAATCAGGGTTTCAAGCCTGTGTATTTGGAAGAATTATCATTTCTTCAGCAAGTATATCTTTTTCAAAATGTCGATTGTATTGTTGGCGCATCAGGTGCAGCCTGGACGAATATAATTTATTTAAAGCCAGGGTCTCAAGGCGTCAGTTGGCTTGGTAATAATGTTAGTCTTTTTTCCTGTTATTCGACGCTTGCAAAATACTATGACTGCAATCTAAAGTTTTTTCTGTGTAATGTTGATGATAAAAGTTCAACGCATAGTTCTTATTCTGTTGATTTGAATGTGCTTCTACATAAAATATTATAGTGATATTAGAGATGAACTATATAATTATTTAGGATGGAGTTAATATTATTCTTAAGAAGCTTAAAAATTTAGTTTGTGCACGGTTTAAAAAAATATCTTCATGTTCAGTGAGGCTATATAAATATTTCCATGAGAAACATGAGAAAATTAATTTATTTAAACGTATGAAGTTAAAACATGCGAGTTTATTAGAAGATTTAAAAGGTAAAGAAAAAATAAAAGTTGTATTTTTGGTGATTAATACAAGTGTTTGGAAAGTTGACATTGTTTTCAAAAAAATGCTTGAAGACCCTCTCTTTGATCCAGAGATACTGGTTTGTCCTTATACTTTGCATGGTGAAAAGCGCATGCTAGAAGATATGGAAAAAACGTATAATTATTTTTCTGAAAAAAATTACCCGGTTAGAGTGTCTATAAATAAAAATGGTGATTGGGTAAAGCTAGAGGAGGTAAAGCCTGATATTGTTTTTTTTACTAATCCGCATAAATTAACATACAAAGAATATTATGAAAACGCTTACTTAAATTATTTGAGTTGTTATGTTCCATACTTTACGGATATTGCTTCAGATTATAACTTGCAAAGTGTTTATAATCAGCTTTTTCATAATGCTATTTGGATTAATTTTGTCGGTAGTGAATATTCATATCAACGAGCATATAGAGTGGCTTCTAATAAAGGTGTCAATCTGCTAGTTTCAGGGAATTTAACTATTGAGGAAATAATTCATGCAGAAAAAACTAGTAAAAAGGCATGGAAGTTTCAAAAGGACATTAAAAAGAAAATAATTTACGCTCCTCATCAATCAGTTAATAAAAATGAAAGTCCAAATTTATCTACTTTTTTAGAGTTTGCAGAGTCAATCAAAAAATTAGCAATAAAATATGAAAGCGAAACTCAGTGGTCTTTTAAACCGCATACTTTATTGAAAGAGAAACTATATCTCCATTCTGACTGGGGTAAAGAACGAACAGATAACTACTATTCTTTCTGGGACAAAAGTAATAATACTCAGTTAGATACTGGGGGCTACGCTGGATTGTTTATGGAAAGTGACGCAATTATTCATGATTGTGGTAGTTTTATTTTGGAGTATTTGATTACTAAAAAACCTTGCGGTTATCTTTTATTTAACGAAAAGCGTCAGCTGGCTGCAATAAATGATTTTGGATTGCAAGCCTTAGAATGCTATGAAAGGTTGCGCAGTTCATCCGACATTGAAATTTTTATTAAAAATATAATAGAGTGTAAATATATAAAAAATAAAAAATATAGTGAATTTATTTATAACAATATGCAGCCAGTGTATTATAGAGCAAAACCATCTGATGTAATAATTGAAGAGTTAAAAGGGAGGTTATTATAAATACTAAATTCCTCGACTGCACTCTCCGTGATGGCGGTTACTATAACAGCTGGGATTTCTCATCAGAACTCATCCATCAGTACCTCAATGCTATGCATGCTGCTGGTGTAGATATTGTCGAGCTGGGTTTGCGCTCGCTAAATAACACTGGTTTTAAAGGTGCTTGTGCTTTTACTACCGATGATTTTATTAATAGCTTAACTTGTCCAATTGGTTTAACTGTAGCTGTGATGGTTAATGGTAGCGAACTTGTTGGTGAATCTTCCCTGCAAGAAGTTTTAGAGCAGCTTTTTCCTAATACAGCTGCTAACTCTCCTGTCGGGCTAGTACGAATCGCCTGCCATATGCATGAGTTTGAACAAGCACTACCAGCCGCTAATTGGCTTAAAGAACGTGGTTATCAGGTGGGTTTCAACCTAATGCAGGTTGCTGATCGCTCCGAAGCTGAAATTAAAGCCCTCGCTCGTCAAGCTAAAGCTTATCCGATTGATACGCTTTATTTTGCCGACAGTATGGGGAGCATGAACCCCGACCAAGCAGCACAAGTTATTCAATGGCTACGTAGCGAATGGCAAGGTGCTTTGGGCATTCATGCGCACGATAATCTTGGTTTGGCTCTGTCGAATATCCTGCGTGCTTTAGATGAAGGTGTCACTTGGATTGATTCTACCGTAACGGGCATGGGGCGTGGCCCAGGTAATGCCCGTACCGAAGAGTTAGCTATTGAGCTAGCTGCAAGGCGTAACCAGCAGGTTAATCTTGTCCCCCTAATGGCGCTGCTACGCGAACACTTTACCCCAATGCAGACTCTCTATGGCTGGGGTACTAATCCTTATTATTATCTGGCTGGTAAGTATGGTATTCACCCTACCTATATTCAAGAGATGCTGAGTGATTCCCGTTATAGTGAAGAAGATGTGATGGCGGTGATAGAGCATTTACGTGCCGAAGGGGGCAAGAAATTTAGCCTAAATACCTTAGATGCTGCCCGCCATTTCTATCGCGGTGAAGCCAAAGGTAGTTGGTCTCCTGAGCAAGTTTTTACAGGCCGTGATGTACTTCTATTAGGCACTGGCCCAGGTGTTGCCCTGCATCGCCAAGCACTAGAGCGCTATATCCTTCAAGCTAAACCTTTAGTTCTAGCCCTTAATACCCAAAGTGCGATAGCCCCAGAACTAGTTGACCTGCGTGTTGCTTGCCATCCAGTACGCTTGCTAGTCGACTGTGAGACTCATGTACAGCTACCTCAACCGCTTATTACACCCTATTCCATGCTGCCAGAAGAGGTGCGGGCCTTACTTGCTGATAAAGAGGTGCTGGATTTTGGCCTAAATGTAAAAGAAAATACTTTTGATTTTAATGATACCCATTGTACAACACCAACTTCTTTAGTTATGGCCTATGCTTTTTCAGTAATTACCAGTGGTAAAGCTAAGCGTATTTTAATGGCTGGTTTTGATGGTTACTTAGGTGAAGACCCAAGAAACCAAGAAATGAAAACGCTGATAAAACTTTATAATAAGTCGGGTAAATCGATTCCAATGCTTTCGATTACGCCAACCCGATATGATATCCAACAAAAGAGCATTTATTGCAATATAGATATCTGATTATATATAAAGTAGTTTTTATGAGTCTGAATTCAGAGAGAGTAGCAAATGGACGACTCGATTATAGTTAATGTGTTAGATGTGGGTTCAGCTAATCAAAGATTTTCAGGTGGGTTAAATAATATTGAAAGTAAGCGGGTAATAGGGTTTGAGCCTGACACAAGAACACTTGCTGAAAATGATGAAAGTGCAGATGTAGGGAATATAATTTATCCATATGCACTGGCTGGTAGAAACGAGATGAGGAAACTCAATCTAACTAGAAAGCCTGAATGTTCATCTTTCTATTCACCTAACAGAAACTATGTAGATTTATTCCCTGAGAAAGAACGCTGGGATATTGTTGATCATGATTACCATGAATGTAAAACACTTGATTCATTAAAATTAGTGTTAGGTGATTGTGATTTTTTAACTATTGATACGCAAGGTTCAGAAATTGAAATAATAAAAGGGGCAGAAGGAGATATTTTAAATAATTTGCTTGGAATAGAATGCGAAGTTGAATTTATAGAAATTTATAAAGATCAGCCCCTTTTTGGTGATGTTTGTAAGTATCTAAACCAGCAAGGATTTGAATTTTATGAGTTTGTAACTGAGTATCGGTATAATCGAATAAAATTAGATAGAACAGGTCAGCTTGCTTTTGCAGATGCCTTGTTCTTAAGAACGCCTGAATATATATATAGAAAATACATGCAAGGTATTTTTTGTTCAGATAAAATTGAAAAGTATAAAGTTATTGTAGAGGCTTATGGTAAAAACGATCTTGCAGTTATCCTTGATCAATATATAGATAAAAAAGTGCTGATAAATGAATAAAAAAATCAGTGTCTTTTTACCTTGCAGAGCGGGGAGTCAAAGAGTTCCTCGTAAAAATATTAAATCTTTTGCTGGCTACTCTTCAGGCCTTATTGAATTAAAGCTTTCTCAGCTTTCTAAACTAGAGAATATAGATGAGATAGTACTCTCAACCAACGATATTGATATTCTTGATTTTGCTTCTCAGCTAAACTTAGCAAATTTGCGTCTACATCAGCGAGATGAAGCAATGGCTTCAAATTTAACCAGTACAGATACTTTGGTGGCTCACGCTTTAAGCTTGATTCCAGAAGGTGAGATTCTATGGACTCATGTAACTTCTCCTTTTATTACTTCTCAACATTATGACGCTATTATTAAAAGTTATAGAGAGAAGCTGACCCAAGGTTATGATTCGTTGATGACTGTAACCGAGCTGTATGGTTTTCTGTGGCAGGATGAAAAACCGATGAACTATGATTGTAGTAAAGAGAAGTGGCCGCGCACCCAAACCTTAAAGCCTGTTCATGAAGTGAATAGTGGGGTTTTTCTTGCTTCTAGCCAAGTGTATCGTGAATTGAATGATCGAATAGGTGAGCGTCCTTATTTGTACATTTTGGATAAACTGACCAGCCATGATATTGACTGGCCGGAAGACTTTTTAATAGCAGAATGTATGGCTGAAAAAGGCTTAGTAAAATTATGAAGCGCTTAATCATTGACTATGGCGGTCTGGTTTTTACCTCCCTGAACAGCTAGCCTTTCAATATGTACCTCGCTGCGTAGGGTCTATCTGGATTCAACAGATAAGACAACCCTCGTTCCTGCGTATGTTTACCATTGATCAGTCTGTAATTGAGCCAACCAGCCTGATTAAACAAAAATTTTTGATTGTTGCGCGTTGCGATAAATTCCGTACTTGGCGGCATGCCGGTGTGTTTGCGGCGCTGATCCGCAGTATGATTCGTAAGCGTAAAAATACTCTTTAATACGCCGCGTGTATGAACGGGCCATGCCTGCGATTGTCTCTTTGTCACGGACAAGACAAACAATCACAGAATAGCGATGTCATACAAAACTTAGCGAGCCAAGCATTACCTAAGTGGCCGGAGTAACTGAGTGACTGCGACTGAAATCGAAACTGACAATGCCGTTTGGTACGTGGTACTGACCAAATCCAAGCAAGAGCTGCG
>Ga0265295_1008849_pt1 | contig 11033 bp, 11 predicted proteins | sample Munlansysbiofilm_FD_192503 | JGI IMG/M metagenome (GOLD analysis project Ga0265295, IMG submission 192503) | Leachate microbial communities from a municipal landfill in Southern Ontario, Canada - Methane capture system biofilm | ecosystem: Engineered > Solid waste > Landfill > Unclassified ... | reverse complement strand
ATGCTGTTTTCTTGATAATGTATTGTCATTTTGATATAGTTAAGGCAAGAAGTAAGGGAGTGAATTTTATATGACAGATCAAAACAAACAGCTTTTTTTAACAGCATTAAAAGATAGATTTCAAAAACATATGCATAGACATCAAACTATAACATGGAGTGAGGTTGAAAACAGATTGTTAAGCCATCAACAAACGCTTGACACGATTTATGCGATGGAACAATCAGGTGGAGAACCAGACGTTTTTGTTTATCATGATCAATGGCTTTATGTCGATTTTTCAAAAGAAAGTCCAAAAGATAGAACCAATACATGTTACGATGAAAAAGCTCGAGTCTCAAGAAAAAAATTTCCACCACCATCATCAGCAATAGAAATGGCAGAAATAATGGGGACTCATTTACTTGATGAAACTTTATATCAAGCGATACAAGAAGTTGATGAACTCGACTTAAAGACTTCAAGCTGGTTATCGACACCAGACGAACTGCGCAAACTTGGTGGTGCGCTTTTTGGTGATAGAAGATACAACAGAACGTTTATTTATCATAATGGAGCGGACTCCTATTATGGTGTTAGAGGATTTCGTGGTTACGTTACTTTAGAAAAATGAATGATCTTCTAAATTACTAGACTGTCAAAACAAAAAGCTTAAATCCAGTTATTCCATGGGTTTAAGCTTTTTTTCTAGTCGATCCATAATGATCTTCAATCGATTATCTCTAGATTCATTTTTCTTTAATGCGTAGTAACTCATGGCATATGTCTTTTGTATGGAAGCTGAGAAAGCCAAGAAGTTTTTTAATGCAACAGGGTTATCATTTAGTAATGATTGAAAACTTTCCACACTAAAATCTTCAGGTGGCATATCCGCTTTATCCCATCTACCATCTAATTTTGCACGATCGACTTCATACATACCTGATGGCATCATGGAGCCTTCATTGATCAGACGGGTCACTGATATTTTATTTTTAGTCGACCAGATTGAACTTTTTCTTCTACGTGTAAAATACTTTAGGTAATAGGTATCATCCAAGCGTTTTGTCTGTCCATCAATCCAACCAAAACAAAGAGCAACATCTAAAGCCTGTTCATAGGTCAATGTAGATGCTTGTCTTTTTTTGTCAAATTTTATCCAATAACCTATTTCATCATGACAGTGATTATTAAGCCAGTTCCAAAATGCTATGTGATCTTTAAAAAATAAGGTATCCATCGACTCATCTCCTATTTTTAGCATACGCAAATGATAGCATATTGTCAATGAATCGCCTGTTTAATGATAATTTGAGGTTTACACCACATAAAAATGATTACTTTTATGTTATAATATGACCATCATTTGAGGTGGTTTTATGAAATTATCAACCGGTATGACTGTGATGATTCACAGCTACAAACACAACAAAAAGCTGCACCGCGTCTGGAAAAAATCCGTGGTATTATATCAAGATCAACACATGCTCATCACAGGCAACAACAGAACCAAAGTGATCGAGTCTGATGGTAGAAGTTGGCATACAAAAGAACCCGCTATATGTTATTTTTATGCTGATTTGTGGTTCAACATCATCGGTATGCTTAAAAAAGATGGCGTTTATTTTTACTGCAATCTCTCATCACCCTATCTTTATGATGGTGAAGCCGTGAAATACATTGACTATGATTTAGATATCAAAGTTTTTCCAGATGGCAACTATATTTTGTTAGATGAAAAAGAGTATCAAGCACACCTTGGATCGATGTGTTATTCCGATGAAATTCAAGAGATTATTTACAGTCAAATTGAAATACTCAAAGAGCGCATTGAAAAAAAAGAAAAACCTTTCGATTTATCAGATATCAAACTTTTTTATGAGGAATATAAACGATTGACCAAAAAGTGAGGCTTACACATGAGAGTTCTTCACACAGCGATTAAGATGAGTCTCGTTGGTGTCATCACCAGCTTAATTGCTCTTGAACTTGGATTAGCTTACTGGCTGACAGCTGGGATTGTCGGTATTTTATCCATTTCGATCACCAAAAGAGACTCCATTGTCTCATCCTTAAGACGATTGATAGATGCTATTTTTGGTATCATGCTTGCAACCTTAATGTTTATTGCTTTTGGGTATACATTTGTAGTCTTCAGTATCTTTGTTTTTATTTTTGCATTGGCATCCTTCCAATTAAAAATTCAAGAAGGTATCGTCTTATCACTTGTTTTAATATCACACCTTTTGTTAGAAGAAGCTTTCAATTTTAATATGATTGGCAATGAACTTGCTATTTTGTTTATTGCTGTTGGTGTTGCCATGATTTTCAGTATTGTTTATCCACAATCCACCGAAAAAGTGCTGGATAAGCATGTCGAATCGATTGATCAATTAATTCGAGATCATCTCTTTATGTTATCGATATTGCTGAAGGATCCCGAATATCATGAAGAATATTATCGTCATTATGCAGTCTTAGATCGTAAAATATCGAATACCATTGATGAAGTTGAATTAGCGGATAAAGACTTACTATTCACAAATGATCATTCTTATTTAGCCTATTTTCATATGCGTAAGGAACAATCATCTTACATCAGACACATGTATCAACAAGCTTTAAAACTAAAATCACTTCACCCGTTTGCTACAGACATATCTGATTATATTCGCATTTTAGCAAATGATATTGGTCTATATGATCGTGCAACAGGTCAACTCAGACGTCTCGATTTGATGATGAAGGGGTATAAGAGCTCTGAACTCCCACAAACACGCGATGAATTTGAAGTAAGAGCTTCACTTTTTCAAATATTAAATGAAATTGAGTCGTTTTTGATGGTTAAAGTTGAATTTCATCATAGTTTTCCTGATTTTGGGCATAAGCACTCTCAGTAGTGCTTTTTTTTAAGCCTTTTGATAGCCATATTGGATAGGTTTTGTTAAAATGAAGTTGAAAAAATAAAAGGAGAGTTTATATGAACTGGATTAAAAATTTTAAAAATGTGTTTTCGCCTATGATCACAACAATCATTGTTGGTGTAATTGCTGTGTATACCATGACCCAAAACTTTGGAGGTATCAACTTTTTTGATCGTTTATCAAATATTGTACCTGCCTTACTTGTTATTATTGCAGTGATTGGGATGCAACTTAAAAACCAAAGCTTAGCAGCTCATTTGATTTTGCTCTTTACATCTTACCTCTTCTCAGGTAGAGCATTGGTTTACGCCGTTACCTCGTTTGATTTCCAAACCTTATCATTTACTGCGAACTGGTCTCTTGAACTTGTTATTAATGCGCTAATCTTTGTTTATTTAGCACTTTATATCTTATCTTTTGCTCTTGATAAAAATACAAAAGTCAAGTGGCAGTCAAGCCCTGTTGTCACATCCGCAGTGATTGCCTTCGTCTTTTTCTTTTTCAGAGATGGCTTCTCAGGCGCTATCCTAAAGATTATTCCACCAGTGATTGCTTTACTGTTTGGATCTGACTTGTTTGCGATTATCTTATTGTTAGCTGGTGTTGCTGATGTACCCTTTAATTTATTAAGTCGCTTGGTTGAATCGACACTCTTTAATCAACCTGTAAGTTATTTCTTATTTGCAGCATTTGCCCTGTATTTAATCTATGGTGCTGTAGTGGGTATTATTAAAAATCTGAAGTAGAATCTAAGGCGTAGAGATGCGCCTTTTTTTGTACAAAAAAATAAAAAAGTCACTTCTTTAAGTGACTTTGATGTTTACTGGAGCGGGCGAGGGGAATCGGACCCCCATTTCATGCTTGGCAAGCACGTGTAATAACCATTATACGACGCCCACATCCTCGTGCTTTTTCATGATAACAAATATTTAACATGATGTCAAGCATCGACACATCATTTTGTGTCACTTTTTGTATTGAATAAATCCTGTTTGAAGTCACCTTTTTGATTTCACATCATTTCATCAAATATAAGGTATAATAAGACTAGATAATGGAGATATTTATGAAACCAAAAAAACGACATCAACAAAACAAATGGAAACCTATCTATCGCTTTCTCTTTTTACTTTTATTAGCTTTTGTCATAGGTTTTATCTTGAGTTATTTAATCTATTTGGGCTATTGGTATCGCTTCGTTGATGGATTAAAAACGACATCATGGTATGATTATCCCTTGTGGTTTGTACTTACATTTTTTATCACGTTGGTCATTCATGAATTAGGACATTTATGTGCATTTCTTCTTCAAGGTGTTAAGATTAGAGCGTTGTATTTACATATGCTTGTCATCTACCATGCATTAAATGGATGGAAGATTGCATTTAAACCAAAACACTGGTTTCTTGTTGGAGGTTTCGTTGTGCCAGATCTTGGTGAAGTCACTGATGATGAGAGCTATCAAAAACTCGTCCATCAGTTCAGCAGATCACTTATTACAGCACCGATCGTTACCATTGTTTTTATGGGGGTAACCATTCTGTTGTTTCTATTATCTATATTAATCCCGATGAATGCATCAACTATTGGCTTTATAACAGTGTTTAATTTATACACAGTTATCTTTTCGCTTCTCTACATCAGAAGCTTTAAAATGTCAAATAGAAGCTTTTACGGCGATTTTGTAGCCTATAAGAAGATGAAAGAAGATACACTTTTCCAGTTAGTACAGTTTTTACAGTATATGCAGTTTTCGTTAAGAGCTACTGAGCAAACAAAAGCATATTTATTTAATAAAACTAAAATGTATCTTGTTGACAATGATTTCTCTACGACTCTTTTTGAACAAGCACTTTTGATGAACTATATGGAAATGGTTTGTTTTCATGGTTTTCAAGATGATGAGAAAATCAAAGAGAAACTATTCAAGTTAAAAAAGAATAGTCTGTATCGAAGTGAGAATGGCATTTTAGTATTATACGACTTAGCTGCATATTATTATCATTTAAGTGATGTTGAAAAGAGTTATCACTTACTCAATGAGATAAAGATGAAAGCATCTCAAAAAATAGATGAAAAATTAAGAACATATCTCCAATATCAATTTGAACATCTTTTAAATGTCGCTAATCATGAGACATATTTAAAACAAGAAGATCATCATGTATCATCCATCGCTGATCTATTTGATGTCTTAATGGAAGATCAAGAAGAACGCCAGCCATTACCTTTTCAGGTTTGGGAATCACCTGTATCTTTTGAACTAATTGAAGAACAAAAAAGCGACTCTTAATATGAGTCGCATCTTTTTATCCTGGTGCCCCCAGCGAGAATCGAACTTGCAATTCAGCCTTACCATGGCTGCGTTATACCATTTAACTATAGGGGCTATCTCGTCGTGCAATATCGATTTTAACTGAAAGTTTCTAAGATGTCAATCGTTAACATAAAAAAGATGGATTAGCTGATTTTCTTCATCCCCTTTTATTTTATAAAAAAGATACCATATGCTATAATAAGCATAACAACGAAGGAGGTTTATGATGGCAACAAAAAGAACACGTAAGTCAACCTATAGAAGGAAAAAATCAACGCAACAACAGATTCTATCAATCATTTTATTTTTAGTGGTTGCTGCTGTTGTTTACTATCTAACAAGTAATCAACCCAATGAACCTACACCTACCTATGGATCAGAACAAAACGCTGAGGGTTTTTATTACTATCAAGGATCAACACAAAACGATATATATGCGTCAACGGATAACTTAATTGGGACAGCACTTATGAATGAGTTACATACCTTAGTTAATGAAAATTTGGATTTGCAGTCTTATGATGATGCAAGACAAGCTTTAGAAATCATTGATAGAGATTTAAATGATCCTACGAAATTATGGGGGATCTATGATGGTGTCATGTTAAATGCAACATGGGACGGTGGAGCTACCTGGAATAGAGAGCACGTATGGCCCAATTCACGTTTAGGTATGGATCGTGTTGATGGTTATGAACGTAATCAAGCGACAGATCTCCATAATTTAAGAGCATCTTCGGTATCTATTAATTCAAGTAAAAGTGATCGTGTTTTTTTAGATGGCACAGGTATCGCAGATATCATTGATTACGGGTTTTATCCTGGTGATGATCATCGAGGTGATGTCGCACGCATTATCTTCTATATGGCAACAGCTTATGATTTCCTTGATTTGATAGATAATGATTTACTTTTAGCCGATGAAACCGATCATTACACGTTAGAAGGTGCACGGATGGGTAAATTATCTGTTTTACTCCTATGGCACAAATTAGATCCCGTATCAGACTTTGAAGTTGCTAGAAACAATCGGATCGAAGATATCCAAGGAAACAGAAATCCATTTATTGATCGTCCTGAATTTGTGCATCTCATATGGGAGAATAAAACGATTGGTGATTTGCTCAAACCGACAACAACATCTTCCTACATTGACGTTATACTTTATCTTGATTATCGAAAGGATAGCTTTTATGACAACTTATACGCTTAAAAAAGGAACATATCTCTTTGGAGATCCAGCTCTGATCATCAAAAAGACAGAAGAAGGAAATCTTCTAGTGAGAAAGCTTTGGGAAGTTTTTTATCAAGATGCACAATCCTTTCAGCACTTAGCACTTGATGGTACTGATTTCTTTATCACTCGAACAGCTGAAGGAGATGGTTTTTATCAGAGCGTTGGAACAGATACAGGCACATTGATGCTCATTCATGTTGAAGATCATCAGCAAGATGAAAGGTTAAACTTAGCACTCAATCGCAAAGGACTGTTGACACTTCATATGAATGAGAGTGAAACGGTATCTGTTGAACGATTTAATATTTACTTTTCACAAGGTATAACCATTTTAACGAATAGTGATGATATGTGATAGCCCTCAGGGCTATTTCTTTTTGAAAAGTCTCATCAAAAATCATGCAATATGTTATATTATTTATGTGAGGATGTGTCATAAATGAAGATGATTTTACGACTTGTCAAACCCTATTGGCAAATGCTTGTCATCTCCTTATCATTTAAATCAGTAGGTGCATTAGCCGATCTCTTTTTGCCTTGGCTCATTGCATATATGATTGATAAAGAGATTCCCAGATTAAAAAGTGTAGAAAATGCGAACTTAACATCGCTTTATCTCTTAGGAGCGTTAATGGTTTTAATCGCATTTATGGGTTTATATTTAAATGTTGCTGCTAACAGAAAAGCAGAAATGATTGCTGCACTTTCAGTCAAAGGTTTGAGACATGATTTATTTGCAAAAATTGAAAGGTTATCTGCCTATCAAGTGGACCATATCACGCGTCCATCTTTGATTTCAAGAATGACAACAGATACCTATAATATGTATAATGCAACCGCAAGCATGCAACGCTTAGGTGTGAGAGCCCCTGTTTTACTGATCGGGGGTATTTTGATGTCGTTGCTCATGGATCCTATTTTGACATTGATCATGATTGCGATGTTACCCTTAATTATTGTCATCGTTTATTATTCATCAAGAAAAGGGATTCCACTTTATAAAAAAAGTCAGGGCTTTGTAGACCAACTTGTTAGAAAGCTTAGGGAATATGTTTCAGGTGCACGTGTGGTGAGAGCTTTATCAATGAGTGAACATGAAAAAGACATGTTTGATAGAGCGAATCAAAACACGGTTGCTGCTGAATTAAAAGCTAACATTACCATGGCTAAAATCAATCCCATGATGCATGTGGTCATGAACATTGGTCTCGTGTTCGTCTTAATAGCTGGAGCATATCGTTTAAGTCAAGGACAAACAGAAATTGGTCAAATCATGGCTTTTGTTACTTATTTTACGATTATTTTGAATGCTATGATGTCCATCACGAGAGTCTTTGTTTTAGCATCACGCGCAACTGCCTCTGCAGAACGTATCGATGAAGTGTTATTGATGCCTAATGATCTTGTAGATGGGTTTTCATCGATTGAAAAAGACATAAAAATACCTCATATCGAGTTTAGAAATGTATCATTTTCATATAATCAAAAAGAAAGTAATTTATCACATATTAATTTCAAACTGTATCAAGGACAAACCTTGGGTATCATTGGAGCAACCGGATCAGGTAAGACAACACTCATCCATTTACTCATGCGTTTTTATGATGTTGATGAAGGTGAAATCTTGATCTATGGTAAAAACATCAAAGAATTAAAACAGCAAGAGTTAAGAGAATCCATTGGTGTTGTTTTTCAAAATGATCTCATATTTGCTGATAGTATTTTTGGTAACATTCAATTTAACCGTTCTGGTATCACAGAAGAAGATATCAGTATTGCAACACGCGTTGCACAAGCTGAGTTTATCTATGAGAAAGAAAATGATATGTCTTATCAGATGGCACAACGTGGTATGAATTTATCAGGTGGGCAAAAACAAAGAGTTTTAATCGCTCGTGCCATCGTTGGGAAACCGGATATTATTATTTTAGATGATGCGTCATCTGCACTCGATTATAAAACAGACATGCAAATGCGTAACGCGTTAAAAAAAGAAATGCAAGATACAACCATGATCATCATCGCACAGCGTATCGCCTCATTAAAAGATTCAGATCTTATCTTAGTTGTTGATGATGGAAAAATTGTTGCAGCTGGAACACATGAAGAACTTATGGAAACTTCTGATATTTATCATGAAATTGCTTACTACCAGTTAGGAGGTGAGCGCTCATGATGTATGCAGGAAAACAAGGAAGAGGTCGTAATGACGGTTCTGACCGCGCAAAAAATCGTGGCTATGTCTTAAAACGTTTATGGAATTATCTCTACTTTTATCGAAGAAAATTATTTGTTGCAATCATCTTCACGATTATCTCGAACGTTTTATCTCTGATCGGACCCTATTTAACGGGTCAAACCATTTCTGCAATGGAAGATGGTGTTCAATTTAATCGCGTCTTTCTTTTCGCAGGTTTAATGATTGTATTTTACTTGTTAAGTGCATCGATGAATTATATCTTATCTGTGCAAATGACAAAAATTTCTCAAAGTGTCACCTATAAAATGCGACAAGATTTGTTTGAGAAATTGAACCGTGTTTCGATATCATATTTCGACCAAAATCAAACAGGTGATATCATCTCTCGCATGAGTTATGACATCGATACGATTAACACATCACTTGCCAATGATGTCATCAGTACGTTTACATCATTGATCACAGTCATCATTTCCCTTGTGATGATGATCATCATGTCACCTATCTTAGTCTTAGTCTTTCTTGTGACACTTCCCATATCAATTTTAATCACACGCATCTTATCGCGTATCGTGAAAAAGAAATATCGTTTAAGAAATCAAAAACTTGGTGAACTAAACGGTTTTGCAGAAGAGATGATTACAGGACAACGTACCATTCAATCCTATGTTCAAGAAGAAAGTGTCCTTTTGAAGTTTGATGATATTAATGAACAGGCATCAAAAGCATCCTATGAAGCTGGATATTATTCAACATCTGTGGGGCCATCTGTGAACTTTGTGTCGAACTTATCAGTTGCACTTGTCGGTGTCTTTGGAGGTATTCTTTATTTCTTATCTCGCATTTCAATTGGTAATTTAACAAGCTTTACCCTATACTCAAGACGTTTTTCTGGTCCCATCAATCAGTTTTCAAATATTATGGCTGATATTCAAAGTGCACTCGCTGCAGCTGAAAGAGTCTTTATGGTCATTGATCATGAAGACGAACCCAGTGACGTCCCCAATGCCATTGATTATGAAAATGTGGGCGGTGAAGTTGCTTTTAAACATGTTTCATTTGGTTATGTTGAAAATCAAATCGTCTTAAAAGATGTTAGTTTTAAAGCTAAAAAAGGTCAAGTAATTGCTATCGTTGGGCCAACCGGTGCAGGCAAGACAACGCTTGTAAATCTCTTAATGCGGTTTTATGATGTTAACAAAGGACAAATCTATTTGGATCATCATGAAACAAGAAATCTGACACGCAAGAGTTTGCGAAGAGCATTTTCAATGGTTTTACAAGATACATGGATTTTTCATGGAACTGTCCATGATAATATTGCATATGGCAATGGTGATGTTTCACGTCTTGAAGTTGAAGAAGCAGCAAAAAAAGCACGTATCCATTCATTTATCAGTCATTTGCCTGAAGGATATGACACGATTTTAACTGATGAAGGCATGAATATCTCTAAAGGACAAAAACAACTACTTGTTATTGCACGCGCCATGTTATCTAAAACAAAAATGCTCATCTTAGATGAAGCAACATCCAATGTTGATACACATACAGAAGTCCAAATTCAAAAAGCAATGCTTGCACTCATGGAAAATAAGACAACATTTGTGATTGCTCACCGTTTATCAACCATCCAAAATGCTGACATTATCTTAGTCGTTAATCAAGGAGATATCATTGAACAGGGTAATCATCAAGAACTTTTGGACAAGAAAGGCTTTTATTACGAGCTTTATCAGTCACAATTCGCATAAATATGATTTAATTGATTATTTCCTTGTGTTTTCATAATGAGATGTGTATAATGGAAATAGGCATTCAGTTGCCAAGTATAAGTTTAAGGAGTATCTAAATGAAAGGCGTAGTAAAATGGTTTGACGCTGACAAGGGATATGGATTTATCTCTTCAGCAGAAGGTAAGGACATTTTTGTACACTTCAGTGCAATTCAAATTGAAGGTTACAAAACATTAGCAGAAGGCGACCAAGTAGAATTCGAAGTTAAAAACGGCGACCGCGGCCCACAGGCAGCAAACGTTCGTAAGGCGTAATTTTAAAGGTAATGGGGACTCTTAACCGGGTCCCCCTTCTATTTTTATGTAACTAAAACGTTTTCATGTTGACATTAAATATCATCTATCATACAATCGGTGTATACAATTTAAAAGCATAGAGGCAGCGATGCAGATGAGTAAGATTTTGAGCCGGCAGGCTAAGATAAATCTGAAAGGTAACCATCGCCGAATGAGCATTTGGGCACAAGTGTGATCATGGGGTTATAGGAAATACTTATAACACTCCTACGAAAGTAGAGGCGCTAGCAAAAATAATAAGCATTATTTATTTTTGAAGTGTCCTCTCGGATGCTTTTTTTGTT